>Ga0256407_10007025_pt1 | contig 17157 bp, 6 predicted proteins | sample RumenRJG_04DNA_FD_193489 | JGI IMG/M metagenome (GOLD analysis project Ga0256407, IMG submission 193489) | Bovine rumen microbial communities from Lethbridge, Alberta, Canada - RJG_04 | ecosystem: Host-associated > Mammals > Digestive system > Stomach > Rumen | place: Canada: Alberta | collected...
TTATTTTTTAATGAAATTTAAAAAAAGAAATAAATTATTTTTTATAAAGAATAATTTAATATTTTTATTTTTAATAACAAAATGTTATTATCATAATTGAAAAATAAAAAATAAGAAAAAATAATAAAAAAAAAATAAATTTTATTTCTTTTGTAAATCCTTTTTCAAAGCATGAATATTAGAATTCCCAGTAACATTAGATTTCCCAGAAACAGTACTTTTATTATCTCCTTTCCCAACGAAATTATACTTAGCATTTTTCCCAGCTCTTTTTTGTTCTAAAATCATATTTTTTTTATCTTCTTCAATCTTCATATTAATATACTTTTCCCTTTCAGGACCTTCTAAATACTCAGGATATTTTTTCATAAATTCTTCAATTCCCCCACTTAAAAAAAATACATTATCATAACCTTTTTGAAATAATAAATTAGCATAAGGAACACCATTTCTTTCATCAGTATGATATAAAATAATCATTTTACCTTCTTTATTTTTCATCATAATCATTTCAGGTAAAAATTTATCTCTTGAAATCATAACACCAGGAAAATTTAAAGCTTCTTTAATATGACAATTACGATAATCTGATTCTTCTCTTAAATCTAAAATTATATAATCAATTTCACTTAAATTTCCTAACATTTCAGTAGCATAAGTTACAGCAGTCACTCCTGTAATATTACTTTTATTTGTATTTTGTGAATAGACACTTTGATTATCATTATTATTATTTTGTATCATTTCCTCATTTCCTATATTATATATACTTTCTATTTGATTTTCTTGAGTTGATTTTAATAATTTTATTATTGTATGTCCTTTTAATCTTTTAAATAATTCACTTTTTCTTTTACTTACTAATTGATCACTTATAAATGCTACGTTGTTTACTGTTGAACCTGTGTCTATTACTTTTCCTATGTTTTTGTATTTGGGATTTGGTTTTAATTTTTTATCCATTAATTCTTTGTTACCATATTTTTGAGCTATTGTTCTTTTATCTGCCATTCTATCTGAGTATTTTTTTTCCATTTTTTTTTTTTTTTGAATGTTTTTTTTTAAATTTTTTTTAAATTATTTTCGTTTTTATATGTAGTTTATTATTTATCTTTTTTAATTTATGGTTTTTTATATATTTTTTTAGTTTTTTTATATTTTTATACTATTATTACTATTTCATAATTTAGAAATATTTTAAATATTTTTTGAAAATCAATTTAATTAATTATATGAGAGAAAGTAATGAAAATGAAAGTGTTCCTCCTTCAATTTTATCAAGTGAATCATTTGGGCAAATGCAATTTGATTTTCAAAAAAATTTTTCTAAAAATCTTGACGACCCAATAAAAGAAGATGAAATATTAAATTTTTTAGATTATAATTCACCTTCAAAAAAATTTGATAGAAATTACGCAAATAAAATGTTTAATATATTATTAAATAATCCAAAAGATTTAACTGTTAAATCATTTATATCAAATTATTTATATTCAATTGAAGAATTAAAAATTTCAAAACAAGAATTTGAATCTCGTTTAAATCAATTACAACAAGAAAAAAATATTTATTTATCAAAAATATTAAATTATAAAAATGAATCTTTAAATGTAGAAGAGCAAAATTTAATAATAATTTTTGATAAAATTAATTTTCTATCAAATGATGATGAAGATAATAAAATATATCATTTTACAATTCAATATAATGAACAAAGTTATGATACAAAAGGATTTACAAGAGCAATTCCAAAACTTAATCAAATTGAAAATACTTTTGAATTTGAAAAAATTAAAAAGGAAGAAGTTATGAATTTAACATTAAAAGATAATAAAGATGATACAATAAGGGTTTTATCAATTAATAATCAAAGTTTCTATGAAAATGATCAAGAAGAATTTGAAATTGAACTTGAAGTACAAGATGATGAAGGAAAAGAATTTCTTATCGTAACTTTAAAAGGAATAATGACAAATTCATTTTATAATTATTATAATAATTTATTAAATAAAAATCAACCACAAATTGATAAATGTAAAAATCAATTAAATAAAACAATAGAAACAATTAATACTTTAACTAATTTAAAATGTTTTAAAGGAAATAATAATTATAATATGAATAATAAAAATATTTATTCAAATGAAAATATGGATGATAATAATGATTATAAGTATCATAAATTTAATAATTCTATAAATTTTGATATTAATAATATTAAAAGAATAGAAACTTTAGAAATTGTAATTTTAATGTTATTAACTATATTGAATATGATATTAGGGAAAACTGATTATATAAATTTTATTGTTTGTGGTGTTTATATTTTTTATTTATTAGAAAAAAATAATGACAATTTAAATTCTAATAATACTAATTTAACAATCAAAATGTTATTTTTTTATATTGTGATAGTTTCATATATTTATGATGGATTATGGTGTATTTTTAACTTTAGTTCATATTTTTTTAATGGATTTATTAATACAATGATTTTTATAATAACAATTATAATTGTTATAGGTAAAGTTTACCTTCAAATAGAAATAAATAAAATCAAATCAGATAATAAATTAAATCGTTAATTTTAAAAATAATATTTTTTTAATTTAAATTTTTAAATAAACATTATAATTAAAATACTTTAATTCTATTTTAATTAGAAATTAATAACATTTTGTTCTATTTCAATGTTTTTAAAAGATAAACAATCAGTAAATTTTTTATTATTATTATAATTATTTTCATTAATATCTTCATTTTCATTTTCTTGATTTAAATAATCACAAATATTATAATTAAAGCTATTTTCTTTTTTTGAAATATTATTATCTTTATATTCTAATAAAATATCAATATTTAATCCTTTAATAGTAAAATATAGAATACAATTCCAAAATAAAGTTTTATTTTTTCTTAACTTCTTTAAATTAAGTTTTAATCCATTTTCTTCTAATAATTCTGAACAATAAAAATTTAATATATACCATGGTGAATAAATTTTAATTTTTTCAATTATATTTTCACCATATTTTACCTTTATTTCAGGAGAAATCTCTTTATTACAATTTTGAATAGGGCAAAAAAACATTTTATTTTTCTTATTCATTAATTCAAATGAAGTTATAATTTTCATTAATGCAAATCTATTTTTACAATATGGACATTCTATATTTATTTGGAATTTAATTTCTTTATTTTCTTCTTTAAAAGTTCTTTTTTTTAAATTTTTTATTATATCATTTGTTAATTCAAATAATTGTTTATTTTCATCTTGTTTATAATAAATTATATATTTATTATATTTATCCGAAGTTGAAATTGAAAATTTTTTTGAAATTGGTTTTTTTATCATTTTATTATTTTCTAATTTATTAGTTAAATATGAATAGTGAATATAATTATGTTTTATTGTATTATAGAATTTTATTAACATAGTATCAGTACCATATTTATATATAGAATTATATAGTAATGATAATGTTTGATTATCAATAAAATTGACTTTTTTTAAGTTATTTAGCATTTCATAAAAAAGTATTTTTTTTTCAATAAAATCAATATAATAGAAGGTCATAGAAAAAAATCTAAGCCATATTATAAAAATACAATCTGCTATTTCATTAGGATAAGTTTGATTTAAATCAATATAATGATATTGCTTAATAAATAATCCATTATAAAATTCTCTATATTCCTTTAATGATAATACATTTTTTATTAAATTATTATAATCATTATAATATTCAGTTGATGGATAATTTAATTCCATATTATAATATTTTTTTTTCAAAAAAAATATTATCATATAGTAATTTTGGAAAAAAAAAATAATGAAAACTTTGTTTATTATATTTTTGAAAATATTTTGAAAGTAATATTTCATTATTTAAAATAAAATCATTTTCTTCATTTGAAAATTTATTTATTTTTGGGGAAATATTTTTGTTTAATTTATGCTCAAAAGTATTTGAATTTACAAAAAATGTTTTAATAGTTCTTGAAAAAAAATTTTTATTTTTTTTTAATACAATTTGTTGGTCTAAAAAAAAAAATTCTAATTCTTTTTCCCCATTTTGATGATAATATTTTCTTTCGAGAAAATTTTTAAAAATCTTAGTATTGATTAAACAATTATAAAATTCTTTTTCTTCATTTTTAATATTATTATTAAATTCTTTAATATTCCACATATCATTTAAAGTAATTGTTTCTGTTTTTATTCGTTCACAAATTTCTTTAATCTTATTTTCATCATTATATAAATAATTATTATAATTCATTATTAATGTCATAATATAATAAAAAAATATATTAGTAATTTCAATACAAATTTTTTCATTATATTCATTACTATTACAATCAATTTTTAAATTTGGATTTTTTAATAATTCTTCTAATCTATTTCTAAATTTAGATGTATAATGTTCTGGTAATTTTATTTTATGATTTATACTTTCATGATTTTCAGTATTTATTTCTTGAGAAAGGATTATTTCATCATTTTGATTATTATCCTTTTTTTCTATACTTTTTAAATCTTTTAAATTTATTTTTTTAAGAGGATCTTTATTATCACATTTAGTATATATTACTCTATTATCTATATCACATATTAATATATACTTATTTAATAATTTAATATTAAATGATTCAAAAATAGAAGCTTCTTTTTTTTTATTAAATAATTGATTAATTCCAAAAATAAAACATTTCTCATTTTCAATCATTGAAGTATTTAAATTAGGTAAAATTGAAATATAAGGATATTGGTATTTAAATGGAAATAACAATAAAATAAAAGTTTCAATAATATTTGAGAGTTTTTCTTTATTTTTTGAAAAAAAAAGAATTGGATATTCTAATAAAATACATTTTAAAATAAAAATAATATTCTTGACAGAAAAACAAAAAATATAATGCATTTTATAACTATATATTTGAATTCTATTTATTGGTGTTTGTTTAATTAATATTTGAGTATTGTTTAAAGTATAATTAAAACTAATAATTCCTTTTGGAGGAAATGGAATCTCCAACATTATACTTTCAATAATTTTTTCAATAGGTATTTTAACTTCATTATTATTTAAAATATAATTTAATATTAAATTTAATAATATAGATTTTTCTTGTGGAAAGGGAATTTTTGAACTTAAGCATATAACTTTAGGTATATAAATAGAAGAAAAAAAATTTTCTTTCAATAATTTTAAAGTTTTTCTCTTTGAAGTAAAAGATAATCTAGTAGTTACAATTTCATTTAATCGAAGATTTTGTTCTCTTTTAAATTGGTTATTATTATTAAAATCTAACGAATGAGAAGAAATGGCATCATCATCTTTAAATAATTTTTTTAAATGATATTCATTATTTACTATTGATTGATTCAATTTAAAATTTATATCATTTTCTTCTATATCTAAATAGAAATCAGAATTTAACATATCATAATATTTTTTATATTCATAATATAAAGATAATCTTTCATAAAATAATAAGCAAGTAAAATATATTTTATTATTATCATTTTTTAAATTATCTAATGAAAAATGATATATTTCATTTTTTGGAGGACATACATGTTCTATTAATTTAAAACCTATTGGAAAACAATGTTGTAATATTATATTTTCATCAATATTTGATTTTGTTTTATTAAAAGGTGGAAATTTACTTATTAATGATGGTCTTATTTTATCATGTTCACCTTCATATTGATTATAATTATATAAATCATTTGATAATATTGTTTCTGAATTTAAACCAAAAATATAAAAATAATCCAAAAAAGTATTATTTAATGATAATTTCAAATTGTCTATATTATTATTTTCCTTTATCATAAAATTTTATCTATTTACTTTTTAATTAATTAATAAAAATTTTTTCTATTAAAAAATAAATTAAAATGTAAATAAAGAAAAATGTCCAAAGAAAATGAAATAGAATTATTGTTAAACTCTGAATTTAGTATTGATGAAGTAAAATCTAAAATCGATAATAATATAACAACATTTGGATATGTTTTTATATATTTATCACAGAAATTAATAAATATGTTAGAAAATTTAATAAATGATAGTAATAAAATAAATGAATTTCAAATTAAAAAAATATGTTCTACCATGAAAAAATTAAAAATGTTATCATTGATTTATAAAAATAATAGAAATGACTTTAATCAAGAGAAAATAAATGGAATTATAGAAAAATTAATCTTAATTTGTAATATTTTTGTAAATAATAATCAATATGAAAAATATTCAAATTTATTTTATTCAGAACAAATTCTTAGATTTTTATTTGGAATTCATCCTGAGGAATCTTCATATTTTATCCATTGTCATTTAAATTTAAGAAATATTTTATTTATTGATTTATTTAAACAAAAACAATTAAGAAATGATATTGGTAATATAATATCTGAAATTATTTTAAATTGTAAAAGTATTTCTACTAATGAAAAGAACATATATAAAGAATATTTAAAGGATATGCTTTTTGTATATTACACAGAATTTGTAGAAAAAAAAATTAATATAGAAAAAATAATAAACGTATTAATTAATATTTTATCATTTTTTCAAAATGAAAAAGATATATTAATTTTTGGTGATATTTATTTAAATATAATTTTGAAACTTCTAGAAGAATATACTAATGAAAATAAAATATATTATGAAAATTTTTTTAAAACATTTTCATTTATTTCTTTTAAACCTAGAGAAATAATGAAAAATAATAATAATGATTTAAGTTATATTCACATTGATATTTTTCTTCAAATTTTTATTAGAATAATTTCAATAAATAATGAAGATATAAAATTATTGTTTTTGAATTGTTTTTTCTTTAATATTGATTCATCAGAAAAATATAATATATTAGTTAATAAAACAAAATATAAAGAATATTTTTTAAAACTTTTACCTAATATAAAAGATACAAATATACTATCTATTTATTTTCAAAATTTAATCAATTTATATACATCAAAAAATTCCAATTTAATACCAGAAATTGATTTAAAAATTATTTTTGAAAATTTAAAATCATATTTACAAAATCAAAATAATGAAGTTTTTTCATTAATAAATTGTCAATTATATAGTTTAGTTAGTGGAAAAAGTAACATTTTAGGTCATATATTGACTACAAAATTTTACTCTGATAAAATTGAAGAATTTATTGAAGATAATGAATTTTCAGAAGAATTTAGATTAAATATATTAAGTTTTTTTGAAAAATTATATGCATATAATCAAGGAAATATTCAAATGAAAAGCTTTTTTAATATTATAAAAGGTGATGGAAGAATTATTAAATTAAAAAATTGGATGGCTTTAGAATATGAAACAAATATATCCAATTTTAATGAAAAAATTAAATGTATAATAGATATTTGTGAAAGTTATTTTGAAAATAATGAACAAATAAAAATAATCAGGTATTTAAGATTAATATTAAAATCTTTAAATGCCAAAAGATTTATAGATATTAATAAATTAGAAAATTTAACAATAAATACATTTAATAATTTTCTTTTAAAATTTGCACAAAATTTTAATGAAAATGATTCAAATAATATAAAAAAATTTTTGAAACTATTATTCAAATCAATTTTTGGATTAAATAGAAGAATAATGGAATATAATTTATTATCAAAAAGGGAGGGTCAGCAATCTATTTTATTTTATTCTAATCATATTATTAAGAAAGAGATTTTTGAATCAATAATTGATAATTTTTTAAATTCAAATCAAGGAATGATGAAAATTGTATATGATTATTTACTTAATATTGCAATTTTGGATGATAAAATTATTATTTCCCCTCATATAATAAAATTAATTATTAAATTATTGTTTAAAAATTCTAATTGGAATCAATTAAAAATATTAATTTCCTTATTAAATGAATTATTTGATTATTTTGAAATAAATATTAAAACAATGTTATTTCATAATTTTCTCCTTTTAATTATGAATATTTATTATCAAATCACAGATGGTACTGAATTTAAAGAAATAATTTTATCAAACTTATCTAAATTTATCAAATATATTTCAAGATATCATTTAGAAAAATATTTCTTTAAAATATATAAAAATATTATTAATTATAAAAATAATTATACTGATTTTAATTATGAAAATTCTGTTCTTAAAAAACTTTTTGAATTTGTTAATAAGAATATAACTGAATCAAAAAATGAAACTTTAAATTGTATTTATTTCAGTAAACAAACTTATTTTAATCCTTTAATTTATAATATGATTAATATTGATAATATTAATATACCAAATGATAATAATTATTTAACAATTTTAATGTATATGAAAATATTATCATATGATAATATAGATGGATTTCAAATTTGTAAAATCATTACAAAAAATAAACAACCTTCAACAATTAATATACAAATAACAAAAAATAAAGAATTAATCATAAGAGAAGATAATTCTGAAAACATATATAAGATTGATTCATTTAATAATCATTTTAAAAATGATGGTAAATATCATTCTATATTAATAGAATTTGATTTTAAAAATAATAATTTACTTAAATTTTCAATTGATAATAATTTAATTAATGAATTTCAATTAAAAATATTTAAACCAGGAAATCTTGATATTAATATTGGATTTAGTGGATATGGATTATCAAGAAATAATGATATTTTTTTAATAAATGAAAATAAAAATCCAATAAGTATTATTTCTTTATCATATATATTAATTTATAATAAAAAATTTGAAAATGATGAAATAAAAAGAATTGAAAAAAGAAATATTGAAAAAGGAAAAAATTTAAGAATAAATGATTTACTCAATGAAACTATAAATAGGAATTTAAAAAATAATATATTGACTGAAATTTCTTTTAATTTTCAAAATATTAAACTTATAGAATTTGAAAACTTATCTGAAAATATTAAAGATACTATTAAAAAAAAATCTTTTATTAATAGTAGTGAAAATTTAAATTATTATATTTCATATATTGACTTTATTAATTTTGCAAATGATTATAACCCTTTCACCAAAATTTTTTTATTTTCAGTTAATGATAATATTTTGAATTATTTATCAATCAATAAAAGAGTAAAACTAGAAAATATTTATATTGAAAAAATATATTATAAATTTTTTATAACATTTGGAATAGATCTAGCTATTAATAATAATTTTTTCCCTCAATTAATTATGGGGTTTTTATATGAATTAGATGGATTAAATGAATTTTATAATTGTAAAAATATTATTTTTGAATTATTAAAATCTCTTTTGCCTAATGAAAATTTCTATGAATTTTTGAAAAATGATAATGAATTATCACTACAATTTAGAATATATTTTGAAAAAAATATTGAAACTTTCAATTTAATAATTATTGATTTATTAAAAAAATTGTTAGAATTAAAGAATGATATTGGAGAAAATATCATTTTATTATCATTATATTCAAATATATTAACAAATCCTTTTATATTTGATAAAATAAAAAATAAAAAAGAAATATTGAATTATCTTACAGATTTATTATCAAAATCCAAATTATTGAATAATCAAAATTTAAATATCTTATTTCAAATTTTATATAATATATGTATTTATTTATTTTATTATGAAATAAAAGAAAATAATGAAGAAGCATTAAAAGATATATATATTAGTTTAATAAATTGTACTACTAATATATTAGAATTAATAAAAAAATATGGATCAGAATCATTAATAGTTAAAACTAATGATTTATTTTTTTTTACTTCATCAAATTATAATAATTTGAAATCTAAAATTTCTTCTCATAAAGGAGAAATATTTTATAAAAAATATCCAAATTTAGATTTAAATAATGATTTTTTAAATTCATTAATCATAAGAAAACAACTAAAAGAATGTTTTGAAAAAATGTCAATTCAATTTGCATTAAATGAAAATAATATAAGATATAATGATGAGTGTCAATTTTGTGCTTTTTTATTTAAATATATTGATTTAAATTGGAGTCATCTTTTAGATTTATTATATTATGAAAAAAATAAAAAACAATATTATATAAATGCATTTCAAAATCATAAAAAATATAAATCAAATGAAAAAATTAATTCAAATTATGCATGGTATTTATCAAGTAAAGAAGGAATTAGTAGAATAATGAATCAATTTATAATGAAAGAAAATGATATTATTGATTATACTTTTTATAATGAATATAAAAAAAAAAATTACAAAAAATATGAATATTCATTTTATAATAAATATCAAGAATTTTATATGAAATTAAATAAAATTTTAATTTATTCCAATTTATTAGAAGAAAATGAATCTTTAATCGAAAATATTAGAAATGGAGAATTTAAAAATTCATATAGAATTAATTGTTTATTATTTAAAAGAATTCAAAAAACTAATTCATTATTAATTTTAAATGAAAAATTTTTATATATTTTAGGAAATATTTTTGAAGATAATAAAGGAATAATTCATATTTGTAAAGGAGAATTAAAACCTGAATTTTGGGCGAAACCAATTGAAAAAGTTGAAAAAGAATTAAATGAATATATTAAAAAATCAGAAGATTATTATTTAAATTTAAAAATAGAAGATTTAAATAAAACAGAAGAAAAATCAGATCCTAGAAATATTAAATTTAATTATGATTATAATTATAAACCTTATTTTATAAAAATATCATTAAAAAATATTTCAGAAATTTATCAAAGAGATTTTTTACATGTTGATAATGCGATAGAAATTTTTTTAAAAAATGGTTCAAGTTACTTCATAATATTTAACAGAAAAAAAAGAGAAGAAGTTTTCAAAAAAATAATAACAAATATAAACAATATTTACAAAAAACAAAATATGAATATAAAAACAATCCATAACTTTACTCCAGAAACAAAAATAACAAAACAAAATTTCTATATGAGACATTATCCAAATAAAATATTAACTCAATCAAAAAATAAAGAAAAACTTTATTTAAAAAACTTATCAAACATTCAAGAATTTTTATCATATTGTTCAAAAAATTGGAAAACACACAAAATAACAAATTTTGATTATTTAATATTATTAAACACATTAGCAAACAGAACATATAATGTTTTATCTCAATATTTTATTTTCCCATGGATAATATTAGATTTTCCACAAAATTCAAATAAATTAGATATTTTTCAAAAAAATTTATATAGAGATTTATCATATCCAATTTTTGTTCAATCATTAGAAGCAAAAGAAGATTTAGAAGGAAAATATTTATTAAGAGATGAAGATGCAAAATATCATTCAGGAACAATTTTTTCTACTCATGCATTTATTAATTATTTTAATATTAGACAAAGACCTTTTACTGAATGTTCATTAGCAATTCAAGGAGGTGAATTTGATGTTTCTGATAGATTATTTATTGGGAAAAATCAATTAACATGTTCAATTGAAAAATTTTTAGAATTAATTCCTTCAATTTATACTATTCCAGAAATTTTTATTAATTTTAATAATTTTGATTTAGGATTAACACAAAATAATAATTTAGTTGATGATTTTTATTTACCTGATTTTTTTAAAAATGATCCTAGATTTTTTACTTTAGTTAAAAAGAAATTATTAGAAAATAAAAAAGTAAGTGAAAATATTAATAATTGGATTGATCTTGTTTTTGGTTATAAACAAAATGGTGAAGAAGCTATTAAATTTTTAAATACTTATAGAGGAGATTGTAGTAAATTTTCTGAAGGAGAACTTGATAGAATTAGTGATTATGATTTAAATATGAAATTAACAGAAAAAAGTGAATTTGGCTGTTTTCCTGAACAATTATTTAATAAGAAACATATTAAAAAAGATAAATGTTATTGGATTAATAAAACTAAAGTTTTTTTTGATAGTGATGAAAAAGTTGAAAAATTTCAAATTAATAGATTAGAAAAAATTAATTTTAATTTAAAAAATTGTAAAATACAAATTAATGATTTTGAAATATTTGATAATAATTCTTTAATTAATAATAATCAATATTTTTTAGGAGGAATATCATCAATTTTTACAGTAATGAATTCATTATCAAAAAAAGAAAATACTGATAATATAGATGAAATTTTTAATCCTCAAAAAAGTTATGTTTTATTAGGAAAAAATTGTTTTTTTTGTAATAAAAATAAAGATAAATATATTACTTTTCATAATAATATTTTATCAATAGTTAATATAAATGATTACAAAGTATTTGATTTTCATACTAATGAATTAAGTAATATTACTGCTTTAGCATCATCATTTAATGGAAAAAAAATTTTTGTTGGTTTTCATAATGGAAATATTATTGAATATAATTGTTTAAAAAATCCTGAAAATTCAAATGATTTTCTTGATTTTAAAGTTGATTCAATATCAAAAATTGATAATGAATTTATTTTATTAAATAAAGAAAAGTTTTTAAATAAATTAATCTCATTTAAAACAATATTTATTAAGAAAACAAATAAATGTTTTAATTATCCAAAATATCCAATTTCAAAAATTAAATATAATGAAGCATATAATATATTAATAATATCAGATATATCAAACACAATATATATTTTATCCCCAAGATATAAAAAATTAAAATTAATTCACGTTGTTAAATTTTTAACAGGTACAAAATTTCTAATAAAAGATATTTTACCAATTTATTCAAATGGAGATTTTATAGTATATACAAAATTTACAGTATATTTATTTAGTATAAATGGAGTTCCATTATGTGAATTGAATTTATTTAAAAGTTCATATGAGTTATATCCTATAATTTATGCAAATGCATCTTTTGTTGGTGATTGTACTTTATTTCTTTCTCATCAAGATGGTAAAATAAGTTTTTGGATTATTATTGATAAAAATATTAAATGTGAAAAACATAATAGATATTCTATTAATAATTATAATGATAATAAAGAAAAAATTTTAAATGATTATAGATATGCTTATAATGATAATAGTAAAATTAAAAATAATGAAGATAGGAAATTAATGAGATTTTTTAATTTAGTACATTTAATTTGTCATCCTAAAAAAATACCTTTTATTTTTATGAAAATAAATGATGAAAAAAATTATATGTTATTAATAGATAAAGAATATAATTTCTTTTATTTGATTAGTGTATTACAAAAAAAAACTTCAATGTTTCAAATTTTTAAAAGTAAATTATGTTCTGTTTGTGAACAAACTATTCAAAATTCTAAAAAAAATTTAATTACTTTAGGACAATCAAATGATAAATCAAATCAAAAAGAAAATATTTTAGTTTGTGAAAAATGTAGAAATAGTTTAACTAATGGTGAAAATATATTATATAACTAAAAAATATTTATTTAAAAAAATATTAAGGTTAATTATTAATTGATTATAAAAATTAAAAAACAATAATTTAATTTTAATAAATTTATTAAAATAATAAAAGTATTTAAATAATTATGTCGTTAATTCAACTTTCCAAAAAAAGAAAAAGTATATTACCTTATTCATCATCTTTTTCAAAAAAATCATTATATAATTTACAAATAAATTCCAATTATAAATCACCATCAAAGCAAAAAAAAAAATTTAATCCAGAAACAATTGATATAAGTGATAGATTTATCCCAATTTCAATAAGTCCAAATTATAAATGTGATGATAATAAAAATCAAATTTCACCTTCTCCAAATAGAAAAAATCAATTTAATAAAAATTTATCAGAATCTTCAAATTATCAAAGAGTATTATTAAATGATTTAATTGGCGATTCTTCAAATACAAATATTAAAACTAATAATATATTTAATGATATGTTATTACAAAATTTTTCTAATTCAAAAAGAAAAATTTATTTTAATCAAAATAAACATCATTCAAAACATTCATTAACTCCTTCTCCTTTTTCAAAAAGTTCAAAAAGTGATTCTGAAGATAATTTAAATGGTTTTCAATTATTATCAAAAAGAAAAAAAGAATTAAAACCAATAAAACAAATACAATTTAAAAATCCTTTAGATAATTTTTATTTTAATATATTAGATATATATAATTTATCAAATATAGCAATTGGTACAAAAGGTAATTTATTATTAGTAAATGCAAATTCAAATGATAAAAAAGAAAAAATAATAAAAATAGATACAAGATGTTTTATTTATCCAAATAAAAATGAATCAGAAATTTATTCTGTTAAATTTTTAAATGAGAATTTAATTTTAAATTCAAATTCTCAAGGAGAATTAATAATAACAGATATAGAAAAAAAAACAAATATTCCAATTTTAATTGGATATAATCATTCAATTTTAACATTTGATTTTGATGATGATACAATTTTTTTTGGTCATGAATCTGGAAATGTTTGTAATATTGATTTAAGAGAAAGTCATATTAGTAATAAAAATATAAATATATTATATTCACATACTGAAAAAAGTGAAATTTGTAAAGTTAAATTTTCAATTAAAAATAATATTATTTTATCAGGAGGAAATGATGATCATTGTTTCTTATTTGATATTAGAAAAAATAAAATTATTAAAGAAATTGAACATAATGCTGCAATTAAAGGAATTTCTTTTAATAAAGATGAAAATCAATTTGTTACAGGTGGAGGGACAAATGATAAAAAAATTAAATTATGGGATTTTAAAAAATTAATTCAAAAAAGTGAAAAAGTCTGTGATAGTCAAATTACTAATTTGGAATTTATTAATAATAATTTTATTTTATCTAGTTTTGGTTATAATGATAATAATTTAATTTTGTATAAGTTAAATTATGATAAAATTATTACTGAAAGTATTTCTCCTATAAAATTATATAATTTAGATATTCAAAATAAAGATAAGATTATTGATATTTTTGAAGAGGAAAAAATTTTTGAAAAACATATTAAAAGAGTATTATATATGTCAAAAGATATTACTAATAATTATATTGTTTCTGCATCTTGTGATGGCATTTTAAATGTTTGGGATATAAATAAATATTCTAATAATGATACAAATAATTTTAATATAAATTTAGGTAAAATTAGATAAAAAAAAATATATACTTATTTTTTTTCAATTCAATTATCATAAAATATTTTAAAGATTTGTGATATATAAATATAAATAGTAATTTAAATCAATGTATTCAATATTTTGTTGTATATTAAAAATTTTATAATATTTTAAATAATAATATAAGTTATTTTTAAAAAAATAAATAAAAAATAAAAAATGAATGAAACTGAAAATCCTCTTTTAGAAAATTCCCAAAGTCCAAAAAAACCAGAAAAAACATTAATAATAAACTCAGTTAATAATTATGATAATAAAAAAGAAATATTACAAAAAGTAGATGATTTCTTTGAAGATGAGAATAAATATTTAAATTTAGAAGAAAAAATATATGTAGGAAAAAAACCACAAGGTCCAAGATTAGATAATAATAAAAAATTAATATATTATTCATTTGTAGGGGATTCAAATTTATTTAATAGATATCAAAATAAACAATCAATAAAAAGAGTTTCAGCAGCATCAAAAATGTCAGAAAATTATTTAAGTAAACAAAAAACTTTATTATATGATATATTATCAAATGAAGAATTATATAATTATTATAATGATATTAAAAAAAGAACAAAAGATAATCAAGAAAAAACAAATGAAGAATATTTAACAGATTTACCAAAAATAATAAAAAACGAATTAATAAATCAACAAAGAAATTTAGAAGAAACACAAAAAAAAGAAATTAACACAACAAAATTAGAAAATTTATTAATGAGAAGAACAAATAAAAAAAGAGAAAATCTCTTAATAAATAATCCAGATTCATATCAAATAAAAAGAGGAATATTAACAAATTTAGAAGATAAAGAGCCAATAGAATTAAAAATGGGAGATAATAATTGGTATTTTAATTTAAGAAGGCCAAAAAAATTTAAAGGAATAAGAGATACATATATAAATATAAGAACTCCAGAAAATCCTTTTTGGGGAAGATTTTTTGAAACTTCACCAAAATTAGTATCAAGAAATAGAAAACCAATAATTAAATCAATGACTTATATTGATACATTAGAAAAAAGTCCTTATTTACCAAAAATTCCAAATGGTATTGATACAATTAAAGAAATGAAATCTTTAAATAAATTAGAAGTTAATGGGAAAAATTTATTAGAATTTGAAAAAAATTTAGAAATTACTCATCCTGGAAAAAAAAAAATGTATAATAGAGATCAATTAGAAACTTTTGATGCTTCTAAAAATATGAGTCAACCTGAATATGAAAAATATTTACATACTTTGACTGAAGATCATGTTTATGCTGATGATTTTAATATTAAAGATTATTATAGGTTGAAATCTGGGTTTAAACCTGTTAGAAGTTTATATAGTTCTACTGAGTTTTAATTTTTTTTTATATTATTATAATTTTTTTATTTATTTTTTTTAAATGAAGTTTTTTAATTTAAAAGAAAAATCTATTGATTTTATTTTTTAATTTAAAACTTTCTTTTTACTTTAAAAAATATTCTTTAAATTGTATATTTTGGAATGAATATTGAGAAATTGAGTATCAATATTATAATTTGCTTTTGATATTATTGTTTTAATCTATCTTATTTAGTTATTATATTAATAAATAAATGAAATAAAAAATAATATTATGAAAAAACATACCATTATTTGATAAGGAAAACTATAAAAAATTGATTAATTAAAAAGATTTTTTTAAATCTGAAAGAAAATAAATTTTTTTAAATTATTTCATAAATTTTTATATAATTATTATTGTAAAATAAATTTTCTCAAAATCTCTTGATTCATCACTTAGATTATTATATTGTCATATTCATTCTCATAATTCTGTATTAATATAATTGGAAAATAAAGGATGTGGATCATTCTCATTAAAATTAAAAATATTATTTGGATCATTCTCAGTAAAATTAAAAATATTAATTGGATCATTCTCAGTCAAATTTAAAAAACCCTCACCAGGATTCAACAAAGTATTTTGATTAGTCTCATTAGTATTTGATAAAGTATTTTGATTAGTGTCATTAGTATTTGATAAAGTATTTTGATTAGTCTCATTAGGATTTGATTCTTTTGATTGATTTCTTCTTTGATTT
>Ga0256407_10007027_pt1 | contig 17152 bp, 10 predicted proteins | sample RumenRJG_04DNA_FD_193489 | JGI IMG/M metagenome (GOLD analysis project Ga0256407, IMG submission 193489) | Bovine rumen microbial communities from Lethbridge, Alberta, Canada - RJG_04 | ecosystem: Host-associated > Mammals > Digestive system > Stomach > Rumen | place: Canada: Alberta...
TCTATTGAAAGATTTAAAAATGCTTTATTTTTTAATTTTGCAAATCTTGCAATTCTTTCAATCATAAGAGAATCAGGTCCGCAGCCAAAAGCATTTATAGCGATTACACCGTCAATATCGGAAGAAAGTATGTAGTGTGCTGCTGCACCTGTTATTTCAAATTCGTTAGCCCAATAAAGTTTGGTTCCGACAGAAAGAATACCTTCTTTCATTTGTTCTTGAGTCAATTGTTCCGCAGTTTTAGTACCGACATTTAACGCTTCCAATTTATCAAGTATTTTCATACTTACACGCTCATCGTAAAGGTTATAACCGTGGGCAATAACTGCAACATTTATCGGATATTCTTTCTTTTGAGATGGAATTTCGACTTTATCTTCAATAGCCATTTTTAGTGCTTTATGATAAGGCACACCCATAGAAGTCATTATTCTGAAATTGTTAGCAACTTTTTGACCGTTTCTTGCAGCTTTTTTAATCATTTCAAAGTCTGTTATTCCGAAATGAGATGCAGCTTCTTTAAGAAAATCATAAAGTCCGTGATTTTTTTCGGATTTATCATAAGTCGCCTCAATGAGTTCATAATCACCTTTTATTACATTTCTGATTATATCCGGCAGACCTCTAATTTTAGAGCAGTTGTAAATTTTTGGTGCAATTGATTGAACAGACGGAACAAAAATTTTTTTTACTCCTTTTTCAAGCAAATTGAGGATATGTCCTGCGTATATTTTTACAGGAAGGCATGTCTCTGAAACAACCAACGAAGAACCTGAAGACATTGTCATTTTTGTCGTTTTATCGGACAAAATTATATTGATACCCAAATTTGTAAAAAAACCATGCCAAAACGGGTAGTATGTATAAAAAAGCAATGCTCTCGGAATTCCTATTTCCATTGTTTTAGTCCTTCTAAATCAAATTTCAAAATATATTATATAACAAATAAATGTAACAAATTATCAAAGGTAAAAAAAAGAGTAGCAAAAAATTTATTTTTGGGGTTTGATAGTAAAGTAGTTTCATTATTGTGAATTTGTGTGTGAAAGGAAAAAACATGAACGAAATCAACGGAGGCGGTTTTAACCCGCTAAGATTTAATCAGTTGAAACACAAGGACGAAGACAGAAATACTTCTTTATTAAAGTCACCAGGTATTTCAGATTCAGTAACTCTGAGTAAAACTGCAGAGCATAAACCTGTCATTACTACGCAAAGAATAGGCAGCGCATTACATGTTTCATTCAACGGAAAAATGAGAGACCCCATGCCTGCTGTTGAAACAGATGCAATACAGATGAGAGTCAGAGGGGTTGCTTCACACCAAAAAGGAACTGCAGGAGCAGGAGAAAATGCAAAAGACGATAATGTTGTAAGACTTGCTCAAAGCCAATGGAAAGACGGTCAACAATTAGTTTTCAAAATGTCAAAAGACAAAAGAGGAAACGATAAAATTGAACTTGGGGTACCTGAACTCGGAGGAATAAAAAAAGGAATTATCGGGCGTGTCCCCGATGAATTGGTTCCCGATTTAAAACAATTAATGAAAGGAAAAGAAAACCAATTCAGATTTGAACTTTCTAACGTAATTTCAGGAAATTCAAAAGGTGCTCCGACAATCGGACTTCGTGTAAACTTGAAATATACGGGACACGATGAAAAGACAAAAAAACAAGCAGAAAAAGTTTTCACATCATTCCTTGATTCAAAAGATAAAAACATAAGCAAACAAGTTATGTTGTATCAATCTCCGACCTCACCCGAACAAGTTCTCGGAAGAATTTTTGACCTTGAATCACAAACTAACGGGCCAAAAGCAGTTGAAGAAATTAAAACCGCAATAACAACAATTTCAGATGAAATTAACAATCCGGAAAATAAAAATATTCTTATTGTAGGTCACTGCAAGCCTGACGGAGATACATTAGGCTGTGTTATCGGTATGAAAACAGCAATCCAAGGTGCATATCCCGATAAGAACATTGATTGTGCGGTTGATGATAAGATTCCGGGATTATTCAGAGATAAAATGCCGGGAATTGAAGATGTAAAAAGACCATACAACCCTGAAAGAATAGAACTTGTTAAAAACAGTATTGCAAAGATGGAAGCAGGAGAACAAAATTCCGCTACACAAGCACAAATTCAAATTTTGAAAAATGAACTTGCTGATTTACAAGATTCTTCAAGATTGTTTGACCCCAATCCGCTTAACGGTGAAGAAAGAAAACACTATGACATGGTTATAATGCTTGATATTCCGACACCAAAAAGATTTTCGGGCGGTTTCAAAGAATACATCGAAAATTCTGATAAACAAATCTATATTGACCACCACCCTCACAAACTCAACGAATGGATGGATGCAAAAGATACAACAGGCGTTGATATGGAAAAAATACATAAAAACAATTTAGCCTTTGTATCCGACATGGTTCCTGCGGCAACTCAACTTGTTACTATTATTGCTGATAAAGCAGGAATTCTCGGTTCAACAATGAAGAACAGTTTTGAAGAAGCAAGAAAATTTGTAGCATCTGTAATTACGGGTACTTCAACCGATACAGGTTCATTTACAAGAACTGCAAACCTTCTTCCTGAGCATATGGAAATGTCTGTAAAGGACAGACCTAACTTTGCACCTGAAGGTATGTCAAAATGGCTTATTGATGAAGTAAACGCAAACCAAACTCAACAAGTTGATAAAAAATGGCTCAGAGATAACATCGTATTTGATGTTCCTGATAAAGCCCCGATTGTTGATGGTGAAAACGGGAAATTATCTCCAAGAGATAAGATGCTTGAATACGCAATAAACGGAAAAGCGGAATATCCCGAAATCGGTGTCGGTGTAGTTTCTGTTTCTTATGACCAAATGTGCGATATTTGGAATCAATCACTTGAACACGACTCTGAATTCACACTTTTAGATGTTCAAAACGGATTTAAATATTGTGAAGTTATGAGTGCATTAAAAGCAGACCCGTCAAAGGTCAGCGGTCAAGCAAACCCTAAAGATTCACCGTTACAAGCACAAGCAAAACAAATGTACTCATCACCTTATGATTCTGACAAAATTGCTATCATGGCTATTCAAGACAGAAAAGCAGGTTTTGTGACAGAAAATTCGGAAGTTGCTGATATGAACGGTATCAGATTATCCTTCAGATCGGCAGATTGTTCAGACCACGCAGAATTGTTGGCATCTATATTTGACGGCGGCGGACACGGCGGCGCATCAGGCGGAAGAATTGACTTACCCGGTGTTGAAATTGATTCAAAACTTGTTGTAATGATTGACGGAAAGCCTGTTCATGATGCAAAACAAGTTCTTGAAACAGCAAGACATAACTTAGAAGTTCTTCACAGTAAAACATTAACCCCTGAAGAACAAAGAGCACAAATGCACGAAGTTAAAGTTGCAATTGATGAAGAAGGCGGAAAGACATTCTCCGATTTAGTAGCGGCAATTGTTACGGAAATACGTGCAACCCAACCTGCTCCCGAACCTGCTGTAAACAACAATAATTCGGGAAGACATGACCATCACCACAGAAGATAGTCAAATAAACAAGTGATGAAAAAGCGATACTTAAAAAGGTATCGCTTTTTTGTTGATAAAAAATAATGTTTTATGTAAAATAATATAGCCGTGCTCCGTGGGGAACTTGCGCTCCCTCGACCCGAAGCAAAGCGGGACGCAGAGCCTGTTGTGAGGTATAACGGGCGGCGGCGTAAGATAGATATGTTGTTGACGTCAGAGTTATCTGTGGCATGAACCTTCGAACCGTGTCAGGGTGGGAACACAGCAGCACTAAGGAGTCATTCATGGGTGCAGGTATTCACTGAAAGAGATGTATTTATAAGAAACCGAAGTCCTTTGTAACGATAGACAGTGGCACGGCAAATAAAAAAGACGGAATAAAATCCGTCTTTTTTATTTTATTGTTGTATCATTAAAAATTATCGCTTTTTAAAATAAACGATTATATATCCCAGGTAATTAATGAAATAGCCATTTTACTTTGACCAGCAAACATTGAAGAATTTTCTTCAATCTCCCGAATAGCATCTTGTGCATTTTTATATTCAGATTTATCAGGTTCAGGAATTTTTGAATCATCTAATTCATAATGAAATCTTGTTAAACCTAAATATACACCGTCACGACTTGGATGTTTAAGCGGTTCATCCATAACAGCTTTAAGATATGGATTTTTCTTATTGCTAAACATACCATAACAACCATCATCTTCGGATTTATATTTATTTTGTATTTCTCTTATTTTTGCTTTCGCAGCTTTATATGTCATACCGTTAGATGCTTTGAGATTACCAATTTGTTCTTTCCTTTTCTTAACAGCAGGGTCCACTTTTTGTGAATTTGGATTTGAAGGAATATTATTATCTTTTTTAGAACTTTTATCACTTTTTTTAAATGAGTTTAAAATAGGAGATTCGTTACTATTTTCAGTTCTTTTTTCGGATTTTTCAAATAAATTTAAAACGGGAGATTCGTTATTATTTTTAGTGCTTTTATCGGATTTTTCCAATCCTTTTGCATTGGTATTTAATGAAATTGAATCGTTAATGTTCATGATTTACTTATACTCCCTCTAATTAATTGATTACAATTTCAATTATCGGATATCAAATTTTAAAATTTAGCACAAAAAAAATATCATATCATATCATATCATATCATATCATATATAGCATTATAATTGAGTTTCGACCGTTTTAAGTTCGCATTTACAAATCGTTACATAGATTCCATTTTTGCTTTAATAATTTAAAAAGTAATTCTATTTTATGAAAGAATAGTATTTAATAATACTGAAAAGTTATTTATATATTATTCTTTTGCTTCATTTAATTCTTTTCTGACTTCTCTCGGCGATACTGAAAGTGACTGTGCGAATTGCAAAGCAGAAGTTAAATATTTTACATAATTTGCCTGGTCTTTAGATTTCTTGCAGACCTGTGCCGCAGTGTAGTGTAAATCCCCTGCTTCGGGGTTATCTTTAATTGCTTTTCTGACAACTGCCATTGCCCCGGGAAGATTTTCTTCTTTCATAAGAATTTTGACAAATAACTTATATGCCTCTATATCGTGAGGATTTAATTCAACGGTTTTGTCGAGGTTTTCGATTGCCTGCATAACGTCGCCGTCTTCCCAATAAATGGCGGCAAGATTAAAATATGCCCAACTGTATTCGGGAGAAATTTCCAAAACTTTCTCATATTCATACACTGCATCATCACGACGACCGAGTTTTTTATACTCATTTGCGAGATAAAACCTTGCAATTGCATCAGCAGGGTTAAACTTCAAAGAGCGTTCAAGATATTCAATTGCTTCTTCCGATAATTCCAAACGAGAATTTATCATTCCCATATAAAACATACTGTTTGAATCTTCGGGATCAAGAGCAAGAACCTTTTCAAATAACGGCTTTGCACTTTCATATTCTTTTTTATTCACGTAAGAACACGCTAAATTGTACATATAATCGGGTTCATCAGGCTGAATTCTGACAGCCGTCTGGTATTCAATAATTGCCTTATCAAAATATTTTAATTTTTCATATACAATCCCGATATTGTAATGAAGGTTTGAATCATCAGGAAATATTCTGAGCAAATACAAAAGTGTTTGCATGGCGCCTTCATTTTCACCAATATCCATCAATGAGCACGCAAGTTCTCTCATAGCGGCAAAATCAGAAGGATTGTTTTTTATTCGTTGTCTTAATTCAGAAATTTTATCTTCCATAAATTAATTTTACCAATTAAATAAAATTTTTACATCAATTTTTTTATTCCGAAAGGAATATATTTTATTAAATCAGATGCCAAGACAGAATATTCGGTTAATTCTTTGCTTGCGATTTCCCCACATAAACCATGTAAATAAACTCCTAAAACTGCCGCTTGAAAAATAGCATAGCCTTGAGCAATAAAACTCGAAATTATACCCGTCAAAACATCACCGGAACCTGCTTTTGCAAGAGATGAATTTCCTGATTTATTAATATAAACATCTTTCCCGTTAGAAATGACTGTATTATGGCCTTTCAAAACACAAACCGTATTATATTTTTCAGCCACCTTAATACAATATTCTTCACGGGAATTTTGAATTTTTTCAACGTCAACATTTAACAGTCTCGCAAGTTCCTTTGGGTGCGGAGTTATGACAGACGGAAAATCGAATTTGTTAAAATCTGAAATTGCTAAAATATTCAAACCGTCAGCATCAATTACAGCAGGTATTTTAATCGAAGTTAACAATTTAAGAACTAATTTTTCAACCGACTTTTCGCACGTTAAACCGCAACCTATTGAAACTACATTGTATTCGTTAATTTTTTCCGTTAAAAATTCAATGTTCTCTTCTTCAATAGAACCATTATCAAGAACTTTTAACGGCAAAAAGGTAATATCGGGTGTATAAGAAGAAACAGAAGCAACAACATTTTCGGGACAAGCAAGCGTTAGGTAACCTGCCCCTGTTTTAAGTGCAGCTAAAGAAGATAATATTGCCGCACCTGAATATTTTTTTGAGCCTGCTATATTTAATATTTTACCAAAAGTCCCTTTATGAGAATTTTGCGGTCGCTCTTTTAAAGGCAAAAATTTTTCTAATTTAACCCGCATTGTCTTATACCCTCATATACAACAATTGCAACGGAATTAGAAAGATTTAAGCTCCTTTGTCCCTCTTTCATAGGAATTGTAATTGTGTCATCATAATTTGAAAAAAGTAAATTCTCAGGTAATCCTCTTGTTTCGGGACCAAAAACCAAAAAATCTCCTTTTTTAAAGTTTACATCAGTATAAATATTTTTTGATTTTGTTGTTAAATAATAAAATTTTGAGTCTTTAAATTCTTTTTGTAATTCCTCTAACGAAAAGTATTTTTTGATATTAACGGCATCGTGATAATCTAAACCACATCTTTTTAAATGTTTATCGTCTAACGAAAAACCGACTCGCCCGACTATATATAAATCAGACCCCGTACAGGCACAAGTTCTTATAATATTTCCTGTATTTTGAGGTATTTCGGGTTCATAAAGAACTATATTGAAATTAATATCAGTCATTGTTTTTTTCAAAAAATCTTTTACTTTCAATAACAACAGGGAGAGCCCTAACAATACAGAAAATAACAGTTATATAAACCGAAAAATCTTTAAGCCATACAAACCATTCGGGTATCGGAGTATCCGGAATTTCGCAAATTATGACGCTCATAAAAGCAAAAACCTTAGCCGTACCATATACCGCTCTTGAAAATCTTGAAGAAGTTAAAAACAATCCTAGTTTGTTTTTAATCATACTGTCTTTTCCAAATGCAGTATAGCCTTCGGCAAAAGCAAGACTTCTTAATGTATCGGTTACAAGGCTTCTGGTCATAAAAATCAAGGGAACATACATTTCTATCCAGCCATATGCACAAAAAACTATCCAATATGCATTTTCAACAATTCTGTCACCTAAAATATCAATAACAGAACCCAATTTAGATTGTTCGTTTAATTTTCTTGCAACCCAACCGTCAAGGGCATCAAGTAAGACTACTATCAGTGTCAAAACAACTGCGATAATATAATAAGACTTTGTCACAAAAATACTTAAATAAATTAATAAGACAAAAGCCAAAATTACTCGAAATAAAGATATGAAATTAGCCATAAAAACTCCGTTACTTCTTGCTTCTTGAAAGTGCAAAATTAACTTTATCCAATTGTTTTCTTCTTTCGCCAAGCATAATTTGTTCGGCTTCTTCAAGAATACTTACAACCTGATAACCGTTTAAACCGTCACTTCTGGGTTTAGTTCCCTGTTCAATACAATTTAAGAAATGTTGACACTCAAGTTTTAAAGGTTCTATTTCAATGAAATCAAGTGATTCTTGTTTTGAAACACCAGGCGTTGTTTGGTCGAATATTTGAAGTTTATTTTCTTTTAATGTGTCGTCAAAAATTGCAGTACCCTTTGAACCTCTGACCAAGAGATTTACACGTTTTACGGGGTGAATCCAACTATCGGAAATTTGTCCGATAATTCCGCCTTCATATTCAACCGTAACGTGAGTTATATCCATAATATCATTATTATCGGATGAAGCACCAACAGCACTTATAACACGAACTGGAGCCTTACCGAGAACGTATGAAGTCATTGAAATATCGTGAGGCGCCAAGTCCCACATAACGCTTCTGTCATTTTTGAAATAGTTAATATTCAAGCGGTCGCTTTGAACATAAGAAATTTCGCCGAGTACGCCGTCTTCGATGAGCCTTTTCAATCTGTTTACTGCAGGATGATACAAAAGAAGGTGACCTACCATCAAGGTTAAGCCTTTGGAATCTGCAAGTTCCATCAATTCTTTTGCTTCTTGGGCAACTGTGGATATTGGTTTTTCTACATAAACGTGTTTGCCTGCATTTAAAGCCGCACTTACAACTTTAAAGTGTGTATGACTTGGAGTTACAACTGCAACAGCGTTAATTTCGGGATTTTGCAAAACAGAATTAAAATCTGTTGTAAAATTAACATTTTCGTACTCTTGAGCCAATTTATTCAAATTTTCAGTATCTAAATCACAAACCGTATTTAAAGCGTTTAGGTTATAAAAATTTCTTACGATATTTTTTCCCCATAAACCGCAACCTATTACCGCTACATTTCTTAAATTCATATATTTCTCCAACAATTTCTTTTTAATAGAATTGTACAACAAATAATTAAAATATTACATTAAAACAAATTAAGATTATATTAAGAAAGAGGCAATTTTATACCAAAAGTAGAACCAACACCGACGGTACTTTCAACATAAACTTTTCCGTCATGGTGTTTTTCAACCGTGGTTTTAACCAAATATAACCCTAACCCCGTACCTTTTACGGTATGAACACTATTTTCAGCACGATAAAATCTGTCGAACAATTTAGGTAAGTGTTTTGAATCAATTCCCGGACCTTCATCAGTAACGGAAATATCGACATACTCGTTATCGGAAGAAATTTTTACAGTAATTTTGCCACCTTGGGGAGAATATTTAATTGCATTTGAGAGAAGATTATTGAAAACTCTTTCCATATTCGGTTTATTGAAAGGTATTTGAGGGATTTCGCCGATTTTTTCAATGTCAATTTTAACGGCTTTTTCGTTAGCTAATATCTGCATGGAACTAATAGTGTCTTCAAGCACGGGACAAATATCTTCCGTTTCTTTTTCGAGTTCGACATCGGGAGATTCAAGCCTTGAAACATCAAGAATATCGTTTACCATTCTGTGAAGTCTTACAACTTCTTTATTTGCTGTTTGAATAAATTCATTTTTCGTATCTTCATCAAGTTCATCGGACATTGTACTCAAAGTATCAAGATATGTTCTTAACACAGTAACGGGGGTCCTCAATTCGTGAGAAACATTTGAAATAAACTGATTTTTCATATTATTTACTTCTGTTTCTCTTGTAATATCGGTCAAAACCATAATGTATCCGACATACTCATCATTTTGCATAAACATAGGTGAAATTACGCATTTTATAACTTTATCACTGATATTCAGGGTATATTCGGGCGGATTCTTTAGAATTACATCTAAAGGAATATCCTTAAATTCTTCAATCTTATCTCTGAACGGATAATTTCCGTTGCTATCTGTATATTGCTGAATAGGAAGATTTATCAAAACGTCTTGTGGAATACCGAGAATTTTTTCAGAAGAAGAATTTGTTAAAACGATAACGTCATTATTGTCGCAAACAACAACTCCGTTTAAAATTCCCATTAATATCGCTTCAAATTTATTTCGTTCCAAAAGAATAGTATCAACATTTTTTTCTTCATAATCTTTTAATTTTTCGGATAATTCATTGAACAAAGAAATAATGTAATTTATGGAAGAAGAGCCCTTGTAATTTAACTTTGTGCCGAATTTACCGCCGAGCAAATATTTCAAACCGTTTATCATAATTGAGTACTCGGTATCGGTTTTTCTTTTAATATTTGAGAATGAAAAGATATAAATTAAAATAATTAACAGGTATATAAAAGAAATTACAGAGGACATCAAGAATATTTTTTTATTATCATACTCCTTTGAAATAGAAGAATGTACATATCCCGCAGTTTTTACCTCTCCGTCATTTAAAGCATTAACCTGAGTACTGACTTTTATCCCGTCAAAATTGTCGGGATTGTACCAAGGTGATTTTTCGGTTACAAAAATATTTCCATCAACACCAACAAATTGAATGTTCAAAAAATTCTTGTCATTTTCTAAAACAGTATCTGAAATATCTTTAATCAAAGATATTTTTAATTTTTCATCAGAATAAGATGATAAAACAACAGAAAACTGATTTGCCAATGTTTGAGTAGTTTTGTTTGCATATTCGGAATACTTTTCTCTTTCATAATTTGAGTAATGAAAAACGGATACAACCGCTAAAATCACTATAAAAAGAGAGAATAAAACAGGGTTTAAAAAACTTCTTAAGCCTATAAATTTACTTTTTACATCAAATTTCATAACTTAGAAATTATATCATTAATTTTAAATATAAAATAAATCTTTAATAATTGTTCATTAATGGCAATATTGTATGGTTTTATTGAAGAAAGGACAAACACTTGACACCGTATATCAATAAAATCAAGAGATTTCAAGTTCAAAAATAAAGATGTTAACAAATATTTAGATTAATTTTAATGTTATTTGATTTTTCTTGACTGCAAAGATTTAGCGGTTTATCATTTTTTAAGGGGAAATAGTGTCAAAATCACCCTTAATAAAAAATAAAAACATCGGAAACCCAATAATTTTGTACAAAACAATTATTTATAATAAAAAATTTAATATACTAGTAAACCACACGCAGCGAGGTGAATAAATGTCAAAGAAAACGTATGCCAAAAGAGTAACACCTATGGGGATACCCGCTACACGTTTAGATGATTTACCTGATTTGATTGAAATTCAGAAAAAATCATTTGAATGGTTTTTAAAAGAAGGATTGAAAGAAGAATTTCTTTCATATTCGCCTATTAAAGACTATACGGGCAGATTGGAGTTACATTTTTTACCGAACTACACGTTCGATAATCCAAAATATACAATTGAAGAAGCAAGAATCCATGACGCTACTTATGCTAAGCAATTGAGAGTCATGGTTCGTTTGATTAACCGTGATAGCGGTGAAATCAAAGAACAAGAAGTCTATATCGGTGATATACCGACCATGACTGACAAAGGTACATTTATCGTTAACGGTGCGGAACGTGTAATCGTTTCGCAAATCGTGCGTTCACCGGGTGTATATTTCAAAAGAGAAATATCTCCGACAGGTAAACGTCTTTACAACGCAACTTTGATTCCTAACAGAGGAGCATGGTTGAAAATTGAAACAGATGCTAACGATATAATCCACGTTAAAATCGATAAAAACAGAAAAATTCTTGCAACAACATTGTTGAAGGCATTAGGTATAACTCCTTCAGAAATGGAAACAAAGTTTGCACACTTTGAATTTTTGAAGAAAACATTAGATAAAGATACTGCAGAAACAACGGAAGATGCTTTGATTGAAGTTTATAAAAAACTTCGTCCGGGAGATCCTGCATCTGCAGCAGGCGGAAGACAAATCCTTGAAGCAAGATTCTTTGATGAAAAGAAATACGATATCGGAAGAGTCGGAAGATACAAATTAAACAAGAAGTTGAATTTGAACGTTCCCGCAACTCAAAGAACATTGACAACGGAAGATTTAACCGCATCAATCGAATATCTTATTAACTTAACATATGATGAAGGAAGTTGCGACGATATCGACCACCTCGGAAACAGAAGAATCCGTTCAGTCGGTGAATTGTTACAAAACCAATTCAGAGTAGGTTTAAGCCGTATTGAAAGAATCATTAAAGAAAGAATGACTCTTCAAAACTCTGAAACATTGACTCCGTTGAACTTATTAAACACTAAACCGCTTATTGCAGCGTTAAAAGAATTCTTCGGTTCATCACAGTTGTCACAATTCATGGACCAAACAAACCCACTTGCAGAATTGACTCACAAAAGACGTATTTCTGCATTAGGACCAGGCGGTTTGGTAAGAGAAAGAGCAGGATTTGCCGTTCGTGACATTCACCCTTCACACTACGGAAGAATATGTCCTATCGAAACACCTGAAGGTCCTAACGCAGGTTTGATAGGTTCACTTGCTACACACGCAAGAGTTAACGATTACGGATTTATTGAAACTCCTTACTTTGCAGTAAAAGACGGAAAAGTAACCGAAGAAGTTCACTATATGTCAGCAGACGAAGAAGAAAACTTCCGTGTTGCTCCCGGCGACGTTTCATTGAATAAAGACAGAACTTTCAAATTTGCGAAAGTTCCTATAAGATACAAATCTGAATTTACAGAAGGTGATTCGAGCAAAGTTGACTTTGTCGGTGTATCACCGATTCAAATCATCTCTGTTGCAACGGCGGTAATTCCGTTCATTGAACATGACGATGCTAACCGTGCGCTTATGGGTTCTAACATGCAACGTCAAGCAGTACCACTTTTAATCACAGACAGACCAAGAGTTGGTACAGGTCTTGAAAAGAGAGCGGCAAAAGACTCAGGTATGGTTGTATGTACTGAAGTTGATGGTGTTGTTGACAGAGTAACAGGAGAAGAAGTTACCGTAAAAGATAAAAACGGAAAACTATACAGATACCAATTGATGAAATATGTAAGAAGTAACCAAGACACTTGTATTAACCAAAAGCCGATTGTAGAAGCAGGTCAAGAAGTTAAAGCAGGTGATGTTCTTGCAGACGGTGCTTCAACTCACAGAGGAGAACTTTCACTCGGTAAAAACATTCTAGTAGCATATATGCCTTGGGAAGGATATAACTTCGAAGATGCTATCCTTATTTCTGAAAGATTGGTTCAAGACGATGTATTTACGTCAGTTCACATTGAAAAATTAGAAATAGATGCAAGACAAACAAAACTCGGACCCGAAGAAATAACAAGAGAAGTTCCTAACGTTTCCGAAGAATCTTTAAGACATTTGGACGAAAGAGGAATTGTTCGTATCGGTGCAAGAGTTTATGCAGACGATATTTTGGTAGGAAAAGTTACTCCGAAAGGAGAATCAGAACATCCTCCCGAAGAAAAACTTTTAAGAGCAATCTTTGCTGAAAAAGCAAGAGATGTTAAAGATAATTCTTTAAGAGTTCCTCACGGAGAAGGCGGAAGAGTTGTCGATGTTAAGGTATTTGACAGAGAAAAAGGCGACGAACTTCCTCCGGGAGCAAATACGGTTATCAGAGTTTACATCGCACAAAAACGTAAGGTTTCTGTAGGTGATAAACTTTCAGGTCGTCACGGAAACAAAGGTATCGTATCAAGAATTCTTCCAAGAGAAGATATGCCTTTCTTACCTGACGGAACACCTGTTGATATAGTATTGAATCCTCTTGGTGTACCTTCTCGTATGAATATCGGACAAACTTACGAATGCTTGCTCGGATTGGCTTCATACTTAACAGGTGATTATTATGAAGTTCCGTCATTTGATGAAATGTACGGTGAAAATCAATCAGAAAAAGCAACTAAGGCCGAATTACTCAGAGGTATTAAAGAATCAGGTTGTGATTGGGTAAGAGAAGACGGAAAAGTAATTCTTCTCGACGGCAGAACGGGTGAAGCATTTGACAGACCTGTTGCAGTCGGTGTTACTTACTTCTTAAAACTTGTTCACCTTGTTGATGATAAGATTCACGCAAGAAGTACAGGTCCGTACTCATTGGTAACACAACAACCTTTAGGCGGAAAAGCACAATTCGGCGGTCAAAGATTCGGAGAAATGGAGGTATGGGCATTAGAAGCATACGGTGCAGCATACACACTCCAAGAAATGTTGACTATCAAATCCGATGACGTAAACGGTCGTTCACGTGCTTACGAAGCAATCGTAAAAGGTGATAACATTCCAAGACCGGGTATTCCGGAATCCTTCAAGGTACTTGTAAGAGAATTACAAAGTATCGGTTTGGATATCACTGTTTCAAAGAAAGACGGAACAGAAGTTAATTTGATGTCTGATACTGACGACATCAGAAAGGCTGCTCCTAAGAGAGTTCTCTCTGATATGGATTCCGATTTGTTAAACATAAATTTCTTTGAAACTCCAAGTTCGTTCAAAGATTAGTAAATAAAGGAGACAATTAAATGTCCACAAGTATAGATTATTTTGATTATATAAGGATAAGCATTGCATCACCCGAAAGAATTCTTAAGTGGTCGTACGGTGAAGTGTCGAAGCCTGAAACAATCAATTACAGAACATTAAAACCGGAAAGAGACGGTTTATTCTGCGAAAGAATTTTTGGACCTACAAAGGACTGGGAATGTTATTGCGGAAAATATAAAAGAGTAAGACACAAAGGTATCATATGTGAACGTTGCGGTGTTGAAGTTACTGATTCAAAAGTAAGACGTCACAGAATGGGTCACATTAAACTTGCTGCTCCCGTGAGCCACATTTGGTTCTTAAAAGGAATACCGAGTTACCTTGGATTACTCCTTGATATGACATTAAAAGACCTTGAACAGGTAATTTATTTCAACAGCTATGTTGTTATCGACCCTGCTGACAGTGAATTTAAAAAATTCCAACTTTTAACGGAAGAAGAATACGAAGACTACATAATGGAACACGAAGAAAGTGCTTTAAGAGTAGGCATCGGAGCTGAAGCAATCAAAGAATTGTTAGGTGAAATTGTTCTTACAGATTCTGTTGCACAAATCAGAGAAGAACTTCAAGCAGCAGGCGGTTCAGTTCAAAGAAAAGCAAAACTAATCAAGAGATTGAGATTAATGGAATCATTGATAGCAAGTGAAACTGACCCGACATGGCTTATTATGGATGTTCTTCCCGTTACACCGCCTGATTTAAGACCTATGGTACAATTAGACGGCGGACGTTTTGCAACATCAGACTTAAATGACTTATACAGACGTGTAATAAACAGAAACAACCGTTTACAAAGACTTTTGGAAATGGGCGCTCCCGAAATTATTGTAAGAAACGAAAAACGTATGTTACAAGAAGCGGTTGATGCACTTATTGATAATGGAAGAAGAGGAAGAACGGTTGTAGGACCTAACAACAGACCTCTCAAATCTTTGAGTAACATTATTGAAGGTAAACAAGGTCGTTTCAGACAAAACCTTTTGGGTAAACGTGTTGACTATTCAGGTCGTTCCGTAATTGTTGTAGGCCCTTCATTGGAATTGAATCAATGCGGTTTGCCGAAAGAAATGGCTATCGAATTGTTTAAACCGTTTGTTGTAAACAAACTTATCGAAAGAGGACACGTTCAAAACATCAAATCTGCGAAGAAGAAGATTGAACGTTCGGATCCTGTCGTTTGGGATATATTGGAAGAGGTTATTGACGGACACCCCGTAATGTTGAACCGTGCTCCAACCTTACACAGATTAGGTATTCAAGCATTTGAGCCTAAATTGGTAGAAGGAAGAGCAATTCAATTACACCCTCTCGTATGTACGGCATTTAACGCAGACTTTGACGGTGACCAAATGGCTGTTCACGTACCTTTGTCAATCGAAGCACAAACAGAAGCAAGAATGTTAATGCTCGCAACAAATAACATACTTGCTCCGGCAACAGGTAAGCCGATTATTACACCGTCACAAGACATGGTTATGGGTGTATATTATTTAACCTTAGAAGATAATGCTGACCCTGTACATTATTTCTACAATTACAACGATGCAATCTCCGCTTTTGATTGCGGTGTAATCAAATTACACGAAAAAATCGTTGTAAGAGATGAAAATAATAAGAGATTTGAAACTACAGTCGGAAGAATTATTTTCAACGAAACAATAAGAAAATCACTATCGTCAACATAATAAACTGAAGGTAAAGAAAATGGATACATATACAAACAAAAATAAAAATAAAATGCCGGATTTCATAAACGAGCAAATGAACAAGAAATCGCTTGCTAATTTGTTAGCACAAATGTATCTCGAATACGGCGGAGCAAAAACTGCTGATTTGGCAAACAACATTAAGAACCTCGGATATAAGTATGCAACAAAAGCAGGTGTTACAATTTCAATCGCTGACTTATCGGTTCCTCCCGTTAAGAAAGAACTTTTAAACGAAGCTGAAGAAGAAATTGCAAAATCAACGACAAGATACTTAAAAGGTGAAATTACCGAAGTTGAAAGATATACAAAAGTTATCGATACTTGGTCCGAAACAACCGCAAAATTGACTGAAAACGTTGTATCAAACTTTGACAGACAAAACTCGGTTTATATGATGGCGTTCTCAGGTGCAAGAGGTAACTTATCTCAAGTATCTCAATTGGTTGGTATGAGAGGTTTGATGGCTGACGCACAAGGTCAAATCATCGACTTGCCGATTAAATCAAACTTCAAAGAAGGTTTGAGCGTAACCGAATACATTATTTCGAGTTACGGTGCAAGAAAAGGTCTTGTTGACACAGCGTTGAAAACCGCTGACTCAGGTTACTTAACAAGAAGACTTGTTGACGTAGCACAAGACGTTATTGTTAGAGATACAGATTGCGGAACCGAAAATGCAATCAATATGAAAGCAATTACAGATGGTGAAAAAGTAATCGTTCCGTTAATCGACAGACTTCTCGGAAGAACAATTGCAGAAGATATCAAAGATGCTGAAGGCAATGTTCTTGTTGAAAAGAATACAACATTAAATCGTGATGATATAAGAAAGATTTCAAGATTAAATCTTACCGAAATCAAAGTTCGTTCACCATTGACCTGTGAACTTGAATACGGTATCTGCCAAAAGTGTTACGGCTGGGCAATGACAACTCAAAAAACAGTTGATATAGGTGAAGCAATCGGTATTATTGCAGCACAATCAATCGGTGAACCGGGAACACAACTTACAATGAGAACATTCCACACAGGTGGTGCTGTTGCCGTAAAAGGTGCTATGAAACATGTTGAAGCAACCGAAGACGGTGAAATTGTTTCAGATGTTAAATCAAAACTCGAAAGAACAAGACACGGTGATGAAGTTGTATTCTCAATTACAGAATCA
>Ga0256407_10007028_pt1 | contig 17151 bp, 8 predicted proteins | sample RumenRJG_04DNA_FD_193489 | JGI IMG/M metagenome (GOLD analysis project Ga0256407, IMG submission 193489) | Bovine rumen microbial communities from Lethbridge, Alberta, Canada - RJG_04 | ecosystem: Host-associated > Mammals > Digestive system > Stomach > Rumen | place: Canada: Alberta | collected...
CCATCTTCACCCACGTCGCCAATGTCGAGCCCGACATCCTCGTCATCGACTCCATCCAGACCATCGCCACCGATGACCTCGAGTCGAGTGCAGGCAGTGTCGGTCAGGTGCGCGAATGTGCCGCCCGTATCCTCAAGTTCGCCAAGGAGTCGGGCACGCCCGTCATCCTCATCGGCCACATCACCAAGGAAGGCTCGTTGGCTGGTCCTAAGGTGCTCGAACACATCGTCGATACTGTCCTCCAGTTTGAAGGCGACCAGCATTATATGTACCGCATCCTCCGTGCCATCAAGAACCGTTTCGGTTCGACCTCCGAACTGGGCATCTACGAGATGCTCGGCACGGGTCTCCGACAGGTGACCAACCCCTCCGAACTCTTGCTCAACTCCGACCACAAGGACCTCTCAGGCGTCGCCATCGCTGCCGCCATCGAGGGTATGCGTCCCTTTCTCATCGAGACCCAGGCACTCGTCAGCACAAGCGTCTATGCCACCGCGATGCGTTCCACTACGGGCTTCGACCAGCGTCGTCTCAATATGCTGCTCGCTGTCCTCGAGAAGCGCGTAGGCTTCAAGCTGGCGCAGAAGGATGTCTTCCTCAACATCGCCGGCGGTCTGCGTGTGTCCGACCCCGCCATGGACCTGGCTGTGATGGCGGCTATCCTTTCTTCCAACCTGGATATGCCACTTCCTCCGCTCACGTGTATGACGGGCGAAGTGGGCCTCTCGGGCGAGATACGTCCTGTGGCTCGCCTGGAGCAACGTATCCGTGAGGCCGAGAAACTTGGTTTCGAACGTATCCTCATTCCAAATATTGCACTCAAGAGCATCGATGTAAAGACGCTCAAGATCCAGGTTTGTCCCGTCGCGCGTGTCGACGAGGCTTTCCGTCTATTGTTCAAATGATAAAGAATATCAAAATACGTGTACTCCCGCAGGTATGGCGCGATGCTGAGCAATTCGAGGCGCAGATCTGCCGCGAGTTCGCCATTAGTCGAAAGTCATTGCGCGGTCTGCGCATGAAGCATACCAGCATCGACGCTCGCCAGCGTCAGGTGATGGTGCAGCTCGACGTCGATCTGTATATCAACGAGGAGCCTCCGCAGCAGACTTTCCGCAAGGTTGTCTATCAAGAACTGCCTTCCCATGCCCATCAGGCCGTCGTTGTCGGCTCGGGTCCCGGTGGACTGTTTGCGGCTCTTCGGCTCATCGAACTGGGCGTTCGTCCCATCCTTGTCGAGCGTGGTCGCCCTGTGGGCGATCGTCGTCGCGATGTGGCGCTCATCACCCGTGAACAACGCGTTGACCCCAACTCCAACTATTGCTTCGGCGAAGGTGGGGCAGGGGCATTCTCCGATGGCAAGCTCTTCACGCGTTCCAGGAAGCGTGGCAATGTGCAGGGAGTGCTCGAAGGCTTGTGTCAGTTCGGAGCCGACACGGGCATCCTCGATGCTTCTCATCCTCATATAGGCACCGACAAGCTTCCCACCATCATCTCGAATATTCGCGAGACCATCCTTGCTTGTGGCGGTGAGATTCATTTCGAGACCATTGTCTCTCGTTTGATTCTTTCCGACGATAAGGTGGTTGGTGTCTCCACCCTCGATGGACGTGAGTTCTTGGGCCCCGTCATCCTCGCCACAGGTCATTCTGCACGCGATATCTACACGATGCTTCACGACGAGAGCATCCTCATCGAAGCCAAGGGTCTGGCCATCGGTTGTCGCTTGGAACACCCTCAGACCCTCATCGACCAGATCCAGTATCATTCCAAGGAGGGTAGGGGTCAGTACCTGCCTCCTGCCGAATACAGTTTCGTCACACAGGCCGACAATCGAGGCGTCTATAGTTTCTGCATGTGTCCCGGTGGTGTCATCGTTCCTTCGGCTACGAGTTCCGACCAGGTCGTCGTCAATGGTATGAGTGCTAGTTCTCGTGGCGGTCGTTGGGCCAATGCGGCTATGGTCACCGAGATTCGTGTCGAAGACATCCCGCTTCTTGCCAGCCAGCTCCATCTCGACATCGACCCCGGCAGTCCCTTGGCGATGATGGCTATTCAGGAGGCCATCGAGCATCAGTGTTGGCTCAATGGTGGACGCACACAGGTAGCACCTGCCCAACGTATGACCGACTTCATCAATGGTCGCTTGTCGGCCGACCTTCCTGCCTCGTCCTACACCCCGGGTGTCGTGGCCAGTCCGTTGCACTTCTGGCTGCCTAGGTTCATCAGTGCACGCATGCAGGAAGGCCTCCGCTACTTCGGTCGTCGGGCACATGGTTTCCTCACTGCTGAAGCTTTACTTGTGGGCACCGAGACGCGCACCTCGTCACCCGTCCGCATCCCGCGCGACAAGCTTTCGTTCTGCCATCCCGCCGTGCGCGGGCTCTATCCTTGTGGAGAAGGTGCAGGTTATGCTGGCGGCATTGTTTCGTCGGCTATGGATGGCTGTCACTGCGCCGATGCCCTCGTCGCCCAGTGCTTTTAAGTGGAAATAGTAAGAAAAAGGGGGCAAAATTTGGTGAGTTCATTTTTTATCACTATCTTTGCACCCGCTAAAACGTAATTCTATGGCTGACCAAAGATATATGATGCGTGGCGTTAGTGCCAGCAAGGAAGATGTGCACAACGCCATCAAGAACATCGACAAGGGCCTTTTTCCTCAGGCTTTCTGCAAAATCATTCCCGACATCCTCGGAGGCGATCCCGAATACTGCAACATCATGCATGCCGATGGTGCAGGCACCAAGACGTCATTGGCTTACATGTATTGGAAGGAGACTGGTGACCTCTCTGTTTGGAAGGGCATCGCACAGGACTCTCTCATCATGAACATCGACGACCTCATCTGTGTGGGTGCTGTCGATAATATCCTCGTCTCATCTACCATCGGGCGTAACAAGATGCTCATCCCGGGCGAAGTCATCAGCGCCATCATCAATGGTAACGACGAACTGATGGCCGAACTGCGTCAGATGGGTATTGGTGTCTATGGAACAGGTGGCGAGACTGCTGATATCGGCGATTTGGCACGCACCATCATCGTCGATTCCACGGTCACTTGCCGAATGAAGCGCTCCGATGTCATCAACAATGCCAACATCGCTGCAGGCGATGTCATCGTCGGTCTTGCAAGTTTCGGACAAGCCACCTACGAGAAGGAATACAACGGTGGTATGGGTTCCAACGGTCTGACTTCTGCTCGTCATGACGTCTTCGCCAAGTATCTGGCACAGAAGTATCCCGAGTCCTACGATCATGCAGTGCCCGAGGACCTCGTTTACAGCGGTGGGCTCCATCTCACCGACCCCGTTGAGGGCAGTCCCCTCGATGCCGGTAAGCTAGTCCTCAGTCCCACGCGCACCTATGCCCCTGTCGTCAAGAAGATCCTCGACGCCTTCCGCTCTCACCCCTCTAACCCTTCGAACCTTTCGAACTCTTCGAACCGGTCGCTCCGCGACCTCCACGGCATGGTACACTGCTCCGGTGGCGCACAGACCAAGGTGCTCCACTTCATCAAGGACCTGCATGTCATCAAGGATAATCTCTTCCCCATTCCTCCACTGTTCCGCACCATCCACGAGCAGTCGGCTACCGACTGGTCCGAGATGTACAAGGTGTTCAATATGGGCCATCGCCTCGAAGTCTATCTTCCTGCCCAGTTTGCCCAGGAGGTTATCGACATCGCGCGGAGCTTCAACATCGATGCACAGGTCATCGGTCACGTCGAAGCCCGTCCCGAAGGTGCCAAGGTCACTCTCCACACCGAGAACGGCATTTTCGAGTACGAATGAGGGGTTTAAAAATGCGAAAGGGGCGTTTCACAACGACCCTTTGCATTAACCTTAAAATCTAATACCATGAAAAACACGATGCAAAGATATGCGATTTTTGCCCTTATAGCAAATAATTTCATAGAAAACTGCATATTTCCCTCAAAAATATGTTGAAAAACATACGTTTGTCATCTGACTGTTGCAAATGCAATGGTTTGCACAACTGTTCCTGACCCAGTTCCGTCCCCCTCATCCCTTTTGTCCCCGTCAGCAGCCGTGTATGGCTGCCCCTTCGTCCCCTTTTGTCCTTGTCGCAGCCATCTATGGCTGCCAAGCGTCCCTGTCGCGGCCATCCTTGGCGCCTTGTTTCCCCTTTGTCCCCGTCAGCAGCCGTGTATGGCTGCCCTCACCCTCTTTCCCCAAAAAATAACCCATGTCCAAAGTCCTGATCAAGACCTCCCTCGGTGACATCACCATCCGTCTCTACGACGAGACCCCCCTTCATCGTGATAATTTCCTCAAGTTGGCCCGCGAGGGCTATTACGACGGCACTCTCTTCCACCGTGTCATCAAGAACTTTATGGTTCAGGGTGGCGATCCCGATTCGCGTGGAGCTTCTCCCACTGCACATCTCGGTGCCGGAGGCCCCGACTACACCATCCCTGCCGAGTTCAACAAGTCGCTGATACACAAGAAGGGAGCCCTTGCCGCTGCCCGTCAGGGCGATGAGGTCAATCCCGAGAAGCGTTCCAGTGGTAGCCAGTTCTACATCGTCACTGGCGAGATCTACAGTGCCGGCAAGCTCACCCAACTCGAGCGCCAGATGGCTCAGCAGCAGTTGCAGAACATCTTCAACGACCTCGTGGTCGAGAACCGCAGTCGCATCATCCAGCTGCGCAAGAATCGCGACAACGCCGGTCTGATGGCCTTGCAGGACGAACTGCAGAAAAAGACTATGGCCCTGGCCAAGGAGAAGGGTGAACCCAAGTACACTCCCGAACAGCGTGAGGTCTATACCACCGTAGGTGGCACGCCCTTCCTCGATCAGAACTACACCGTCTTCGGTGAAGTAGAGGAGGGCCTCGATGTGGTCGATAAGATTCAGCTTGTCCAAACCCAGCCTGGCGATCGTCCCGTCGAAGACATCACTATGCAGATCTCGGTTCTCGAAGATTAATTTCTCTTTATGAAAGGTGTAGCACGGCATTGCCGTGCTACACCTTTCATAAAGCTTTTCTTTCTTAAAAATAATTCGCAAATTCGTGATAATAAAAATCGTGACCCGCCAGTCCTCCCCCTAAGTATGAGGACCGAGTGGGTCTTTGTTTCCGTTGCGGCCGTATTTGGCCGCCATAATATTCATTGTAACAGCGGGGGCAGAATACCTAAGCAGGTGACCCGCTGGTCCTCCCTCTTTAAGGGGGATTGAGGGGGTCCTCAACGTTCACGTTTGCCCCGTCCTTCGTGACCTTCTCCACCTCCGTGACCTCCTCGACCACCCCGCTGATTGAACTTCACGCTGCAGCCCACGAGGAAGTATTCCTTGAGGATAGTGCTCTCACGGTCGGTGATCGACGTGGCCGAGATAGAGCGCCAGATGCTTGTCTTCTGATGCAGGATGTCGAACACTTTCACGAAGGCCGACAGGTTCTTGCGTTTCAGGAACGCGCGCGAAAGCTGCGCGTCCCAGATGGTCTGGTTGCGTGTCAGGCCTGCCGAATAGCCACGTCGTCCCGTGTAGGCAATGCTTGTCGAACAACTCAGGTTCCAGGGCAGACGGGCGCTGAGATTGCTCCGTACACCGAACTGGTGTGTCGTCCCAAGGTTTCCTGAGGTGACGATTGTCGCCTCGCTGTGGCTCAGATGATAGTTCCCGTGCAGTTCCACGTTGAGCCATTCGTTACGGTAGGCGATACCTGCGTTTTCGCCTGCCGTAATGTTGTGTATATGGTTCACCTGCGTGTCGGTGCTCTTCAGGTTGGCATATCCTACGCTCTCGCGGTAGCCAAGGGTGGTCTGTGTGGTCACGTACCAGTGGTTGTCAGCAAAGGGGAACGACCCTCTGAATTCGCTCTGCACGTTCCATGCGCCCAGTCCGTCGAGGTTCACCGTCATCGTCGTGTCGGTGCGTAGGTCGGCACTGTACCATCGTTTGGTGGCGAGGGTGTTGAATTGTGCACTGGAGCTGATCGAAGCCTCCAGCGTGCGTCCTGTCTCCTTGCTGTTGGCTCGGTAGCGTATCTGCAGGTTGGTCTGGTAGGAAGGTTCCAGGTCCTGGTTGCCCAAGGTCACATGGGTGGCCGACGTCTGGTTCTTGCGCGCCTGCAGTTGGTTGATCGAAGGTTGTGTCGTTCTGCCGTTCAGGGTGATGCGCAGGTTCTTCCTGCGGTTCCAGTTGTAGCGGTATTCCACACGTGGAGCAAGGTTCATGTACGAACGCTTGTAGTCACGCCTATGGTCGTAGTGGTCGGTGTAGTTCTGCGTGTTGGGCAGCAGGTCCATGCCCAGTGATGCGTTGACGCGTTCGGTGACGTAGCGATAGCTGGCCGACAGCGTGTAACTGTTCTGCTGTGTGCGCGAATCGGTGCTGTAGTCGATGTTCGAACGTCCGTTCACCGAGTCAGCATACTGCCCAAGCTGGTCATCCCAGAAGTGGTAGAGCTGTCGATGGGTGTTGCTTGTGAAACTGCCCGTCGCACCCACTTCGATCAAATGATGTTCGGCGATGGGTTCCACATGGGTTAGGCGTACGCGATAGGTTAGCGAGTTCTGTCGCTCCTCCTGCCACTGGTGGATGGTGGTGTCGTTCACGAGGCTCAGGTCACCCACAAGCAGGCTGTCGTAACTGGTGAACGACTGCGTGTAGTGGTCACCGTTGTTGTGTCGGCCGTTCAGGCTGACGCGTATGCTGCTGCGTCGGCGTCCACGGTCAGTCTTCTTGGCATACGAATAGGAGAGCGAGAGCTCGTAGTTGGCTCCCTGCTGCTTCATATGGCTTGCCCTCTGTGTCTGGCTGATGTAGGTCGAAGGATCTGCCGTAATCTCATCCTCGGCATTCGGGTCGAGGTGATAGTTCCTGCTGGTCGAATGTTCGTCGGTCTCTGTACTGTTGAAGGCCAGTTCTGGATTGATCTGCAGACGGTGTTCGCCGTCGGCCACCTTGCCCCAGGTCTTCTCGAATTTGAAGTCGAGCTGCACGTTCTGTCCCTTGTTGTCGCCCGTCTGCTCGGTGTCTGTGCCGGTGTTGCCCGACTTCAGGTAGTTGATGCGGTGCGACGATGTCTTCTCGCTCTGTTTCTCTCCGCCATAAAGCACGTCACCGCCTATGGCGAAAGGTGTGTTCTCGTCACGCAGTCGGTTGCCCTTGTCATAATTGAGGTTCAGGCCCACGCTCCACGAGGTGTTCAGTCCGTCGCCGCGTCGTCCGCTGTTGCGGTTGCCGCGCATCGACGAGTTGCTCATCACCTTCTCGCCCATATCGCCGAAGCCCGTATTGTTGGTGTTGTTTGCATTCACCACAAGCGCGTTCTGGTTGTTGCCACGGAAGTATCCCAGCATGCCTTTTGTCTCAAAACGGTCGTCGATGCCGCTACCATCGCCCCATGCGCCCGCAGCATTGCCGAAGTATCCGCGTCGCATCCTTGGCTTCAGCTTGAAGTTGATCACCTTCTCGCGTTCACCATTGTCGATGCCCGTGAGACGGCTCTCTTCTGTCTTCATATCCACCACCTGTACCGACTCAAACATGTCTGCGGTGAGGTTCTTTGTCGTGGCCTGGATGTTCGAACCGAAGAACTCCTTTCCGTCCACATAGACCTTCGTCACTGTCTCGCCTTGCGCGGTGATGCTTCCGTTGGCATCCACCTCAATGCCCGCCAGGCGTTTCAGCAGGTCCTCAGCGGTTGCATCGGGCTCCAGCTGGTAACTGCTCGCATAGTATTCGATGGTGTCCTCGCGAATCACCATTGGGGGAGGGGTGGCCGAAATGACGGTTTCGCCCAGCAGGCGATGTTCTTCCTGCATAAACACGTCGCCCATTGCAAACGACTTCTGCCTGTGATGCAGCGTGAACGTCTTCAGGGTCTCCTGAAAGCCCACATAAGTGAAATGCAGCAGCACTTTCTGCTGCGCCTTTCTTGGCTTGAGCAGTCCGTCCAGTCGCGATGTATGAAGGGTGAAGTTGCCGTTTTGGTCAGCAAAAGTGCCTACCACGAAAGTCGAGTCGGGGAGGGTCAATAGTCGAATGGTAGCCCCTGCCAAAGGGGTGTCGTCTGTCGCCGAAGCCACACGTCCCGTGATGTTGAATGCCATCGACACAACGCAACTGCTCCACCCAAGCAGGATGAAGCAGAGGAGTAGCAATCTGCGTCCCAACGGGAACGATTGATTAATCTTCATATCCGCCCCTTTAGACTATCTTTTCGCCTTCAGGTTTAATTCAATCGTAACAATATCCCGCTCATACAGCCTATCAATGGTATTAATGGTAATTAACGGCCCATTATACGGTCATTAACGTTAAAGAATAGGGGTCGAACTGATCTTCTTATAAAAAGCGTTAGGGCTTGGATAGTATTCTGGCGAAGCCTTTTTTCTTGCTCCTAAGATAGGAGTTCTTTTTCTCTCTGAAAGGTGTAGGTGCTCAGCACCTACACCTTTCAGAGTTTTTTTTATATTCGTGTAGATTCGCACGATTCGTGGTCTTCAACCACCAGTCCGCATCACTTCAGCGCGAACTTCGCACTCTGCACATCCGCACTATTCGTGCCGATCATCACCTCGAACTCTCCCGGCTCGCACACATATTCAAGCTCGCCGTTGTAGAACTTCAGCAGGTCGGCATCGATGGTGAACGTCACGACGCAGCTCTCGCCCTCCTTGAGGGTAACACGCTTGAAGCCCTTGAGTTCCTTCACAGGTCGGGTCACACTGCCCACGAGATCGCGGATATAAAGCTGTACGACCTCGGTGCCTTCACACTTGCCCGTATTGTTCACGGTCACCTTTGCCTCAATCTCGCCATTGTTCGTCAGCTCGTTGCTGCTTAGGGTGATGGGCGAATAGCTGAAGGTGGTGTAGCTCAAACCGTAGCCGAAGGGATAAAGCGGTGTGTTGCTCACGTCCATGTAGCAGCTCTGGAACTTCACGAAGGCATCGGCCTGTACTGGACGACCCGTGTTGTAATAGCTGTAGCTCATTGGCAGTTGTCCGACATGCCGTGGGAAGCTGGTGGTGAGTTTGCCCGAAGGAACGACGTCGCCGAAGACGACATCGGCAATGGCATCAGCAGCCTCGCTGCCACCGAACCACACTTCAAGGATAGCTGGAATGTGCTCGGTTTCCCAATTCAGGATCATCGGACGACCTGAGAAGTTGAGCAGCACAATGGGCTTGCCAAGTTTCACGAGCTCAACAAGGAGGTCATGCTGTGCATCAGGCATTTCGATGCCTACACGGCTCGAACACTCTCCTGCCATCTCCGAAGCCTCACCGCCGGCAAAGACGATGACGTTGGCCTGGCGTGCTATGGCAAGAGCCTCGGCACGCATAGCGGCATCGCTGCGGTTGTCGCGCATCTCACGTCCGAACATGGTGGCATCAGCCTCTGCCTGGGCGTCGTACATCAGGTTGCAGCCCTTGGCATAGAGTATCTGTGCCTTGTCGCCCACAGCACGCTTCAGACCCTCTACCACGGTGCTGTAGCGTTCGCTGGTGGCAGCTACGCTCCAGGTGCCAGGCATGTTGGCACGGGTGTTGGCCAAAGGTCCGATAAGCGCAATCTTGCCCTGACGCTTCAAGGGAAGGATGTCGCCCTCGTTCTTCAGGAGCACAAAGCTCTCGCCGGCAATCCTGCGTGCCTCACGGCGATTCTCTTCGGTATAGACCTCCTTGGCATAGCGTGTGGTGTCGCAGTAGCGGTAGGGATCTTCAAACAGTCCAAGCTTGTACTTCGCTTCAAGGATGCGGCGACAAGCCTGGTCGATATCAGCCTGTGTGGTGCGTCCCTCCTTGAGGCTCTCGGCCAGCGTGCCTACCAGACCGTCGCTCACCATGTCCATGTCCAGTCCTGCATGCAAGGCCAGGGCACTCACTTCCTTCAGGTCGCCCATGCCGTGGGCAATCATCTCGTAGATGCCGGTGTAGTCGCTCACTACGAAGCCGTCGAAGCCCCACTGCTTGCGCAGCACGTCGGTCAGAAGCCAGCGGTTACCCGTTGCAGGCACACCGTTGACGATGTTGAAGCTGGCCATATAACTGCCGGCTCCTGCATCGCAGGCAGCCTTGTAGGGTGGAAAATATTCGTTGTACATGCGCCAAAGGCTCATATCCACGGTATTATAGTCACGACCTGCCTCGGGTGCACCATAGAGGGCAAAGTGCTTTACGCAGGCCATCATGGTGTTGGCGCTTGTGAGGTCACCCTGCTGATAGCCGCGCACCATTGCCTCGGCGATGCGGCTTCCGAGGAAGGGATCCTCGCCATTGCCTTCCGAGATACGTCCCCAGCGTGCATCGTGGCAGATGTCAACCATTGGGCTGAACGTCCAGCAGATGCCGTCGGCTGTGGCTTCCTGGGCAGCAATCTGTGCCGAACGTTCGATGGCTTCCATATCCCAGGTGCACGAAAGGCCCAGAGGAATGGGGAAGACGGTCTCATAGCCATGGATCACGTCCATACCGAAGATCAAGGGTATGCCGAGGCGGCTTTCTTCGACGGCAATGCGCTGCAGTTCCGCTACACGGCCTGCACCCTTCAGGTTGAAGAGTCCGCCAACGCGTCCTGCACGGATGTTTTCGGCCACGTTGCTCGACTGTGCAGCACCGGTCACGATGTCACCGGTCACCGGCAGATTCAGCTGGCCCAGTTTCTCTTCGAGGGTCATCTTGCCCATCAGGTCGTTGATGAACGCATCCATCTCGTTGTTCGACTTGTTGCCCGAACAACTTGCAAGGCCCAGCAGCAGGGCCAAACCCCATATCGTTTTTTTCATAGCCAAATTCTAATTGTTAACTATTAATTATTAATTGTTAATTGTTAATTATTAATTGTTAATTGTTAATTGAAAACCCCAGTTTCTTCAACCCCTCCTGCACCTCCGGACAGTTCATGAAGAGCATCCAGAGCAGACCTGTACGATAGTTCTCGATCATGGGTGCAATGGTCAGTTGGTCGATGGCCAGATAGCGGGGTAGTGTCCAGGAAGGATCCAGCGAGAAGGCATCGTATGGGCCATATTTGCCCCAAAGGAACGACTCCATCGAATGGAAGCGACGCAAGGCTGCCATGCTCTGTTCGGGCGTGTAGGGGAAGCTCGAAAGGGCAGCAGTAGGAGTGATTACACCAAGGTCCTGGTTGGGCGCATGGGCTGCATAACCTTCGGGCGAATAGCTGGCGGTAAGCCCCCAGCAATCCTTGCCGTACCCCTTGTAGCCCTTGGGATTATCTACGCAGTAGGCATAGTTGGCAAGGGCGTGGTTGGCTGTGACGTGCCAATAGTCGGCATACTGGTCCTTGAGGCCTTTCGGGCAAAGTCCGATCCAGCTGTAGTGTGCCCAGAACAGTGGACCACCATTCGTCTCGGCACCATTGTGCTTCACGTCGAGCGGATAACCGTAGGGTGCAGCATCGCTCTTGATGCCTCCGCTGCGTGCCCAACCCTCGTGATAACATTCTGCCGGCACCGGATGTGTCGGGCTTGCTGCTGCGAGGATGTAGGTGATGAGGCACTCGTTGTAGCCCTCAAGCGGGAAGTTCATCTCCCAGCCGTAGTTGGGGCTCCAATGCCAATAGATCACGTGTTGTCCTCCACGGGTGTACCAGTCGAAATCCATGGCCTTCCACAGCTCGTTGATCTTGTCGATCACATAGGCTTCTGCCTCGACATCGGCCTTCATATATTGGCGTACGCAAAGCAGCGACTGCATCAGGAAACACGACTCCACGAGGTCACCGCCATTGTCCTTTGTGCCGAAGGGGATGGTCTTGCCCGAAGGTCCGTCCATCCAGTGCGACCACACGCCATGATAACGGTCGGCCTTCGCCAGATAATCGACGATGCGGGTCAGTCGGGCTACGCCTTCTTCACGCTTGATCCAGCCGCGATCCATGCCGACAATCAGGCCGGCTACACCGAAGCCCGAACCACCTGTGGTGATTGTCATCTTGTCGTTCGATGGATAGATGCCATCGAGGTGGATACGCTCGTAGGCCAGTCCCGAAGTCGGGTCGGCGCCTTCCCACATGTAGTTCAGGCACTGTCGCTGCACAAGGTCGAGCAGTTCGTCGGCACTCAGTTCGGTGGTCTCGCCTTCCTCTTGACTCGTTTGCTCATGCGTTCCGCCGCACGAGCATACGATCAGAGCCAGGCTCGCCAGTCCTATCAGTAATTTGTGATAATGTTTCATGCTAAGTGTCTTTCTATTAACTTTTTCTGCCGTAGGCTTTTTTCTTCCTTCAAAGGAGGACTTTTTCTCTTTGAGGTTGTTTAGCCATCGAAGATGGTCGCTGAGATAAATTGGCAGTCAGATGAGAGAGCTAAGACCCCCTCGGTCCCCCTGCATAGGTATTCCGCCCCCGCTGTTCGGGGGATTGAGGGGGTGCGGCAAGATGGCTTGCTCGGCGGGACCCAATTCCTCCCCCTATGCAGGGGGATTAGAGAGGGTCCTCAGTACAAAGTCCTAAACAACCTCAAAGATTTTTTTTCATATCTAATTCCCAAATTCTCTAATTCGTGATAGAAAAAAGATTATTCGGGATCCTCGCCCAGCTCAGGCGTATTGATGATCTGGTTCGAAGGAACAGGGATATATCGGCTGCCCTCGTTCCAGCCATACTTGCCAAGCACGCTGGTCGCCTGACCTGTGCGGCAGAGGTCGGTATAGCGCAAGCCCCATTCGGCGCAGAGCTCCACACGACGCTCTTCCAGGATCTGATCCACCGTGACACCGTTCACCGAAGGCATCTGGGCACGTGCACGCACCTGGTTGAATGGTGCATCACCGTTCTTGCCCTGGCGAACCTTGGCCTCGGCATTCATCAGCAGCACTTCGGCATAGCGGATAAGGCGCACGTTGTTGTTGCGACCCCATTCGCTGTTGCCGGCTGTCATCTGGTCGAAGGGAACGTAGCCCTTGCCGTCGTAGATCTGTGCGATTTCGGCAGTACGGTCCAGGTCGCCATTGATGGTCCAGCCTTCGCGGGTGGTGGTGCCTGCCACGAGCAGCGAAGTCTCCTTGCGGATGGTCTCGCCACGGTTCTCCATCAGTTCGAGGAACTTGGGGCTGTAGCGCATGAAGGTCCAGCCGCCGATGCCGTTGCTCCAGTTGCCGGCAGCGTCAAAGAGGGTGAGACCTGCACCACGGAAGTTGAACCACTGGTCAACGCCTACATAGTCACCGCTGGCAGTACCGAAGTCCGAGCACTGTACCTCCATCAGGCTCTCGTTGCAGAGCTTGCCGGGAATCTTGAAGAGGTTGTAGTAGTCGGGGTAGAGCTCGAAGCCGCCACCATTGACGATGTCGTCGGTGAGGCTCTCCACCAGAGGAAAGTTGCCGGCAAGCAGCGCTGTGCGGGCTGCAAGAGCCTCGGCTGTGTACTTGGTGAATGCACCGGGGCGTGACATCTGGTTGGGGCGCTTGGCCTCCATGCCGGCAGCTGCCTCATGCATCTCGGTGATGATGTAGTCATAGACCTTCTCCACCGTGCTGCGACGGAACGAGTTCTGTGTGTTGTCGCGATAGATGACGCAGGGTCCGAAGTTGGTGACGAGCTGGTAATAGGCCCAGGCACGAACCACGCGTACCTCGCCCTTGTACTGCAGGTAGTTCTGGTAGTCGGAGCTGCCTGTGCTGAGGTTCTCGGCATACTGGTCGAGCGCGTCGATGTTCGAGTTGCAGTCGATGATGATGTTGTACATCGTGCTCCACATGTTGCCTACTGCCCAGAAGGCATTCGGGTTGGTGTAGCCGCCGGGATAGCCGAACTTGAGGGCATCGCCCTGGTCATCGGCACGGCCCGACGACATATCGTCGTCACGCCCCATCCAGATCATGGCATTGGCCCAGTGGATGCCTTGTGTGCGCAGGGTGGCATAGGCACCCGTGGCAGCTTCGTGCATGGTGCTTGCATCGGTGTAGTCGATGGCATCCACGTCGATAGTGTTCTCCGCATCAATGTCGATGTAGTCGGTGCAGCTGGTCAGTGCCAGCATTGCAGCAGGGAGTACATATAGTAAAGTCTTCATATTTTTCATAACTTGTTGGTTGTGGGTTATGGGTAATGAGTGATGGGTTAGAAGTTAATCTGCACACCCAGGGTATAGGTTGCGGAGAGTGGATAGACCTGCGAATCCCAACCGTCGGCATCGCTCACCTCAGGCGAGAAGGTGTTGGCCGAGAACCAGGTGAATGGACGGTCGGCCGAAAGGCTGACGCGTGCGCTGGGCAGGGTGTAGCCGCCCATCTCGATGTTCTTGAACGTATAGCCGAGTGCAACGTTCTGCAGACGGAAGTAGTTGGCGCTCTCTACGAAGTAGCTGGCATTCTGGCTGTCACCCACGTTCCAGCTCTTCATCAGGGCCTTGGCCGAAGGATCGCTGTTGCTCGTTCCCTCGCCGTGCCAGCGGTTCTCGTACTGTGCAAGGTCGAAGTTGAAGTTCTGGGCTGCATAGCGCAGGGCGCGCTTGCGGTTCCAGAGCTCGCCGCCTGCCTGGCCGTAGAAGCTGATGGCAAAGTCGAGGTTACGCCACTGTACGGCTGCATTCAGTCCGTAGGTGATGTCGGGCACGTAGCTGCCCAGGGCCTGCTTGTCGCTGCCGTCGATCACCTTGTCGCCGTTTACGTCCTCATAGCGGAAGTCACCGGGTTCGAGGCCGTTGGCAACAGCCACGGGGTCGGCTGCCACTTCGGCGGCATTCTGATAGACGCCCAGCACCTTGTAGCCATAGTAGCTGTTCATCTTCTCGCCCACGATCTGATAGACCTTTCCGTTGGTCTGCACCTGCTTCACGCCGTCCTTCAGGCTCTTCACCTCATTGTGCAGCCAGCCGAGGTTGGCACCGATCTGGTAGCTGAAGTCCTTGGTGAGACGCTGGTTCCAGTTCAGGGTCATGTCCACACCCATGTTAAGGATCTCTGCCCAGTTGCCTGCCACGGTGGTGTTCTGCATCGGGCGTGCGGGGCTGATCACGGCGTCGCTGGTCAGACGATAGTACCAGTCGATGTCACCGGTGAGGTGGTTGTTGGCGGTGGTGAAGTTCAAGCCGATGTTGGTCTCGTTGACGGTCTCCCAGCTGAGCCAGCTGAAGGTCGAACCGTTGATGTAGCCGTCGAGGGCGTTGTTGGTGCCGAACACGGCACGTGCCGTAGCGCTGGCTGCATAGCCTGCACTGGCTGCAATCTTGTCGTTACCGAGCTTGCCCCAGCTGGCACGAAGCTTCAGGTACTGGAAGAGGTCCTGGTCCTTCATGAAGTCCTCGTTGGTGATTACCCAGGCTGCACCTACCGAGGGGAAGAAGCCCCAAGGCTCGTTGTACTTCGAACTGCCGTCCTCGCGGAGGGTTACCATGAGCAGGTACTTGTCGGCGTAGTTGTAGTTGAAACGCGCGAAGTAGGAGAGGGCACGGTAGCGGAAACCGCCGTCACCCAGGGTGATGCCTTCCGTGTCGCCCAGCGAAAGGTACTTCCAGCTGTCTTGTCCCTCGGGTACGTTCTGTGCGGTGCCCCAAAGGCCGTCGTAGCGCTCCTGGCGCAGCGAGGTGCCGAGCATGGCGGTCAGGCGATGGTCGCCCCACTGGTCGGTATAGGTCATCGTGTTGTCCCATACGTAGTTGTTGAAGTTGCTGTCGCTCTTGGTCAGGCTGGTGGTCGAAGTCTGCTGCACAGTGCCCAGGTAGTACTGGGGAGTGAATGCCGTGGCACGTGTGGTCGAATAGTCGTAGCTGTAGCTGGTGCGGAAGTTCAACTTCTCGGGAATGAGGTTGAACTGTGCATAGAAGTTGCTCAGCACCTGGTAGTTCTTGTTCTGCGAATCGAAAAGCTCGGCGGTGGCTACTGGATTGTAGAAGTTGTTGCTTACGCCGATGGTGTTCGGGCTGGCATAGCCGTCGGTGTAGATGTCGGCGGTTGTCTTGTCATACACGGGGAAGATGCCGGGCATGTTGAATGCATGCTTCCAGGCTGCATTGTTGGGCAGTACCTGGGTGCTCTGGCTGAACACGCCGTTCATGCCCACGGTGAGCCAGTTGAAGGCCTTGTACTCAAGGTTGCCGCGGAAGTTAAGGCGCGAATAGTTGTTGTCGGCATCCATGATACCGTTCTGATATAGGTAGCTCATGCCCACGCCGTAGTTGGCCTTGTCGGTACCGCCGCTGATGTTCAGGCTGTGGTTGGTGATCACGGCTGTGCGAAGCAGTTCGTCGTACCAGTCGGTATCCGAGTTGTACTGGTTCTGCTCGAAGTTGCCGCCGTACTTGGCCACACTGGCCTGCAGCATCGGCAGATAATCGGCAACCTCGCTCTCACGCAGCATCTGTGCATACTGGCTCGAATTGCTCATCTCGAGCACGTTGGTGGCCTTCTGCATGCCTACGTAGCCGTCGTACGACACCTTGGCGCGTTCGTTGTTCTTGCCTTTCTTCGTGGTGATGATTACCACACCGTTGGCGGCACGTACACCGTAGATGGCGCTGGCGCTGGCATCCTTCATGATGCTCATCTCCTCGATGTCGCTGTTGTTGAGGAAGTTGATGTTGTCGTAGAACATTCCATCCACCACGTAGAGTGGGGTAGTGTTGCTGAACGAACCCAGACCTCGGATGGTCACCGTAGGTCCGCCGCCAGGTACACCGCTGTTCACGATGTTCACACCGGCAACCTTGCCCTGCAGGGCTGCCATGGGCGAAGAGGTAGGCACGCTGACGATGTCCGATGCCTTCACCGTCTCGATGGGTGCGGTCAGGTCCTTCGACTTGGCGGCGCCGTAACCGATCACCACGGTCTCCTCAAGGTTCTGCACGTCGGGCGACATGCTGATGTTCATCGTTCCGCCCTTGACCTTCACGTTCTCTGTCGTCATGCCAAGGTAGGAGCAGGTCAATGTGGCATCCGAGGCCACACCGTCGAGTTCGTAGTTGCCGTCATAGTCTGTGGTGGTCACGATGTCGGTACCTGCCACGCGTACTACAGCACCCAGCAATGGTTCGCCGAACTCATCGAGCACGCGACCCTTCACCTTGCCCAGGCTCTGTGCCATCATCGACACGGGGACCATAGCAAGGACAAGCAATAATGCAAGTGTTTGCTTTTTCATACTTAATTGGATTTGGTTGGTTATTAATATATATATGTATAGGTTGAATATCCAGTTCAGTAGTGTGTT
>Ga0256407_10007029_pt1 | contig 17150 bp, 9 predicted proteins | sample RumenRJG_04DNA_FD_193489 | JGI IMG/M metagenome (GOLD analysis project Ga0256407, IMG submission 193489) | Bovine rumen microbial communities from Lethbridge, Alberta, Canada - RJG_04 | ecosystem: Host-associated > Mammals > Digestive system > Stomach > Rumen | place: Canada: Alberta | collected...
GTGAAAGAGGCTTACGACCTGCTCGTGAAGGGTGAGGGCAAGCAGAGCACCGACATGGTGCAGGCCATGCAGGAGAGCTACGACGAGGGCGTCACCGACGAGTTCATCAAGCCTATCAACAACGCTGCCGTCAACGGACTCATTGAGGAGGGCGACGTCATCATCTTCATCAATTTCCGCAACGACCGCGCCAAGGAGCTCACCATCGTGCTCACCCAGCAGGATATGCCCGAGCAGGGCATGCAGACCATCCCCGGCCTGCAATACTATTGCATGACTCCCTACGACGCCTCGTTCACTGGCGTGCACATCCTCTTCCCGAAAGAGAATGTGGAGGACACACTGGGCGAATACCTCTCGAAGCAGGGCAAGCGCCAGCTGCACACTGCCGAGACCGAGAAATATGCTCACGTCACCTTCTTCTTCAATGGTGGACGCGAGGCTCCCTTCGAGGGTGAGGACCGCATTCTGGTGCCCAGTCCGAAGGTGGCTACCTACGACCTGAAACCCGAAATGTCAGCCTACGAGGTGAAAGACAAGCTCGTCGGAGCCATCAATACTCAGGAGTACGACTTCATCGTGGTGAACTTCGCCAACGGCGACATGGTGGGCCATACTGGTGTCTACAATGCCATTGCCAAGGCCGTATGGGCCGTCGACAACTGCGTGCGCGAGGTCATCGAGACTGCCAAGAAGAACGATTATGAGGCCATCATCATTGCCGACCACGGTAATGCCGACAATGCCATCAACCCCGACGGCACACCTAACACGGCCCACTCGCTGAACCCCGTACCGTTTATCTATGTCACCAACAACAATTCGGCAACAGTGAAAGACGGTCGTCTGGCCGATGTGGCTCCATCCATCCTTCATATCATGGGGCTGGAGCAGCCCGCCGATATGACCGGTGAGTGCCTCATCTCGGATAACCGATAATACATAAGTAATGAGTCAGGTGATGTCAAGTCATCTGACTCATTTTGTTTTCTCTCCAATCCTCATCGCTCATGGAAGAAACGAGACAGCAGGCTTTTGAACAGATCTATCGCAAACATTATTTGCGACTGTTCCGCTATGCGCTCAGCTGGTTGGAAGATGAGGATGTGGCGAAGGATATCGTTGCCGATTTATTCAGTGACTTGTGGGATAACAATACCGTCTTGCAGCCTGACACGGTGGATTATTATCTCGGTAGGGCCATCAAGAACCGTTGTGTGAACTACCTGCGACACAAAAACGTGGAGCGGAAAGCAATCGAGGAGATGATCACCCATAAGGAATCGGTGATCGGTGATACCCCCGACGTGCTGGAAGAACGCATGGCAATGGTGACGAAGGTCATGGAAGGCATGAGCGCCAAGATGCGTTTTGTCATCGAGCAGCACTACCTGGAAGGCAAGAAATATGATGAACTGGCTGAGATCATGGGCACTACGCCAGGAATGGTACACAAATATGTAAGTGGAGCTTTGAAGATATTCCGTGAGGCTTTCGGAAATAAATCCTCTTTTGAGGGGTACCGAACACTTTTGATGCTTGTATTATCAATGTAGGCGTTTTGCGACTATTGCCACTATTAATGAACAATTATGAACGAGATAAAGAACATGGATGAACAGCAGATGGGTGATCTGATAAAACTCAATCACCGTCTTAACAACGCTCATCACCCCGATGTGGATGAGGAGTGGAAGGCATTCAGTGAGAAGAAATTCTCTGAGGAACCTGCTGTGGTACACGAGGAGCCATCTATTTCTGCACCTCGTCGTCCCTTGTGGCATCTGTATGTCTCTGCTTTAGTGGGAGCTGCAGCCATGTTCTTAATTATCTTTACGTTCCGTCATCAGCTATTTCCTAATCAGGCGGTGAATACCTCCGAGCTAGGCGAGGTGGCGATGGTATATGATGAGAATCCTCAGCGGGTGGCTTTACAGGGAGAAGGCGCCAAGGCTGTTGATGTCACCCAGCGCGACTCTATCTCTTTCTATCCTTCATCAGCGAATAATGCCCTTAACTCCAAACTCTCAACCCTTAGCCAAAAGATGCAGCGACTGTCAACACCACGTGGTATGGACTATAAGGTGATTCTTGCCGACGGCTCTGAGGTGTGGCTGAATGCGGAGAGCCGGATCGAGTTCCCCACGAATTTCCAAGGGAATGAGCGAAGGGTAAAACTCCTGGGTGAGGCATATTTTAAGGTGACCCGCAACGAGAAATCTCCTTTTATCGTCAGCACTGACCAGATGGAGGTAAGGGTGCTGGGCACAGAGTTTAACCTGAAGAGTTATGCTAATGAGGCGGCTCACGTGACTCTGGTGAAAGGTAGCGTGGAAGTGGGTGACAAACGTCTGACTCCCGGTCAGGATGCCTGGTATGACAAAGAAGGTAACATTCAGGTGGCTGAGGTGGATGTCTATGACATCGTGCAGTGGAAAGACGGTTTCTTCTACTTCAATGATAAGTCACTGGTGACGGTATTGCGTGAGTTGGGTCGCTGGTACAACTTAGGTGTCATCTTCCGCAATGCCAATGCAATGAACCATAAAGTACACTTCTCAGCCTTGCGTGAGGGTACTGTCGAAGAGGCTTTGTCCAGTCTGAACAGTCTGCGTAAGGTAAAGATTACGCTGCAAGGTAATAACATTATCGTGGAATAATGATTCTTTCCATAGGAGATAATCCCTTTTCCAAAAGCAAAACAACTTGTTTTACTTTGGAAAAGGTGATCATTTCTACTAGTAAAAGGTACTATTACTAAGGTAAAACAAGTTGTTTTGCTTTGTCAAAAGGTACTGTTTCTAAAAAGAAAGGTATATAAGATAGGCTGATAAGGGGATCCAGGAACTTCAAAATAGTAAATACTATCATTTTTTTTATCATTAGAGGTACCGAAACTATTACGATGTTGTATTCTCAATAAAAACCTAACAATCGTTTTTATGAAGAAAGAAAAGTCAATGAACCTGATGACGGATTGGATGAGGCTGACAGTCTTGTTCGTCTGTCTGTGTTTCTTGTTGCCTGTCAGCGCACAGACCGGCAAGGGAAAACTGATTACTTACAAGTGCAGTAACGAGAAATTGCAGAAGGCACTGATGACTGTTGAACGACAGTCGGAGTATTACCGTCTGCAGTATGCGATGGAGGATGTGGCACCTTACACCGTAACGGCTAACATCAAGAATGCCTCTGCAGAGGATGCTGTGAGACAACTGCTCAGGAATACCAGCCTTCAGTATGAGATGAACGGACGCTTCATCCAGGTGTATGCCAGCAAGCAGAAGGTCAGTGGGCGTACTCGTACTGTAAAAGGCTATGTTAGAGATGACAACGGTGAACCGCTTGTTGGTGTACCTGTCTGCATTGGTGAAGGCCGTGTATGTACCATCACCGATGCCGAGGGTTTCTATACCTTCCCCATTCCCGTGGAGCAGACCGTATTGAAATACACTTATGTAGGTATGGAGACGGCATACGTGAATATTCCTCAAGGTAATAAGGAGGTAACCCGTGATGTAGTGATGCGCAGTGATAGTCATTTGGATGAAGTTGTGGTAACAGGCTATCAGGAAGTCAAAAAAGAGAAAATGACCGGTTCAGTAACCACAATCTCATCCGCCAAACTCAACGAACGCTACACCACCAACCTCCTTGACAACCTCGAAGGCCGCGTAGCCGGACTCTCCACCTATGGCGGCAAACCCATCATCCGTGGTGTCGGAACCCTCCACGGCAACACTGCCCCTCTCCTCGTCGTTGATGGAGTCCCCATCGAAGGCGCCATCGAAGACCTCAACCCCTACGACATCCAGTCAGTTAACGTCCTCAAAGACGCAGCTGCAGCCGCAATTTACGGTGCCCGCGCCGCCAACGGCATCATTGTCGTCACCACCAAAAACGCCACAAAAAAAGGCAAAGTTGACATTGACTTCTCCGCAAACCTTACCGTTTACGAGAATAAAAACATGGACTATGCCGACAACTTCTATATGACTCCGGCCCAACAGGTCGATACAGAGGCAAAATATATGGAGTATTACCTCACTCGCGACAATGCGTTGGACAACATGAAAAAGTCCATCACCGAAGGTAGTCAGGTGACACCTATTTACTATGACTATTATCAGTTCGCCAGTGGCAAAATTTCCCGTCAGGAGCTTGACAGCCGCCTTGCCAAATACCGTACCAATAATTATGCCCGCGATTTTGCTGACAATGTTTACCACACACGTCTCCTTCAGCAATATAACCTCGCTCTCCGCAACAGCTCCGATGTTTCGAGCAATAATCTAGTTGTCAATTACAAACATGATAATGCCGAGTTGATCAACAATGACCTTGACTGGCTCACCGCGTACTACAAAGGTTCTTTTGAACTTGCCAAATGGCTAAAAGCTACCGTCAGTGTAAACGGCCTTTATTCTGATCAGAAATCTCTTGGATACAATGCTAATTACCGTGGTAGCTTTGACCCATGGACTCTCCCTGCCTACATGCCTTTCTATAATGAGGATGGATCCATCCGCAAAACCTATTACTGGTTCACCGGTAACGAATATTGGGATGTCCCCAATGGATTCCACGACCTCGGCACCGACCCGGTGAGCGAGTTAAAGAACAATGTCAAGACCAACACTCGCCAGAACATGCGCTATATGGCCGACCTCGAGTTCCGTATCATCAAAGGACTTACCGCCAACGCAATGTTCAGCTATGAGATTGATAACGTTGAGGAACAGACTCATGCCAACGAAAAGAGTCTTACCTCTCGTGTCATTCGCAATGCTTATACCACAGTTGATGCTGCTGGCCGTGTGAAATACAACACCCCAGAAAACGGCGGTATGCTTCAGACCACAAACACCAAGGGCAAATATTACACCCTCCGCGGTCAGTTGAATTACTCCAACACTTTCTTTAAGAAACACGACGTTGTTGCAATCGCTGGTCTTGAATTCCGTGAAACCAAGTTGAATGGCACCAAGTCTCTAGTCCTCGGTTACGACGAGCAGCTTCAGAACAGCTCTACCCACACCGTTGACTTCGGTACTCTCGGTGGAAGAGAATGGCGTTACAATAGCAGTTATATGATGGAAGGTCGCGGCTATAGCGCTTACCAATTCGTTTACCAGCCTTATTTTGAAAATGGCATGGGCATTGTCGTCGAACAACGTCACCGCTACGCATCAGGATATGCCAACCTTACTTATACCTACGATGAACGTTACAACATCTTCGGTTCTTATCGTAAGGACTATGCCGACGTTTACGGTCTTAACACCAAGTTCCGTGGCAAACCCCTCTGGTCTGTAGGTGGTGGTTGGAACCTCCACAAGGAATCATTTATGCACGATTTCACTTGGCTCAGCTTCCTTAAGCTCCGCGCAAGCTACGGTGCCACCGGTAACATCTATCAGGGTGCGTCAAGCTATATGGTGGCTACAACACAGGGTAATAATCCATTCACTCAGCTTCCACTTGGTACTATAAGCAGTCCAGCCAACCCTAACCTACGTTGGGAACAGGCACGTACCACCAATATCGGTGTTGATTTCAGCCTTTTCAATTATCGTCTGCGTGGTAATATTGATTACTATAATAAGGTCAGCAAAGACGTTTTCAACAATCAGATGCTTGACCCCTCTACCGGTTTCGCTTCCATGTTTGCAAACGTTGCCTCTATGCGCAACCGAGGTGTTGAAATCGCGCTTTCATATGACTGGTTCAAGCCATCCGACCGCAAGGATTTCTCATGGTCTACCTCTTTGACTTTCACTCATAATAAGAATGAGGTCACCAAGGTACAGAATGCAGCCAAGACTGCCACTGAATTGATTCGTACTCCTTTTGTCAGCGGATATCCCGCAAGCGCTTTGTGGAGCTATCGTTTTGCAGGCATTAGCTCCGACACTGGCCGTGAAGGTATGACCACTTGGTTTGACGAAGATGGAAATCCTCAGCGCTCTGTTTCCCGTAACACCGTGGATGTCCTTGAATACTCCGGTCAGACCGATCCTAAGGTGATTGTCAGCATGGACAACTCTCTCCGTTGGCGTGGTTTCAGCTTCAGTCTCTTGATGGCTTATTATGGTGGTCATAAGATGCGTGCCCTTTGTGAGAATGAGACTTTTGATGTCCCCAACACCGCAATTGCCTCATATTTCCTCAACGCCTGGACTCCTGAAAATCCTACCAACACTCCTGGTATCGGTCAGTATGGCTCCAATATGCTAAGCGATGAGACCGAATATAGCAACACCTCTGTTCACGACGCCGACTTCCTGAAAATACGCAATATCGTCTTTGGTTACGACATTCCCGAAAACTGGCTCCGCCGCTTCGGTATCAACCACTGCACTTTCCGTTTCCAGATCAATAATCCAAAAGCCATTTGGACTAAGAATAATCTTGGCGTAGATCCCGAGACATTAGGCATCCGCACCCCGTCTTCTTACGTTTTTGGTCTTAACATTAACATATAATTGACTATTATGAACATATATAAATTACTTTCGTCGGCTGCTATCGGAGTCTCTATGTTGATTACATCATGTTCCGAGTACACCGACATCCAGCCTAAGGGTATGAACCTCCTTGAGACAAGTGCCCAGCTTGAGATGCTGCTCAATGATTATTACCAGTATTTCATGATGATGAACGATGTCCGTGCAATCGGTAGTGATATCGTATTCACAAGCTCATCTGTACCTTATCAGCTCTCATTACCCTACAAATCAGCAAATACCATTTATTGGACTTATGATGAGGTAGGTCATGATAAAGAGCTGCCAAACCTCGTCAATATAGACTACACCTACACCGGTGCATACATGATTATCGGTAAGGTTGCCAATCCTATCCTCCAGCTTGTTGACAAGGCTCAGGGCGAGGAAGACCATAAGCGCAAGATTAAATGCGAGGCCCTCACTCTCCGGGCCTTCGCTCATTTCCTTGCTGTCCAGAAGTTCGCTAAGGCTTATAATTCATCTTATGCTGCTGAAACCCCATCTATCATATATTTCAAGGAAACCGACGACATTATCAAGAACCAGCCTCAGCGCTCCCTGCAGGAGGTTTACGACGATATCCTTGCTGACTGCAACAAAGCCATTGAGATTGATGGACTTCCTGCCGAACCGGTCAACACCATGCGTATGGGTAAACCTATGCTATATGCTGTTAAGGCATGGACTCTCGCTGCTATGCACCGTCTCTCGGAGGCTGCAGATGCTGCACGTGAGGCCTTGAAATACAATAGCACCATCGAGGATTACAACACGCTCATTGGCCCTGCCGTTTATGGTATGGGAAAAGGTATCATTCGCCCGATGCTTGGCATGAAGGAGGATTATTTCTGCTCCTACGATTTCTTTGACATGAACGTTCTGCTCCCCGAATGTATGGCTGCATTTGAACCGGGCTACCTTTCTCTGACTGCGATACCTGATTATGATATGACTCACCAGTGGGATGAGGTAGGTGGTTATTGCAAAGGAAATCTCGGTATCGAAGGCAAGGCAGTCTGTGTTGGTACCGACTGTTGGAACCCCGTTGGACCCAAGTCTACCCACATGTATCTGATCCTTGCTGAGGATGCCATTGAGCGCGGTCAGTTCGACGAGGCGATGGGCTATCTTGACACTATCCGTGAGAAGCGTTTCCGCCCTGCTGATTATCATCCCCTCAAAGGCACTGGCATCAACGACAAGGCTACTGCTATCGCCAAGCTGAAGCAGATTTCTCACGGTGAATGTGCCTACACGTTCTATAACTTCGTGCAGCGCAAACGCTGGAATCAGCTCCCCGACTACAAACAGAACTATTCTCACACCATTGATGGCAAGACCTACACCATCACTCCAGAATCCACCCTCTGGATTTTCCCCTTCCCCACTTCTGTGACTTCTATCAACAGTTTGGTTAAACAGAATTTCTAATTATCAAAAGTTATGAAAATTATTAAATTAATCGGATTCCTCTCTCTCGGTTTGCTTTATGCTTTTTCAAGCAAGCCTTCCAACCAATTCACCCTTTCCGGAACGACAGACGCTGCCGACGGTGAAAAGTTCTATCTCTCTTATTCGGTCAACGACTCAATGATTAGGGATACCGCCACAGTGGCTAATGGCTCATTCTCATTCTCCGGAACTTTGAACCATCCTACCGACGCTTACCTCTATGCCGGCGAACTGAATGCTCGTGACAACAACCGCATCCGCCGCTTTATGCTTGATCTCGCCGATATGACAGTCTCTCTCAGCGGCGATGATTACAGTAAAGCACCCGTCTCGGGTTCACCTTCCACGGTAGAGTCTGACTCTCTTGACGCTGTGATTGCAGGCATCTACAGTATGGCTGACCCTTACAAAGACATTATCCGCAACCACGAAACAACAACTCCCGCACTCATCGACAGTTTGCAGCGTTTTGTACTCACACCGATGCGCGATAGCGTATTCCACACCCGGTTGAATTTCGTCAAGACTCATCCAGCCTCATTCAACAACCTTGGTGTGATGTACGTTCTGGCTCAGGACCTCACATATCCTCAGATCAAGGAAATCTACGAAAGCTGGAACCCCGAAGTCCAGGCTGCCGCAACCCTTGTGAAACATCAGCTCAATCGCCTCGCCGCCATCCAGCCCGGGCAACCCGCTCCCGAGCTTCAAGGCACCACACCTGCCGGCAAGACAATCACCCTCAGCTCACTCAAGGGTAAACCCGTCCTCGTCGACTTCTGGGCAACCTGGTGCGTCCCCTGCCGCAAGTCATTTCCACACATCAAAGAGATTTACAACAAGTATCATGACCGCGGACTTGAAGTCTTCTGCATCGCCTCCGACAACAAGAACGTGGAAGGCTGGCGTAAAGCCATCATCAAGGACGGTATAGAACCCTTCCATCACATCCTCCGTGAATTCAAAGGCGAAGACGGTAAGATGATTGACCAGAACGACATCTACAACGTCTCATACATCCCCTCTAAATTCCTCGTCGCAGCCGATGGCACAATGATTGGTCGCTTCGACAATCCCGCCGAGCTTGACGCCAAGCTCTCCGAACTTTTTGGAGAATAATAAAGCAAATATAAGAGTTGATCTTTTTTGGATTGAAAGGCTTGCCGGGTTACCCCATTCTGGCAAGCCTTTTTTTTAGCCACCCCTCCATGCGATGCAACCCGTGAGTTACCGACAGCTACGCAGAATTTGTCAATTCGCTCGGCTTTGCCGCTTGCTTTAGCAAGAACTTCACGAGCGAGAGAAGTTAAGGAGTTAGGGAATTAAGCCAATTGTCCAAATGGCCTGCATAATACAGCGGAATGTTGTAGAGAGTGAATGCTCTACCGTCGGTTCGGGTGATGACATCGGAGGACAGCGGACCGTTCCACAATCGTAGGGCGATATTCTCACGCGACTCTTCCATAAACTGATGCAGGGAGCGGAGCTTTGAATTGTTGCCAGTCTTTACCTCAATGGGCAGCAGATGCGACTTATAGCGTATCACAAAGATACACATTATTTTCAAATCCAAACCAACTGATAGCAAAACCAGTATCAAATCCAAAGCAAGAGGCAAAGAGAATGACTTTCACAGTACACATCAAACCACCCATTCCATCCAATTGTCTGGCGTAATGACAGCTGTCTCCTTTACACAAGTATCATCTTTAAAAGCGTACTTTTGCCCACCTGCCGCGCTCCTGATCAAGTTTATCAAGCCATGCCTTACTGAGTTCTTCAAGTTTTTCATCACGGTCAGTGTTCGTAACAATATTCGCCATTATTCCACGGCGGTTACTATTGTCGAAGTACTTTTCCATCAAGAATGATACATCAAAGTCCTTACCAATGAGTCGAGCAAAGTACTCAATTGTCTGCATTGAAATAATCATACCAAGAACACTCTTCAGGTGCTCATCTTTATATACAAAGACAGGTTCTTCAGTAGCAGACTTACAATGACTTACAAAGGCATCGATGATTTCTCTTGCGTTCTCATGAATATGCTTGCCGAGTTCTCGTGACAGGATAGTATCAATTGAAGACGTTGACAATTGGAAAATCTTAGTATTTGCCTTTACCGAGCAATCAATATCCTTAGCTGATTCAGCCGGGTTGTCAGTCTTTACACAATACAGCACACCATCTCCCCAACACTCATTGAGCGTTGAATTTTCGCGATTTATAGTGAAATAAAGATGTCCATCTATGTATGCCAGAGGGTAGATTTCCTTTCCTGGCATGTAAACGACATGCTTAGGATTGCCAAAGATGGCCTTTATGTCACGAGCCATCTGAATGATTGGCTCAGGGGCATTCAAATCACATTTTTCGGCAACACAGAAAGTAGTTGTTCCTCTACTGTCAAAGAAATCACCAAGGAATCGGCTTTGCCAACCAACATTAGCAGTGCCATATTCCCATTCCTGATAATTGTTGTCAACAAACAGGGTTGAAGGCTTAGATGAAGCAGTAAACGACTTCTTTAGCTCTCGCAATGAAGAAACCTGAACCTCCTTACCTGCAAACACTGTAGGAATTGGCTCAGGCATGATGCCCTTTGTCTGTTCCTGTTCTTCAATCCAGTCGAGAGATGCTTGAATATCAATGTGACGCAAGAATCTCAAAGTAAACTTGTCGAGAAGCATATCCTTAGAGTCCTTATCCTTGGCAATATTCAGAAGCTTCTTCGCACCAGAAATCACATCAAGCATAGTCTGATTCTCATGCAGCTTGATAGAATATCCAGCACCTCCTGGATTCGTATCAAAGATACAAAGGTGTCTGTTCTGCATTACTGCGAAGTCCACTGAATTACGTTCCCATCCCTTCAATTCAACCAATGCCTGACAGAACACAATGCCCAGAGTAATGAGTAAGTTGACATTCTTGTCATCAATTTCTTTGTTTGGCGAGAAGTTAATCCAGCTTGTATCACCCTTATGTCGAAGACGAATCTCACAATAGTCCGTCTGCATCAGGTCGCCAATAATCACGTTGCGCTTAACCAATGCTCTATCGTTAGAACCGAAGCAGTGGCACCTTGGCTCACGGTTGATAGCATAGTGGAACCACTGACCTTTGGAGTTCTTCCTGTCATTGATTTCACGAGGAGTCATAGCCTGTCTGTCATCCACCTGACCATACTCTATTGTCATCTTTCCACACTTGGTACACATCGCATAACCATAACCGATGCCTTCATTATAATATAAGATGTTAGCATTTCCAGAGTTCATGTTGCGCCTTGTTGAGAAAAGATGTGGTTCCGTAACTCTATTCTCCCAGTCATTTGTACCAATCAACTGGGAACTTACTTTCGTGTAAATGTTATCTTCTACAGCTCGGCTGTACTCTTCGTTCGGATCAGGAAGGAACCTCGCAGGTTGAACCAATGTAAGATTCTCCTGACCGTTTACATTCCATGGAATGCGACTGTCAAGTGTAGGATCATTGCCGACAATTGTCTTGTTGGCATTACGATACAACTGCTTGTAAGTACGTTGGTCGGTATATTCATCAGAAGTAGAAAGACCACGAACTACATATACCACACCATCCACAACTATGCTATTGCCAGGAACATACTGCTGTATAGCCTCACGCAGTGTATATGAAGGATTTGAAGACCCACGTCTTTTGTACTCCTTCTTCTTGCCCATGTTTGAAGGATTAAGGTCAAGCGACATTACATTGACAGGCATATTGGCATTTGGCGTAAAGCGGTTTGTTGCCCAATAGTTCAACAATTTCTGTTTAGCCAACACCTCCAGATACTCCATTTTCAGCAATACGAGGTATGAAGCATAGCCTTTGCTATTCTTGTCTGCATTTCGAAGAGCCTGTTTGATACCTTCGACCTTCTTGCTCAATTCGTTATAGCATCTGTCATTCTCCTTGGCTGCAATTTTCAAGACTTCTGCAGGATTAGATGCGAATGGAGTTTTCTTCAAGAGGACAGGCAACTGCTTCTTCATTTCTGGAGTCATTGGTTTCTCGCAAGCCTCTGCAAATTCCATATATTTGGTGTTGGTCTTATCCCCAAGGCCGTCAGCAACACCTATCTCATTTCCATTGTTGTAGTAACGAGGATAATCTCCCTTTGCCTTTTGTGTCTCGAATGTAGTATAGAAATCGAGAACCTTCTGCTGAAGGCTTCCTCCATTTGAACCACTGGCAAATACGCCAAATGTTCTGATAAGGTATGAGTTGACATGACGCATCACCACCTGACGGCTATCGAGGTCAACAGTAGGGACATCTACAGGACGACTGATAATTGTCTCAATAGGCTTAGTCAAAGTACGCAATCCAATAGCATCTGAACCACACAGGGTGATACATACGCTCTTAACCTTATTGTTACGTCCGCTTCGACCAGCACGCTGTTTATAGTTTGCTGGCTGAGGAGGGACAGAAGTAAGCATCACAACTTCAAGATTACCAAGGTCAATACCCATCTCCATAGTTGTAGAACAAGCAAGGATATTGATGGTATGATCCTTGAACTCTGCCTGAAGTGTGCGGGCCTATGGCAATGCCGCCGACAATGTGACACTGATCACGGGCAGCGTGATGGTGAACAGCCGTCAGCATCATGCAAAACTGAACCCCGGCGAGCAGGCATCCATCAACGACAAGGGCGGACTGAGCATCGCACAAGTAGACATCGAGCCCTACACCTCGTGGCGCGACGGATTCTTCTACTTCGACAATGTAAAGCTGCAGGATATCATGCGCGCCATCGGCCGCAACTTCAACCTGTCGGTGGAGTTCCGCGACACCTCCTTGCTCGACTATAAGATTCACTTCGTGGCCGACCGCACCAGCGGCATCGAGACCGTTATCAACACCCTTAACCGCATGAGCAAGGTTCATGTGCAACAGGAGGGCAGCAAGATTGTTGTGTATTGATAACGGACCAACAGCCAGCATCATCGATGATTATTCTAAAATAGAATTACGGCTCCGCCAACAGGTGGAGCCGTAATTTCTTTTTATAAAAAGGTAGTGGTTTCCCTCGTCGGGCAAGAAACCACTTGCGCGTGTCATGAAATCACTTGCGGCGGGCTTTGGTCTTGCCTTTCTTCTGATTGGAGAGGTCGAGGACGCGGATGTTGCGCAGCTTCAGTCCTTCGCCATGACCGCAGAAACAGATAAGACCGTCCTTGTTGAAGAGGCCGGGATGGCTCTTGTGGTCGACGGTATAGGGATTGGGCTTGCCCTCCTCGGGGGCCATATTGTGTCCCTGACAAGCCTTACGGATATCGCCGTCGAGGATGACCTTGCCGTTCACGGTGACAGTAATGTGGTCACCCACGGCACGAATCTCCTCGGTGTTCCATGTGCCCAAGGGGCCGAAGGTGACATGCTCAGGCACGATGATGCCATACACAGAGCCGTGCTGCTGGTAGTCGCGCAGTCCTTTGTAGATAGGATCGTCGTGGTCAAGTATCTGAATCTCCATACCCTCGTAGGCGGCATCGACACCTTCCCGGGTGCGGATGCCTACACCATTATTGATTCCCGGACGCACGAAACAGAACTCAAAGCGGAAAACAAAGTCGGAGTATTTCTTCGTCGTGTAGAGATTGCCCTCTGCTCCGTAGTGGGCACTGACGTAGATGTTACCGTCGATGGGCACGTAGTCGGTCTTGTTGCCCTGCCAATTGTCGAGGTTCGTACCATCGAAGAGCAGTTCGAAACCTTCCTTCTCCTCCTCAGCCGAGAGCTTGGTAATCTTCTCGGTAGCGGCATTCGGGTCGTCGACAATCTTTGGCAGGATGGTATTCACCTGATCGACGGCATAGCTGGCACCGGCATTTGCGGCATGGGCCTTGAACACGTCGCGTGCCGCGAGCAGCATATCGCGTACGTGAGCACCACGCTGGAAAGGCTTGTTCTTATCGATGAGGTCGGTCACGGCATAGGCGGCGGCAAGTTCGTTCTGTTTCTTATCCATAAACGATGCCGCGAGGTTCAGGGCAGGCTCGTTGTTCAGCGTTCCGAGCGCCGAGAGAATATTATTGGTCACTGTTATGCCAGGCTTCATCTCGAGAGCCTGTTTGAGCAACTGATACTTTTGCAGGCTAGGCCAGTTGGCACCCTTGATGAGGGTGAGGGCACGACCGAGCAGTACATCAGCATTCCGGGGGCTTTTCTCAGCGGCTGCCAGACTCATGAGCGGAGCCACGGCATCGGATGTAGCCACCTTCAGCAGGGCGTTTCGGGCCTCAACATGGGTGGCGGCAGCACCGACAATCTGCTGCAGGTCATCCTTGTTGGCTCGCTGGGCAAGCAGACCATAGAAGAGGTCGGGATAAGGACGGAAGCGCGAGAGCAGGTCGCCAAACTGACTCTCCCCTACGATGGCGGCAAGACTCTTGGCTGCAGCGGCGTGCAACTGGTCGTTACCGAGCAGGGCGGTCAGCGGTTCGTAAGCGGCAGTGAGATGCCGTTCACCGGCAAGTGCCACAAGGGCGGGCGAGGCTGCGGCACCTTTGGCTTTCAGGGCTGCGAGGATGCCATCGCCGATATGGCCGTTGAAGGCCGCGAGGGCATCGTGGGCTGCAGCGGAATGATTACCGTCGAGGGCGTTGATCAGGACACCCATGGCATCGTTGCCGCCAATCTTTCCCGCTGCCTCAATGGCAGCGGTGGCAATCTCGTTGTTGCCGGAGTTGACAGCCTGAAGCACGGTGCCTATGTTGGCGATGTCGTGGTTGTTGCCCAACCAGCGCAGAACGTCGGCCTGGGCGTCGGCCTTCAGTTTCGGGAAAGCCTTGCAGACAAGCGGTGCGATGACGGCGGCATCCTCCAGACCGAGCGCTGTGACGCGCAACTGGCGGTCGTTGCTCTTCTGAAGCGTCTTCAACAACAAGGATGCCTTCTTCTTGACAGGCAGCGTGGCTGCCTTGTCGCAGAACTCTACGACGGCACGCGAGGCCGGTGCTATCGTGGTAAGGTCTTCCGGGGCCAGCTGTACCTCCTGACTGCCTGGAGTGAGCTTGCTCAGCTGGTAGCGAAGGAAAGCCGCATTACCTTCATCCTTGCACTTTGCGATGGCTGCCTCCAAGCCTTTCCTGACGGCGGCGCACTGTGCCTCACGACCTTTCACCGTGACATAGCTGGTCAGACCGTCAATCGCATATTCGAAGGGAGCATTCTTACCTTCGGCAGAGGGTCCCAGCATGGCAGCCAGCTGTTGTATGCCCTCGGCACCCGTGCCTGCTATCTCGTTCATCACCTGCTCCAGTGCCTCGAGGTTCTGGGCGGGCAACTGTGCCAAACCGTCGGCGATGATGGTCGATACTTCGCGGTTGCGGCTATCCTGTGCCGACACCTGGAACGGCATCAGCAACGCCAGCAATACAATAATATATTTGATGTGTGTCATTGTTCAATCATTTTGAAATTTGTTCATCACTCATATTCCTTCCCCGCTCCCCTCTCAGAAGACGAGGGGGCTGGGGGATGCAGCTCCTATAACCGCCACTCGCCGCGCATGGGCTGGTTGATGAGGGCGTTGGCGGCAGCATCGCCAATAAATGTCTGTGTCTTCGGGTCGAAATTCAGCACCCGGCGTCCGAGGCGCAGACCCACGGCACCCATATTCACGAGGGTGCAGCTGTGGTGACCATTGTCCTCGTTGAGGGCGAACTTCTGGCGGGTTCGCACACACTCGAGGAAGTCGGTGCGCTGTGGTTCGGGATCTGGCAGTTCGTTGAGTTTGTTCATCACGTCGGGAATGGTGCATTCGAAGCCTTTGAACACCTTACCCTTCGGGCCCTCGATATACGCCAGTTTGCCTTTGCTCTCATAGCCTTCACCCTCGAGCACAATCTGGCAGCCGTCAGCATAGGTGTATGTTATCTTATGCCAGATGCCCACGGCATCGTAGTGTTGCTGCGGAGCGTCAATCTCCACCTTCACCGGGAACTCTTTATCCTTGCCCAGCATATACTGCACAGGGTCGAGATAGTGCTGACCCATATCGGTCAGACCACCGCCGTCGTAGTCCCAATAGCCTCGGAAAGTCTGATGCACACGATGGGCATTATAGGGCTTGAAAGGTGCCGGACCGAGCCACATATCGTAGTTCAGCTCTGAGGGTACAGTCTGAGGGGTGAGGTTGTCCTTGCCTACCCAGAAGAATTTCCACGTGAAGCCCGTAGCTCCTGAGACGGTAACCTTCAGCGGCCAGCCGAGCATACCACTCTGAATGAGTTTCTTCAACGGCTTCACGGGGGTACCGAGGCCATAGAACGTATCTGTGAAACGGAACCATGTGTTCAGTCGCAGGATGCGACCGTAGCGCTGCACGGCTTCCTTCACGGCCTTTCCCTCGCCGATGGTGCGCGTCATAGGCTTCTCCAACCAGATGTCCTTACCTGCCTTGGCGGCTTCCACCGCCATAAGACCGTGCCAATGGGGCGGCGTGGCGATGTGGATGATGTCGGCGCCCGACTGATGAATCAGCTCACGCCAGTCGTCGTAGGCTTTCACGTTTTCCTTCAATTTGGTCTTCGCGCCCTCCACGGCACTCTCCAAATGCTTCTTGTCAACATCACATACTGCCAGCAGGCGGCAAGCCTCCGACGAGGAGAAATGGGTGGACGAACGCCCGATACCACCTACGCCGATGATGGCTTTCGTCAGTTGGTCGCTGGGCGCAATAAACCCATTACCGCCCAACACCTTTCTCGGTACGATGGTGAACAGTCCCACGGCTCCCAACGATTTCATAAATTGTCTTCTATCCATGGCTATTGTTTAGGTGTGTTTAAGTGTTTTTTCAGTAATTGAAGATAAAGTTACAACAAGAACCGATACGTTGAACCGCAGAACCTCATTTTTTAAGACTCTTTCACAATTTATGAAACGAGATTGAGGCATATCGCCAGTTATCAGCAACGAGTGATGCGTTGCAGACTATTCACTTTTTCTTCCCAATGTTTCCTTGTATCGTTTTTATATATGATGTCTTTTCCGCTGTTGATATTGATTCAAAAAACCGTTTTTTCTTTCTTTTTTCTGCCCATTTTTTTGTATCTTTGCGACTGTAAATCCTTTCCCTGTTGATGCCGATGAAAGGATGCCGTTCCGGTCTATCACTATAGCGAAAGCAGTCTATCACTGGAGTGAGAG
>Ga0256407_10007031_pt1 | contig 17145 bp, 13 predicted proteins | sample RumenRJG_04DNA_FD_193489 | JGI IMG/M metagenome (GOLD analysis project Ga0256407, IMG submission 193489) | Bovine rumen microbial communities from Lethbridge, Alberta, Canada - RJG_04 | ecosystem: Host-associated > Mammals > Digestive system > Stomach > Rumen | place: Canada: Alberta...
TTATTGTTAGCGGGACGAAAAGACCTCGTTTTGTCCAAGCTACGATTGAATCACTTCGCAACGACCTTACGAACTTCCTCAAGATGACCGGCGCTACCGAGCATCTGATTCTTGTGAATGATATATTCGGCGTACGCGGGCATGAAAATCTTGCCAGGTTCGCGAAGATCGAATTTTTCCGGATGATCGCGGAAGAATTCGCGGTGAATCGCGCACCACACAAGACGACCGTCCGTGTCGATGTTGATCTTCGTAACGCCGAGTTTGGCGGCGGGCAGATACTGCTTTTCATCGACGCCGCTGGCGTTCTTCATCGCGCCGCCGGCGTTGTTGATGCGCTGAACCCATTCCTGCGGGACGGAAGAACTTCCGTGCATGACGAGCGGGAAGTTCGGTTTGACTTCGTTAACCGCCTTCTGGATCTTTTCGAGGACGTCAAAATGAAGACCCTGTTTGCCAGAGAACTTGAAGGCGCCGTGAGAGGTTCCAATCGCGACGGCGAGGGAGTCGACGCCAGTCTTTTCGATGAATTCAGCCGCCTGTTCCGGGTTCGTCAGTTTTACGCTTCCGACGACGTCTTCTTCAACGCCGCCGAGCTGCCCGAGCTCCGCTTCGACGACGACGCCCTTGGCATGGGCGCGATCGACGACGCGCTTGGTAATTTCGACGTTCTTGGCGAATTCTTCGTGAGAAGCGTCGACCATGACTGAACTATAGAATCCGGAGTCGATGCAGTCGTAGCAGACGTCTTCGGTGCCATGATCAAGGTGAACGGCGAAGATCGCTTCCGGGAAAACTTTGTCGGCGGTGCGAATCATGCCTTCGAGGAAGTTTTTGTCGGTGTAGGAACGCGCGCCGCGAGAAATCTGGATGATGAAGGGAGCGCTCTTGGAATCGTCGTTCGGGTCTTCGTTGGCGGCAGATTTGCCGAGGTTGCCGCGGAAAAGTCCGACGAGTTGCTCGAGATTGTTAATGTTATAGGCGCCGATAGCGTACTTGCCATAAGCTTCCTTGAACAGATCCTTTGTCGTAACGATCATTGAGAAGTCTCCTCAGAATATGACGTCAAGTCGCGTCGCCGTCAAGAGCGCCGACGACGCCGCGACGTTTCGAACAAACGAACTACGCGATACGCCTGGCGCGCCGGTGGAAAACTGCGCTGTTAGAAAGGCGAACTTCTTATTTCTCCTACTCCTAACACGCGACGCTTTTAAGTTATTTTGGCAGTATTCTACCCCTATTTTTTCTATTGAACAGGGGCGGCCCGATTTGAGACGCTCGCGGCAGCGCTCTAAAACACCCTAGAGACACGGTTATGATCTATAAAAAGCTTGACGGTTTGTTGGAAAGCGCAAGTTAATGATTTTTTACGATATTTCGGGACAGAGCTACTTGTGAAATTATAACGATAATTGAAAATGTAACGGATGTAGCGATTTTAAGTAGGCGAAAATGGTCTTGACTCCCCTGTCTCCGTCTCGAAGGATTCCAACAATTGATATAATTGAAGCGCTCCAATCGTGTGACGGAGAGAGTTTTTTTTGAAGTTATCTTCTTCGCCGCCTTTGTTATTTTTTAGTAGTGTTGGGAACGCTATGAACGACGATCGTGAACTCACCCCGATGATGAAACAGTATTACGCCGCAAAGGAGGCCTCTCGCGGCGCTTTGTTACTTTTCCGCATGGGCGACTTCTACGAGATGTTCAACGACGACGCATACAAAGCCGCTAAGACGTTAAACATTACCGTAACGACTCGTGATCGCAATAAGGCCGACGCCATGCCGATGGCGGGGTTTCCTTGGCAGCATTTAGACAATTACCTTGCGCGCCTTGTGAGAGCGGGGCACCGCGTGGCTGTTTGCGATCAGATGGAGGATCCGAAAAAGGCGAAGTCTATCGTTAGACGTGAGGTTACGCGCATTGTCTCGCCCGGAACGCTTATGGACGAATCGATGCTCGATCCTCGGACGAGCAATTTTCTGGCCGCCATTTATATTTCCGACGAGAGCGTCAGCCTGAAAATAGCCAAGGCGAGTCGAAAAAATAAATCTCGCCCGTCGTCTGAGCCGACTCTTTTCACTTTAGGCTTTGAAGAAACTGCGACGCCAGTCGTTTCTGAAACGACCGACTCCGATCCTGACGATCCAAACTTTGGCGCAGGCGCGACGTTTAGCAACGTCGACATATCCAAGAAATCAGTCTTCGACGCGTCGGGTATCGAACCGAATCGACTTGTAGGATTAGCTTGGACCGAATTATCGACAGGCGCTTTCTTTGCGACGACGGTCGCATACGGGGAACTTTTCGATCATCTTGCCCGTATTAATCCTGCCGAATGCCTCGTTCAAGACGAACTTAGAACATGTTTTCCGGAATGGTTTGTCGAGAGGACGACTATCACACAACGTCCGGGCTGGGAATTTTCGCGCCATACCGCGCTTGACGCGCTAACAAGTCACTTCAAAGTGAGAACGTTTGAAGGATTTGGATTTAAATCCGAAACGTCCGATATTTTCGCCTTGCAGGCGGCCGGCGCGACGCTGGCTTTTCTCAAGGAGATGCAGAAGCAGTCTCTCGATTTTATTGCGACGTTGACCCCACACCGCGTCGCTCAGTATCTCGAAATAGACGAATCGACACGTCGAAGTCTTGAAATTGTACAGACTTATCGAGACGGTCGTCGTGAAGGTTCGCTTTTGGCGACGATCGATCGATGCCAGACGTCGATGGGGAGTCGCCTCCTTGCCGATTGGCTCGCCTGTCCTTTGATCGACGTCGGCATGATAGAATCACGACAGGACGCGATAGAGGAAATTATTTCACTTGGCGCCGAAGTATCGTCGATTCGTAACGCGTTACGCGGCGTTTCTGACCTTGAACGTCTCGTTTCGCGAATCGTTCAAGAGCGAGCGACTCCACGAGAGCTCGTTAATATTGGGAAAACGCTTCAGATTCTACCTGTTTTTAAGACGTTTCTCGAAGGATCGAAGAGTCAACTTCTACAGTTGCTTGGCGAACGAATCTCGCTTCAAACAGAACTTTGCGACGAACTCAACCGTGCGTTTGTCGACGACGTTCCTCTCAATTATCGAGACGGAGGTTTCATCGCCGACGGGTATTCCGCCGAACTCGACGAACCGCGACAGATTAAACGTAATAGCAAAGAGTGGATGGCGCAGTATCAGACGCGTCAAGCGGAAGCGACGGGGATTCCAAACTTGCGCGTCGGTTACACGAGCGTTTTTGGTTTTTATATTGAGATTACCCGAGCAAAGGGCGCGTCTGAAAATATTCCGGCAAATTATGTGCGTAAGCAAACGCTGAAGAACGTCGAGCGCTTTACGACTCCAGAACTTCGAGAATACGAGGAAAAGGCGTTAAACGCCGAGGAAAGAGCGCTTGAGATCGAGATGCAAATTTTTGCCGAATTGCAACATCGAGTTGCGCAGGCGCGCGCGGAAATTCAGCGGACAGCCGGCGCGCTAGCGCGGCTCGACGCGCTTACGGGGCTTGCCGATCTTGCCGTTTCGCAGCAGTACTGTCGTCCAAAACTTGTTCATGAACCAATTCTTGAAATTGTCGACGGACGTCATCCTGTGCTGGACATGACGTGTTCAAGCGGCGAATTTGTTCCTAACGACTCACGTTGCGACGATGAAAAGGGCTATGTTCATCTGATCACGGGTCCTAATATGGCGGGTAAAAGCACGTTTATCCGCCAAACGGCTCTACTCGTACTCATGGCGCATATGGGGTCGTTTATTCCTGCAAAAAGCGCGACGATAGGGATCGTCGATCGCATTTTTGCGCGAGTAGGCGCTTCTGACGAGTTGACGCGCGGTCAGAGCACGTTCATGGTCGAGATGATCGAGACGGCGAGGATTCTCAATAACGCGACGTCGTCGAGTTTGGTTATTCTTGATGAAATTGGTCGAGGTACGAGCACATATGACGGCGTCGCATTAGCGTGGGCGATTGCCGAGCATATTGCGAAAAAGATCAAATGTCGCGCCTTTTTCGCAACCCATTATCATGAACTTTCGGAACTTGCCGAGGTTTGTTCGAACGTGAGCAATTTGAACGTCGCCGTTCGGGAATGGCGCGGCGAAATTTCTTTCATCCATAAGATCGAGGATGGCCCCGCCGATAAAAGTTACGGCGTTCATGTCGCCAAACTTGCGGGCGTGCCGACCGCAGTCGTCGAGCGCGCACGTCAGATATTAAAAGGTCTTGAAGACGCTCGCGTCACAGAAACCACTGCCGCGACACGTCAGACGCTTCACCGTCTTTCAACAAAAACGTCGAATCAAAAAAAAGGCGAGGCGATCGTTCAGTTTTCCCTTTTTGGCGCTTCGGACCACCCGGTAATTTCCGAACTTCGCGAACTAGACGTCGATACGATGACTCCCGTCGAAGCGTTCGCTACGCTTATGCGTCTCAAGCAAGAAGCGCTCGAGGGCGACTCCTGATTTTTCGCGTTTCGTTTAACGTGCGCGACGTTCTATCACGTTCTCAGGCGCGATATTGGACTACTTCTGGATTTTCCCTTTTCATTTCATGCTTTTTTCCGAACGACCTCTGTTTCGCGCCTTGTTTCTCGTCGACGTTCGTCGTATACTTTAGCGGGGATTGGTCCCGTATGGTTGTATCTTTGCGACCTTGTTTTTGAAACGTCGAAGGACGCGTGAATATGAAAACTCCGTTGGAACGATTTCTTAAGTACGCCCGAATCGAAACGACTTCGAGCGAGGAAACGACGACGACTCCCAGCACCGACTGTCAATTTGATCTTGCAAGAGTCCTTGTAGACGAACTTTTGGAACTTGGACTTTCCGACGCGTACGTCGACGAACATTGTTATGTTACGGCGACGCTGCCGACAAACGTTGCAGATCGCCGTGTTCCGACAATTGGATTTATCGCACATCTTGACGCATCCTGCGCCGCGTCCGACGCAAACGTTAAGCCCCGTGTGATCGAGTATCAGGGAGGCGACGTCAAGCTTGAGAACGGCGTCGTTATCGCCGAAACTGAAGATATGAAGACGCTCGTCGGCGATCATTTTGTCGTAACGGACGGTTCTACGCTTCTCGGCGCCGACGACAAGGCTGGAATCGCCGCAATCATGTCCGCGCTGGAGCGATTGATAGCGTCTGACGAACCTCGTGCAAATATTCGCGTGTGCTTTACTCCCGACGAGGAGATCGGAAACGGAACCGCGTTTTTCGATCTTGAGCGTTTTGGCGCCGACTACGCGTATACCGTCGACGGAGGGCCAGGCGGCGAAATCTACGGCGAAACCTTTACCGCCGACAAAGCAGTTGTCGTCGCGAAAGGAGTCGACGTTCATCCAGGCGAAGCGAAATCGACAATGATCAACGCCTCGCGTGCTTTAGCGCGCATTGTCGCCGCGCTTCCTCTTGATCGAACGCCTGAAGAAACAGAGGGACGCGAACCGTTTATCCATCTCTATAGGATGGAAGGGGGCGTGTCTCAGGCAAGGGCGGAGTTTTTACTTCGCGCGTTTGACGAGATTGAGCGAGAAAAAAATAAACAGTTTCTTCAGGAAAAGGTCGCCGACGTCGCCGAAACTGTCGGAAGCGCTTTTGATTGCCAGATTCATTTCGTTCAACAATACCTCAACATGGGGTATTTTCTCAAGAGGTCGCCTGAAGTTCTTGAGGTCCTCGAAGAGGCGACAAGACGCGTTGGTCTTGAACCGAAATGGATTCCGATTCGCGGCGGCACCGACGGTTCGCGTCTGACGGAGATGGGGCTTCCCACGCCGAATCTTTTTACCGGCGGGCGGAACTTTCATTCCGTAATGGAGTTTCTCGACGTTGAAGAGCATGAGAAAGCGACTGAAACGCTTGTTGAGCTAGCTAAGCTTTGGAGCGCGAAGGAACCGCCTTCAGACGCGTCTAGCCATTGAGCGCTTTCGTCGCTAGAGCAACATAAGCACGAGGTTACGCCATGTCTTTTTTTTACCGTGTTTTTACTCCGACTGAAAAAAGTATTTGGGCGAACGAGATAGAGGCGTTTCTTGAGAAAGAGAACGTCGGTCTTACTTTTTATGGCGTTGTTGAAGAAGAAAGCGTCGACGATTTAGACGCCGCGCCGGTTGAGTTGTTGCTATTCGACCCGGACGAGAATCAAATTGCTTCGCTTGTCTACGATTCGCTCGACGACTCTGCATTTCTCGCAGATGAAATTGAAGAGTTTCAAGATTGTGTCGATGAAATGTTGCCCGTCTGTAATCGCGAGTGGGCGCATGAGAAACTTGCTAAGACAAAAGGTTGCTATTGTTTTACTGTGTTCGACGCCGGATTTGGTCCCGCCAATTGGGATCGGCTTGCGACGTTGGCGTGTTGGCTACGCGAAGAGACGAACGGAATAGAACAGTCTGACGGCGGTCAGATTACGAACGAGTCAGGCGAGGTTATTCTTGTCGTGCCCGACGACGTTGACGTTGAGGACGACGGAGAAGGCGGCGACCAAACAAGCGTCGACGTCGCCGCTGACGAACAAGACGACGTCGACGATTTCGTCGCAGCGCTCCGTATCGACGGAACGTGGGTTGAGAAGAACGTCGATTCGGAAGAAGCTTTTGCTGAATTTTTACGCGGCGAACCTTGATTTTCGTTTGTACGAACGTTTTCTTGGTCGCCAAACCATAAACGCCCCGTCCATTCAAGGACGCGGATGGATTTTTCCTTGAACCGTGGAGACTCTGATGTCTGATCGACTTTTTGAAGAACTCCTTGAAGAAACGAAGCGCCTCTTTAACGAAAAGTACGGAGGCGCGCCTCAGGTTGTCGTCGCGGCGCCTGGACGTGTTAATCTCATAGGCGAGCATACCGATTATAACGGCGGTTTCGTCTTTCCGATGGCGATCGAACGTTGCACGATAATTGCGGCGAGTCCGACGACGGCGTCTTCGGCGACGATTTTCTCAAACAACATGAACGCGACCTCGGATTTTATCCTCAAGGGCGACGTTACGCCTTCGAATGAAGTCGACTGGACGTCTTACGTTCAGGGCGCGATATCGTTTTCGATTAAGAAAGGCGCTAAAGTTCCCGGATTTAACGCGGTGATCAATTCCAACGTTCCTCTTGGCGGGGGACTTTCAAGTAGCGCGTCGCTTGAAGTCGCTGTCGCGACGCTAATGGAAGAACTCGGCGGCGTTAGTTTCGGAAAGGTTGAAAAAGCGCTGATGTGTCAGCAGGTAGAGCATGTTTTCGCCAAAATGACCTGCGGCATTATGGATCAGTTCATTTCAACGCTCGCGGAAAAAGACTATGCGATGCTTCTCGATTGCCGTAGTCAAAAGCCGGAAATGATACCGTTTGTCGATCCTTCTGTTTCTGTTCTCATTACGAACTCTAACGTCAAGCACCAGCTTACAGGCAGCGAGTATCCCGAACGACGCTCGTGTTGCGAGGAAGCGGCGCGTATTCTCGGCGTTTCGCTTTTACGAGACGTTTCGTTGGACGCCCTCCTAGCGTCGAAAGAAAGACTTGTTGGCGCCGATAATGGCGACCTGCTTTTCAAACGCGCGTTTCACGCCGTCAGCGAAGACGTCAGGACGTTGAAGACAGCCGAGGCGCTTAAGGTTGGAGATTGGGAAACCGTCGGCGCTCAAATGTACGCCAGTCATGACTCGTTGCGTGACAATTACGAAGTTTCCTGTCCAGAGATTGACGCTTTAGTTGAAATTGCTCGAGGTATTGGGATGAACGGGGGCGTTATCGGCTCCCGCATTACCGGCGGCGGCTTCGGTGGCTGTACTGTCTCGCTTGTTAAGACAGACAAGGTCGACGAGATTACGCAGATTCTCAAAAAAGAGTACAAGAGACTCGTCGGCAAAGACGCGACGATTTTTTCGACGCGTCCGGCGCAAGGCGCTCGCGTACTTTAATTCCTTTTCCCGTGCTTTTTCTTACGCGTGTTTACCGGCGTTTGGGGCGGAGCTTTAAGGAGTTAAAGTCTGATAAGTTTTCGCGAAAAAGCGAAGAAAACGCCAATTCGACCTTTCGCGCGCCTTGACGAGTTTTCTCAAACCGCTAGAATGGCGCGAGGTTAAAATCGGATTATACGTCGGGTTTTTCGCGCCTTAGTTTCAAACGCGACGGGCCTGACGCTTCAGATACAACATGTCACATTCATTTTCCGACATTTTCGTCGTACGGAGCGAATCGTCGGTAAACTTTGTACACTTAGGAGAATACAGTGTCCCTTTCAGAACGTAAAAAGGAGATTAATTCCCGTCGTAAGCGTCATGAGCAGCTCGCTCGTATGAAGGCCAAACTTCCGACCCTTGACGAGGCTGGCAAGGCTGTTTTCGCGGCGAAACTGCGTCGCATGACCCCTGGCGCCGAACAGTTGATCCGCGACTGGGGACTTGAAAAGTGATTTACGTTTGCGCCCGTTCTTTCTAGAAAGTTCTGGCGAAGATAGAACCATTCCCCGAAATCGACGTCGAAAGACGTCGATTTCGGGGGTTGTTTTTTTCTCCGGCTATTTTAATTGAAGACTTTGAAGGAACGTTTTGTTTTTTTTCCTTCTTTTCATTGAAATCGATTTCTAAAACGCGTATACTCAGCGTGGTTCCGCTGTTGTTCGGAACGTGTTGGGAATTTTCGTTTGTTGTCGAGGCAATCTATGAATCGTAAACTTAGTCGTCGGGATTTTATGAAGTACAACGCGTCGGCGGCGCTTGCCGGCGTTTGCGCGGCCCCTTTTCTGAGTAGTCGTGTTTATGGCGCGACCGTAACTCCCGAGTTTCAGACGTTGGAAGAAACCCGCGTGTTTAGCTCGCCTCCTGAGTACTATTACGGTTGGCCGACGATTGCCAAGAGAGGCGACGAACTTTTGGTCGTCGCCTCCGGCGGTCGCGAAGGTCACGTGTGTCCTTTTGGTCGCGTTGACCTTTTTCGTTCGAAGGACAACGGTAAAACTTGGACCTGGCCTCAAACGCTCTATGATAGTCCGATAGACGATCGCGACGCCGGAATATGCGTGACGGATAAGGGAACGATTCTTGTAACGACGTTCACCTCTCTCGCCTATGTCGGATTGCTTGAAGAAGAAATAAATTTCCGCGCCGAGGGTAAGCCGCGTCTTGATATTTGGTCGGACGGACGTTACGAAAAATGGATGGCGGTTCACCGTCGTTTGACTCCTGAACAGCGCGCAAAGGAAGTCGGGTGTTGGATGTTGCGCTCAACCGACGGCGGCGTCACATGGTCTGAACGATATTCTACTCCGTTCAATAGTCCTCACGGTCCAATTCAGCTTTCCGACGGTCGGCAACTCTACATGGGGACGGAACTTTGGACTCAGGAGCATCGATGTGGCGCGTCGATTTCAGAGGACGACGGCCAAACTTGGCGTGTCGCGGGAATTATTCCTACGCGCGAGGGAGACGTTTGTTCCGCGTATTACGAACTCCATGCCGCAGAAGCGTCGGACGGGACGATTGTCGCTCATATACGTAACGGCAACAAGAACAACGGCGACGAGAATCTCCAAACCGTTTCCAAGGACGGCGGCGAGACTTGGTCGACGCCCAGATCGATAGGCGTTTGGGGAATCCCCGCGTTTTTGAATCGTCTTCAAGACGGACGACTGCTGATGACCTATGGATACCGCAGAGCGCCCCTCGGCGTTCAAGCGCGTGTAAGCGACGACTGCGGCGAGACTTGGTCTGATCCCCTTGTTCTCTATGGGGACGCGACAAGCGGCGATCTTGGCTATCCCGCCACCGTTCAACTGGACGACGGTTCGCTTTTCACCATCTGGTACGAAAAGATGCAGGGCTCGTGGTTTGCGCGTCTGCGGTGCAAGCGTTGGAAACTCGTTTCCTGACGTCAGTTGAGGAATCTTCCCGTCGTAGCGCGTTAAAGAATACGACGGGAAGTTCTGTTTTCAATTGTCGTAGACTCTTTAAGCGTATTTATACGTATTCATTGTGGGGAATCTCATGACTAACGTTTCGAAACGCTTGTCCCGAACGCTGCTGGGCGTAGCGGTCACAATGTTTATACTTGTTGCTTCCGTAGCGAAGGCGTCTGACGACTCGGTTGAGTCGATTCTCAAACAGGGAAACAAGGAAGGCGATCGCGCCGTAGTTTCTGTCGACGGGGTAGAATATGCTTTTCGATGGGCTCCCGCGGGCTCCTTTGTTATGGGCAGTTCTAAGGACGGTTCCGGCGAGGTTGGAGGCGACGTTGATTTTGGCGTGTTGCATAAAGTGACTCTTACCCGCGGATTCTGGATTCTCGAAACAGAAACGACGCAGAAAATGTGGCGCGCTGTTTGCGGCGAGAATCCAAGCAAATACGAAGGGGATTCTAAGCCAGTCGATACGGTGAGTCACGACGACGCTGTTGTTTTCTGTGAAAAATTAACCTCGCTCGCCCGCCTTCCTGACGGGACAAAGTTTCAGTTGCCGACGGAGGCTCAGTGGGAATACGTCGCTCGAGCGGGCGAGACAGGACTTCTTAAGACGGATGAGCTTGAAAAGTTCGCTTGGTTTGGCGACGACGATTACGGCGGAACTCACGACGTCGCGACGAAGTCGCCTAACGCTTGGGGCGTTTATGACATGTTGGGTAATCTTTGGGAATGGACTGCAGATAAAGCGGGGAAGATTGCCGTGGATGAAAACGGGAATGGTCTCGACGTAGTTGATCCAACTGGCGCGACTGACGAAGAAACGCCGGCGAATCTCCGTACCGATCGCGGTGGTTGTTGGGATAGTTACGATTACGAGTGCAATTTCGCTTACCGCGGTTATTACAACGGGGACCGAAAGGGGCCTTACGTGGGGTTCCGTTTCATCTATATGCCGAAGCCCTAGAATTTGCTTGACGCCGGCGACGACCTACGTTTCTTTCGTGTCGAACGTGTAGTCTTCGAACTCCCGCCGCCTTCTCCCTGACCTTGACGCAACCAGGACGGGGACTAAACTATAGGGAATCGAGTGACATTAGGAGTTCGACGATAGAGACGTTTCGTTCGTTTTCGCGTCGTCGGCGTGCTGGTTGTAACGATAGGTTAGACGATGTATCCCGAGAGCGTGAAGCCGCCGTTTGTCGGCGCATGGTCAAAAGACCAAATTTTCATCCGCTTGGATGGTCGAGGGAACCGTATATACTATCCGGGCGAGACGCTCGCGGGTAGCTATTACCTGAACGAAATTCGTCTCGATTCAATTGACTCGCTCGAATTTTCCGTACTTTGGCGAACCGAAGGTAAAGGGAACGAGGACGTTGGCGTTCACGCCTTCTGGAGGCTTTCAAGCCAGAACGGCGACTGGATCGACCCGCTCCAGCCCGGTCGATTTAGCGTTGTTTTACCACAGAGTCCTCTCACGTATAACGGCGTAATTGTGAAGATTCATTGGAGCGTCCGTTTACGTGTCTTTTTGTCAAACGGAGTCCAACTTCTGGAAGAAACGCCCTTTTATCTAGGCGACTTGCCTGATATGAGGACGTTGAAATTGTTTACGGGTTGAGCAAGATTTGTTTTTCCGCGGATCGCAGGATGCGAAATGAGTTTTAGTATTGCGCAGAGCCTTTATGCGAATAATCGGGCGACGCGACCGTGAACCTTGCGATAGGACAGCAAACCATGAACGAGCGCTTTTCTCCACTCCCTGGAGGCAACCCGTTTTCAACTCGTTTTACCGCGCCCGGCAAGGCTCCTTTTTTCTTCGAATCTTCTTATATCGATCGGATTAAGAATTTTCATCCGAACAAGTTTGCCGAATTTTTCTTCAGCACCGTCGGAGCTGGCGAAGATTTGCGCCATGTGGTGTGTTTGCGTTTTCTCGTCGATCAATTTATTTCACATTCCTGTCGTGGTCAGATTGTCGGCGATCATGGAAGCGGCAAGTCGTCTCTCTTGTTTTATTTAAAAGACGTCCTCGTCAAGCAGGGTTATGATCTTTTTTCATGGTCCTTGCACGACCAGAATCGCTTCCTTCCAGAATCTTTTTGGATGGAATTACAAAAATTTTTGCAGAAAACGCCGGTACTTTTACCGACAAATTTTCTTCTGCCGCCTCCTGTTATGACGTCGGAAGAATATACCGCTCAGCGCCGCGAGTTTCTCAAGGAGATTTTCCCCGACCGTGATTTCGATCAAGAGGCGGCACGTTCAGACGGGGGGGAAACAGAAGAGGAGTTTCGCGTAAGTTCTACCGAGTCGGCTTCGCGCAGTCCCGACGAGGTAGTCGACGCTAAGACTGAGAGCGTAGGGGGCAAAGCCGCCGCGCCGAAGTCTGTCGGCGTCTTTGGGTTTAATTCTGCCGGCAACTTTGGCGGATTACCTTCAGGGGGAACTACGGATTTAGGTTCCTTAGGCTTTAAAAAACCGTCTGAGCCGATAAAATTTTCCGCCTTTCCCGATACGGAAACGCTTGAAGCGATTGCGAACGACGATACGGAAGACTATGACGACGTCGAATTAACAGCAACAGAGAATGAAGATTCCAGCGAGTCGGGATATAATGGCGACGACGTGTCGCAAAAAACTTTGGAGATACCTTTTAACTTCGACGTCGAGAAAAAGAGAGCTTTTTTTGATCGGAAAATCCTCGTATTTGACGGTTTTGAACAACTCTCTTTTGCCAATCGGATCATTATTAGAACATTCTGCCGCATGAATCATCTGGGGCTTCTTCTGACCTCGCACGCCCCGATGATTGGCGTTCCTGTACTCTTTAGGACAATCCCTTCGGTAAGTACAATTCGTCAGCTGTTGGATTTTCTCCTCGAAGATTACGAGGAGTTTAAAATAGGCGACTCCGAGGTTGAGACGCTTCTCAAAAATTTTCACAATGACGTCCGTGAGATGCTCTTTTCTCTATACGACGCGTTTGAGAGTTTTCGATTGGCTCCTGCGGATTTGCGAGAAAAAATTATAAGACGGTATCCCCGGTAACGCGTCTGTTGCGCGACGTCTCGATTTGAGTCAAACGTAGAGGATAGATGATGTCTCTTTCCGTAACTCTTGGAAAAATTACTTTGCCGAATCCGATTTTGACCGCGTCTGGAACGTTCGGCTATGCGCGTGAGGCCGCAAAATTGCTTGATCTCTCTCGACTTGGAGGCATTGTGCCAAAGACGATAACGGTTGAGCCCCGAGCAGGTAATAAGCCGCCTCGAACAACAGAAGTTACCGCGGGACTGCTCAACGCGATAGGACTCGACAACGACGGTCTCGACGATTTTATTGCCCATAAGCTGCCCTATCTGCGTTCAATCGGGCGTCCTATAATTGTGAGCGTCGCCGCAAAGAAGATGGACGATTGTCGGATATTTGCCGAACGTTTTAACGTCGAGTCCGGCGTTACGGCTATTGAGCTTAACGTGAGTTGTCCGAACGTCTCCGGCGGCGTCGATTTTGGAATTGATCCGATTCTTTGCGAGAAGATAACAAGCGAAATGCGACGCCGTCTTACGATTCCTTTTTCCGTAAAACTCTCGCCGAACGTAACGAAAATTTCTGATATTGCAAAAGCGGCGGAAGCGGGCGGCGCGGACATGATTTCCGCAGTTAACACGTGTTATGGATTGGCAGTCGATTGGCGTCGACGTCGCGCTCGTCTCGGCAATGGTTGCGGCGGCTTTAGCGGTCCGGCGATTAAACCAATTGCGCTCCGTTGCGTATGGCAAATTGCCCAAGCTGTTAAGATTCCAATTATCGGTATCGGAGGAATTTCGAACGTCGACGACGTTATGGATTTTCTTGTCGCGGGCGCGAGCGCCGTCCAGGTTGGCACGGCAAACTTCTTTAACCCAAAGGTTACGACTGAAATATTAGACGAACTTCCTATCGTCATGGAACAAGCAGGAATTAGCGATCTTTCCGAGATAATCGGAACGTTGGAGCTTTGATTCTCTCGGCGTGCGACAATTATTGCGACGATAATCGCTTTGAACGGTCTTCACGCTTAGAGCGCGCTTTTCTTCGCGTTTCGACGGACTATGACGAACCCCAGTCGTCAAAAGCAACTTGACGTTTTGTTTGACGTTTTATAATAAAGTCGCTGTTTCGGCGACATACGAGACGGTTTCCTAAAGACAACGCCATGACGACGAATTACAATTTGCTCGGATTAACCGCGAGCTTGTTTTTTGTTTCATGACAATTTTTGTTCGTCCCTTTTCGTTTTAGGCAAAGGCATTCATTATGACGCAACTTACAGAGGCGCGCGCTGGCGTCGTTACTCCTGAAATGGAGACGGTCGCCCGAAAAGAACGTCTTGATCCCGAAATAATCCGCACGGAAGTTGCGGCTGGGCGGATGATTATTCCAGCAAATAGGAACCATCTTGAAAAGGGACTTTCGCCGATAGCGATTGGTCGCAAAGCGACGACGAAAATTAATGCTAATCTTGGCGTTTCGTCTCTTGCCGGCGATTTGCGTCGCGAGCTTGAAAAGATAGAACTCGCCGTTCGATATGGCGCGGATACCGTGATGGATCTTTCAACGGGATCTGACGACCTCGACGCGTTACGCGTTCGCATGATCGACGCTGTTTCCGTTCCGCTTGGCACGGTTCCAATGTATCAAATATGCGAGGAGTTGGACGACGTTCTTGACATGACGCGCGCGGATATTCTCGACGTCGTCGAACGCCAGGCGAAGCAGGGCGTCGATTACATGACGATTCACTGCGCGCTGTTGCAGCGTCACATTCCCCTCATTGATTCAAGATATATGGGGATCGTGAGTCGCGGAGGCTCTCTTACCGCCAAGTGGATGGTCGCGCACAACGCTGAAAATCCTTTTTACGAATGTTTCGACGAACTGTGCGAAATCATGAAGGCGTATGACGTTTCGTGGAGTCTTGGCGACGGTCTGCGTCCCGGTTGTATCCACGACGCGAGCGACGCGGCGCAGTTCGGCGAACTTTCTGTAATGGGCGAATTGACGAAGCGCGCATGGGAACATGGAACACAGGTTATGATTGAGGGACCTGGTCATGTTCCGTTTGATCAAATTGCCGACAATATGAAGCGTCAGCAGAGGGAATGTTTCGACGCGCCGTTTTACGTTCTTGGGCCTGTCGTATGCGACGTCGCGCCCGGTTACGATCACATAACGAGCGCGATTGGAGCGACGGCGGCCGCCTTCAACGGCGCTTCGATGCTCTGTTATGTCACGCCCAAAGAACACCTTGGTTTGCCCAATCTCGAGGACGTTCGCAATGGTTGCGTCGCGTTTAAAATTGCCGCGCACGCCGCCGATATAGCGCTTCATCGACCTGGCGCGCAGGAACGTGACGACGAAATGGCGCGCGCCCGTCAAGCGTTCGACTGGGAAAAACAGTTTTCACTTGCTCTCGACCCTGAACGAGCCAGACAGTACTACGAGGAAGCGCGAACCAACCCAGCCGATCAGGCGACCGCGTCGAAAGCGCGCGCAGAGGACGCTGCGAAAAACGGCGTTCTTGCCGACCAGATTCCTAATGGATGCCCGAAAGGTTTACATCCTACGCTCAATCCTGACGGGACGATTGCCAACGAGAATTACTGTACGATGTGCGGTCCGAAATTCTGCTCTCTAAGAACGACCGCCGACTTGATTCGCTTGCGTCGAGAACGCGAAAAAGGGGCGTGAGGACGTTTCGCCTTTGAAACTTGTCTTTCTTTTCCCCGTCGAAATACTGTCAGGCGACGAATCGAACGTCCGAAGACGATTGATTCGTCGCCTTTTTATGTTGGATTCCGAGAATCGCTAAAATCATCGTCTCTTGTTTTTGGACGTAAGGTTGATTATAATCGGCGAGCGCCGTTTGTAGCGGCGCAGAAGAGTTTTTCTCTACGCTGACAATTAGCTTCAGAGTAACAACTAAGATAGATATTACGTCGGTTTTTGCCGACGACTTCAATTTAGAAAGGTCGGTTGCGAAAAAATGGATTCGAACCTAGATCAAGTCTATATGGAACGCGCTCTTCGCCTCGCACTTCGCGGTCAGGGATTGGTTGAACCCAACCCGATGGTCGGATGTGTGATAATTCGCGAAGATTATGATAATACGCCAGGTTCCGACGGGGACGCTCAGTTTTCAGAGGAGGGAGGAGCCCTCGTTGTCGGCGAAGGCTGGCATCAACGATATGGGGAAGCTCATGCTGAAATCAACGCCCTGAAAATGGCGGGAGAACTCGCTAAGGGCGCGACTATGTATGTGACGCTTGAGCCTTGTTCTCACCAGGGCAAGACGCCGCCGTGTGTCGACGCGATTATTGAGTCGGGAGTCAAACGGGTTGTCGTCGCAATGGTAGATCCGTTTCCCGAAGTGAACGGCGCGGGAATTGAAAAACTTAAGGCCGCTGGAATTGAAGTTGAAGTCGGCGTTTGCGGCGAGAGCGCTCGCGAACTCAATCTGCCGTATCTGACAAGACTTGAGAAAAAGCGCCCTTGGATTATTGGAAAATGGGCGATGACGCTCGACGGCAAAATTGCGACGCGTATCGGCTCAAGCTATTGGATTTCATCCGAGGAGGCGCGGTTGCGCGTTCACGAATGGCGTGAGACGGTGGACGCGATTTTAATTGGAAGTCGCACCGCTATGGAAGACGATCCAAAACTTACTGTTCGCCTTCCAGAAGGACGAGAACCGAAAAGGATTCCCACGCGGATCGTCGTTGACTCTGGGGGAACGCTCTCGGTTTTTTCTGAACTTGCACTGACGGCGCGCGACGTTCCGCTTCTTCTTGTTTTCGGACCGAATACGCCAAAGGGTAAGAAAGAGTTTTGGGAATCGAAGGGCGCGGAAGTGATGGTAATCGACGCGCCTACTCATGAACAACGGCTTTTGTTGCTCCTCACGCAACTTGCCGAACGCGGTATGACGAACGTTTTGGTCGAAGGGGGCGGCGAGCTTCTAGGGCACTTCTTTGACCTCGAACTTATGGACGAGGCGCGAGTTTTTGTCTCTCCTAAAGTCATCGGCGGAAGCGAAGCTGTCGTTGCGGTCGGCGGCGTCGGTCGCGAACTTATGCGCAAGGCGGCGACGCTTCGAAACAAGAAGATCGAAATGATCGGTCCTGACGTTCTTATAAGCGGGCGTGTCAATTATTGACGAATCCAAAAACGTCTGAACAGAGTCGAATAGCGAAGGAG
>Ga0256407_10007032_pt1 | contig 17142 bp, 11 predicted proteins | sample RumenRJG_04DNA_FD_193489 | JGI IMG/M metagenome (GOLD analysis project Ga0256407, IMG submission 193489) | Bovine rumen microbial communities from Lethbridge, Alberta, Canada - RJG_04 | ecosystem: Host-associated > Mammals > Digestive system > Stomach > Rumen | place: Canada: Alberta...
CTTGACCGTACCAAACCATTACCTAAGCTTTACCATCTTGAGCCAGAAGACTGCTACACCATTGGCGAAATCTCCAAGACTTATGGTATAGACGACAGTACGGTCTATGCCCATATTCGAAAATATTTGTTCAAATAGTTAGAGATATTCTTTTGCGCAAATATTTTTTTTTGTACCTTTGTGCTTGGTGCAATGCATATATATGTTGAGCACTGATTTTGCGGGTGAATTAGATAGCGATATCTGATTTCTGAAGGCTTCGTAACAAATTGTCCCTTCCAAAAAATGACAATCGACCAAGAAGCTTGGGAATTGGGAGTCGCCTGTTATAGGCGTATCCCTTCCTAAAGCTTTCTTGGTTGGGCTAACTGTGGAAGGGACGGCCTGTTACGGAAGCGGGAGGAAGTGGATGCGCTTTCTTTTTCCTCAGGCTGAAATAAAACAATAGAGTCCCTTCCACAATGACTAATAAATTTGTTTTTTCCGGCCATGAGTCATTCTCTTGTAAGTCGTTATGGCTGAAAAAGGGTTATGACTTCTTGGTTCATGATTATAATTTCAATGCTCCCGATGCCGTAGTGCAGCTCGGAGTAGGGAAGAATATGGTATCCTCTATTCGTTTTTGGATGCGGGCTTTCATGCTTACGTCCAAAGATGAACTTACCCCCATTGCTCACTATCTCTTTAAGGACCATGATGGTGCAGATCCTTTTATTGAGGATTTAGGAACATTATGGATTCTTCATTTTCTGCTTGTTACAGGAGGAGAGGCCACAATCTATAATTGGGTTTTCTTGCGTCTTCAAAAAGAACGTAAAGAATTCACGCGTATTCAGGTCGTCAATGCAGTCAGACGATATATGATAGAAGCCGAAAGGGCTAAGTCTTTCAATGAGAATACTACGAAGAAGGATGTTGCCGTATTGTTGCAGAATTATGTAGAGCCTCAAAACTCACATAGCAATGAGGACTACACCGCCCTCTTACTCGACCTCAATTTGATCAGGACCTCAGACGGAGGCAAGAGCTATCAATTTAATATTGAAGGCAAGCGGCCTCTTCCTTTGGATATATTCATTTACGCCATTATCAAATGGAAAGGAGAAAACCTAAGCATCGATTTTTCATCTATTCAGGATATGGGTCTCGTCTTCTGCCTGAGCGATATGGAAACGATCTCTTTGTTGCAGCAAGCCAGTGAGACTTACCCGGAATTGATGCATTATAGCGATGTAGCAGGCGTAAGGCAATTGCAGTTCTTAAAAGATTGCAAAGCACAATACTTCCTCGACAAATATTACTCGCATGAATCAATTTAGTCTTTCAGCAAACATAGAAACAGGATTCTCCAAGGGGAATCAATATATCGTGACCCCAAATGCTAAGAAAGTATTGGCAGAGATAGTGAATGGATACCAGTCGGGCATTCATTCCTATACTATCATTGGTACTTATGGAACGGGGAAGTCAAGTTTTCTCATTGCTCTTCAAAATGATTTATCAGGGAGAAGCAAGAAAAAATATATATTTGACAATATAGACGTATTGGGTTGCGAGAAAGTAGAGACGCTTAACATCGTTGGGGATTACGCTTCTTTGCCACTTCTGCTGGCTCGTAAACTAAACATAGAGGGGAATACGTCAAGCGTACTTGACGCTCTTAAAGCATATTGCAGCAAGTTGAATGCAAAGAACACTTTCCTTGTCATCATGATTGATGAGTTTGGCAAGGTTCTCGAACACGCTGCTAAGAAAGATCCAGAAGGTGAACTCTATTTCATGCAGAAGTTAGCTGAGTTTGCCAATGTTCCTACCCGAAAGGTGATCTTGCTGACAACCCTCCACCAGAACTTCAGTGCATATGCCAAGGGACTATCTCAAGCTCAACGTAACGAATGGAACAAGGTAAAGGGACGGTTCAAGGAGGTGGTGTTTGTGGAGCCAGTGGAGCAGATTCTCATGCTGGCTGCTCGGCAAAATCAGGCGCAAGAACGTAACCTGACAGAAGCAGAAGAAGCCAACCTGAACATACTATATCAACTTTCCATCAAAACAAAGTTTGTCTCTGCTGATTTTTCTTTTGAGTCTGCCAAAAGCCTCTATCCATTGGATCCATTCTCTGCATTTAGCATCACGCAAGCCATACAGAGATATGGTCAGAATGAGAGATCTCTTTTCTCTTTCCTTCATGCTCAAGGACGTAACTCTCTTAATGCGTTTAAGTCCTTAGGCCGACAGACCTATAACCTTCAGATGGTGTATGATTACGTCATCTATAACTTTTATTCCTTCCTGAAGGATGCGAATGCTGACTCCATGAATTGGAGTGCGATGAAGATTGCTTTGGAGAGAGTAGAAGGGCAATCGTGGGAAAGCAAAAATATGATGCTCGATGCCATAAAGATTGTCAAGACCATAGGTATGATGAATCTTTTGGGTACTGCGGCCTTCTCCATGAGCGAGGAGCAATTCGCCATTTATGCTCATCAGGCTCTTAACATTGAAAATCCCGACGAAATTATTACCACGCTGCAGCGGTATAAGATTATTCGCTATGCTGAGTACAAGCACCGTCTGGTTCTCTTTGAGGGCACTGACATTAATATCGAAGAGGAAATCTCAAAAGCAGGGCTTGTGGTCAGCCGACCAGTGACCTATATAGCTGATTTAACAGAGTTCTTCGCTAAAAGGGTTGCACCTGTCAAGGCTTATTATTATCATAGTGGCACCCCACGGTATTTTCAATATGAGATACGGGATGAAGCCATGGATATGGTACCAACCGGTGATATTGATGGATTTATAGAACTGCTTTTCCCGTCGAAGAAAGATTATGTCAAAGAGATAAAGCAGATGAGCGCAGAATGCGAGCATGCTATTATATATGCCCTTTTCAATAACACAGATGAGATAGTCGACCATCTCTATCAAATAGACAAATATGACTACATTCTCAGACATGTGTTAATTGACCAAGGTGATCATGTTGCCATCAAAGAAATTAATAATCTTCGAGACTACGAGGAAGTGCAACTGAACAAGTCCATCCAGGAAAGCTTGTTTGGTTATAACGGGAATGTCACTTGGATTTTCAAAGGCAAGGAAATGGCAGTGAACTCTCAACGTGATTTCAACAAATTACTTTCAAGAGTCTGTTACAATGTCTACTCCAAGACGCCAGTTATGATTAATGAATTGTTTAACAAGAATAAGTTGAGCGGTTCTATTTCTAGTGCAAAGGCCAAGTACCTTCAGGCATTGGTCAGTCACAGTGATATGGTAGACTTCGGCTTCGAGTCAGATAAGTTTCCTCCCGAGAAAACGATTTATTATTCGTTATTGAAAAATACAGGGCTACATGTAGATGGTCGGTTTGCGGATAAGCCATCCAATCCCGGAATGATGTCATTGTGGGATGCCAGTGAGGAATTCCTGCAATCAACGACGACGAAGCCAAGGAAGATATCAGAATTGGTGAAGAAGCTTTCGTCTCAGCCATACAAGATAAAGGCTGGATTCTTGGATTTCTGGATTCCCACCTATCTCTATATGAAGAGACAGGACTACTCGCTGTATGGGGATAATGGCGCTTATATACCTGAGGTGAATATTGAGTTCTTCGAATTGCTACAGAAACATCCCAACGAGTATCTTATAAAGACTTTTGATGTGTCTGGGGTAAGAATGGAATTCTTTAATCAGTATAGGAAGTTCGTCAATCTTCAGGCCGTAGGTGGAATAAAGAGCAACCAGTTCGTTGATACAATTAAGCCGTTTTTCTTCTTTTATAACAGAAGATTGAACGACTACGCCAAGCATACACGGAAGTTCGATCACATAGAGACATTGCGGTTTAGAGACATTCTTGCTAAGGCTAAAGATCCGGAGAAGACCTTCCTCGAAGACCTTCCCGCAGCGCTGGGCTATGACAAAGAGGCTCAGGGCTCAGAGGAGTTCGCTAAACAATACGCCTACGTCATTAACCGGGCTGTCCGTGAATTGCGAGGATGCTATAACAAGTTGATAGACCGTATCGAGGAGCGGTTGGTGGATGTACTGGGATTGTCTTCATATGAGTATGATGAATATGTTATTGAGATAAGAAATCGTCTCTCTTCAGTCAAGACCTATTTGCTTACTGATAGACTGAAAGAATTCTACAATCATGCAATAGCAGAATTTGACAACCGGACAGAATGGTATCAGTCCATTTGCTATACGGCTTTAGACCAGCCCTTGCAGAGACTCCGTGATGACCAAGAAGACAAACTTATTGAGGAGCTGATCGCTTTGTTTCGAACATGTGAGAAATACGCCGATATCTCCAAGATGGAGGGCAATGATAAAGACGAGGTCTTCTCATTCGATATGGTCAGCAAAGATGGAACCGTCATCAAGCCTCAGACTTATCGACTGATGGACAAGGACAAAAAAGAGGCAGAGGTGCTTGAAATGGACATCAACCGTCTTCTACAAGGACATGATGACATTGCTGTGTCAACTTTGCTGAAAATATTAAAAGAAAGGACAAGCATATGAGCATAAGACATATCTTAGGTATCTCAGGTGGAAAGGACAGTGCTGCACTGGCCATCTACCTGAAACAGCAATATCCCAACTTGAAGATTGAATACTACAATTCTGACACGGGGTGCGAGTTGGCTGAAACGGAGCTCTTGATAGATAGGCTTGGCGCTTATCTTGGGCATATCACTCGCCTCCGTGCAGCAGAAGGCAGTCCTGAGCCAACACCTTTCGAACACTTCTTGAAGGCCATGGGCGGTTTCTTGCCATCGCCCCAGGCAAGATGGTGTACAAAGAAGATGAAACTTGACGAATTCGAGCGCTTCGTTGGCGATGATATGGCCATTTCCTACGTGGGGATACGAGGAGACGAAGACAGGGACGGCTATATCTCATCAAAGCCAAATATTCAGTCTGTCTTCCCTTTTCGTCGTAACATTTGGAGCTTGGATGTTGTTAACAAATTTCTTCATAACGAGAACCTTAGTCAGATAACAGAGATATACGACCATCTCTGTCCCGATGGGTTCATAAAAGAAGACTTGATGGAAGTGGTACGCAGACCCGTCACCAAGCAATTCTACTACTCCAAGAAGTTGAATGCATTGCTCGACTTTGATGTAAAGATGTTTAACCATGCAGTGTTTGAGTTTCTCCATACGACTGACTATCCAGTGGGGAAACTGACGGAGGATGAGTTCCCTCTTCTTGACAATGAAGATATTATTGTCAAGGCTGATGTCTTTAGGTTGCTTCGCGAAAGTGGTGTCGGAGTGCCGAAATATTATGAGGAGATTCCTTTTGAAGTTGACGGAAAAAAGGGAACTTATTGCCGCAGTCGTAGTGGCTGTTACTTCTGCTTCTATCAGCAGAAGATAGAGTGGGTGTGGCTTTATGAGCAGCATCCAGATTTGTTCAAAAAGGCAATGACCTTTGAAAAAGACGGCTACACCTGGAACCAAGGTGAGAGCCTTGCTGACTTGATCAAGCCCGAGCGTATCCGCCAAATCAAGCTTGATGTCATTCGTCGACAGGAAGAGAATAAGAAACAAAATAAGGGCACCACTCTTGCCGATATTTTCGGCGATGAAATCATGTGCGCGAACTGCTTTATATAAATTCAAAGAACTATGGCAACAATTGAATTTGACAAATTATTCGAGCCCTCGAACAAGAGTGTGCTTGATTTTTATCAGCAAAGTGGAGTTGGCTTGTTAATACCAGAATATCAAAGAGGCTATAGTTGGGACAAAGAAAATGTTTCTCAACTATTATCTGACATTTCGCAAGGTGTTTGTCATTTGGTAGAAGGAGATGACAATGATACCGAGATTCATTTTCTTGGTACACTAATTGTGGTAACAGAAAAAGAAAACCAGAATAAAGATCCTAAAGGTAAGCCAACCCGTGTGGATATCATTATAGATGGCCAGCAGCGTATTACAACCATTACAATCATTGCATCGACTATTATTAAAAATTTGGTTGGCCTTCTCAAAGCTTTTAAGAAAAATTCAGAATATTACTATTCTGTAAAAGAAATAGTAGATATCTGGGTCAAGAAAATGATCAATATCGTGAGCTTTGACCTAATGAGAGGTGAACCAAATCTAAAGCCAAAAGTTATCAGAGGAGGAGAAGACTATTGGACGATGTCTGAGCCAATAAATAAAGCATATAAGTCAAAGCAGGCTAATTATCAAGCTCTTTTTATCAATGCTTATATTGACTATCAGCACACAGGAAATCTTAATGCCGTTTTCCCTGGTTTTAATTCTGCAAAAGATGGAACCTTTGACGGAAATGGGAGATTAATAGAGAAGTGGGTTCGAGAGAATGTCATCTCAGCTCATAAAAATGACAATGATGCATACCCTTCGGCAAAAGCCTTGATAGAGAAAATCCCGGAAGAACAATTATGGGATTATCAACACCCGGAGCTCAAGAATGTTGTTTTGGAGTACAAAAACGATTCGAATTCGTCTAAAGATTCTTCGTTAATGTGTTCTCTTGTGCAATTGCTCTCTGCTAGTTATTTTCTACTTCATCGGTGCTGTTTCTGCGTGATAAGACCGGCTAACGAAGACTGGGCATTTGACTTGTTTCAGTCTTTGAATGCTACGGGAACGCCATTGACAGCTTTTGAAACATTTAAGCCTTCAGTTGTTAACTACATGAAATCGAATGGCTTGGAGTATAAGGATTCGAAAGTGGAAAAGGATTACAATATAATCGAAAATTATCTCAACGAACTTCCAACAGCATCGAGAAAGCGGACAAGAACCAATGAATTCCTGGTGTCTTTTTTTAATGCTTACGACGGCAGAAAGGTTGAAACTCACTTTAGCTCGGAAAGAAAAGCACTTGTGAGCACATATGATTCGCTGGAGACGCTAGATAGGAAAGATGAGTTCATTAAGCGAATGAGCGATTATACGCGGTTCTTTAGAGTGTGGAACGAATTTGACGCTGACCATCGTATCTGTTTGAGCACATCAACGGAGGAATTGGAAAAACTCAACCTGTGTGTTGCTTTCCTAAAGGCGACCAACCACAAAATGGCAATAACAACTTTAGGCTCTATTTACCAAGAGGTAATTGCTGAAGCCCCCAACGCTGTTCAACACTTCATTGAAACGGCGAAAGCTACTACTGCCTTTTATTATTTTTGGCGAACCGCTTTGGGAAATAACGGGCTTGATATCAACTATCGGAATATGTTCAAGAAATGCTGTGAGAAGATGCCGCATATTAATGCTGATTTTATCAAGAACTTTTTTAAGGAGGCTTTGATATTAAAGAGCATATTCAATAAAGAAGATTGGAAGCGAAAGGCTTATGAGAATCTCAAATACAAGCAATCCAACAGAGATCTAATTAGATTCTCTCTCTTGGTGGCTTTTACAGATACAATTCCAGACAAGGAGAAAGTGGGTCATCTGAAGCTCTCCAAGGACGGCGTTGTTGACTATCTTACTTACTCAAATTGGCTCTCGGATAATCTGAAGACTATAGAACATATCGCTCCTCAGAAAAACACCAATAATATCTATGATGAGGGATTATACGATCCCTCTACAAACCTCTTCCAATCTTTGGGTAATTTGACTTTGTTGCCTCAAGATATTAACACTGTTGTTAGTAACAACTCTTTTGCATCCAAAGTGTTCTATTATAGATATGTCGCAGAAAAGGACCCAGACAAGATAAATACGCTTGAATCTGATGCAAAGGAACTTGGGATCAGTCCAAATAAAGAAACGATAGATAGTTTGAAGGAGTGCAAATACGGTTCCCACATGGAATCTATTTGTGATATGGGCTATCATAAAGAATGGAATGTTGAAATTGTAAAGTCTCGGGAGGAGATTATGCTTGATGCTATCTGGACGAACTTGCAAAAATGGTTGTATTAAGAACTATGCTGAAAGATGAATTAGCTTTGCCATTGCACAGAAGATTTAAGTCCGGTACAGAGTGGGAACCAATTGGTTTCTTCTCTAATAGCTTATGTTGTGCCGATAGGTTTGATCTCATGCTTGGCTTTTTCTCTTCAACTGCTATTAATGTTCTGTCTGATGGATTTGCATCCTTCATTTATCATGGAGGTCAAATGAGAATGATTATCAATGACTTCCTTTCTCAAGAGGACAAAACTGCCATTATGGTTGGTGAGGATGACCTCTCTGTCCCGTCATTTGACATTAAGAATATCATACGACTTAGAAATACCTTATCCAAAAGAGACAGGCATTTCTTTGAATGCTTGGCATGGCTGATTAAGAACGACAAAATAGAAATTAAAATTGTCAGTCCAAAATGCGAACACGGAATTTCACATACCAAGGCTGGCCTTTTCTGTGATGGCAAGAACAAGGTGGCATTCGAAGGGTCTTGCAACTTTTCTAGGACAGCATTAGTCGAAAACATAGAAAGTTTTACTGTCTCGTGTGACTGGGACGGTGCTGTTTCACAGGCAAACATCTATGAGATAGAACGCGACTTTAACACGACCTTTAATGGAAGAAACCAGCTTGTCAATTATCTTCGTGTAGAAGATGTCAAGACTCAGATTGCGGAGTCTTTCGGTGGAAAAGAAATAGATACGCTTCTTAAAGAAGAAAAAGATATGTTGGAAGACCAAATGAATGAGTCTCCTTCTATTAAGAAAGCATTAAGGTTCGCCAAGAAAAAGGTTGAAAACGAAATCAAAAATGGCGAGGACGCAGTCATCATTGGATTAAAAGAGGCCACGCCTCATTTCCCTTACCTTTCAGGACCACGTGATTATCAAAAAGAGGCTTTTGACAATTGGGTGCATAATGGACAGAAGGGACTTTTTGCCATGGCTACAGGAACGGGTAAAACTATTACTGCACTCAACTGTTTGTTGGAAATATACAAACGTAAGAAATATTACAAGGCAATTATCTTGGTTCCAACGGTTACTCTAGTAGATCAATGGGAAAAAGAATGCTTGAAGTTTAATTTCTCGAATATTATAAAAGGCTATTCAAAAAATAAAGCATGGATGGACGACGTAGACCGTTTGGCCTTTGAAGAGAGATATGAGGCTAACAAAACGATGGGGAAGTCATTCGTAGTCATCTCTACCTACACGTCATTTTGCCGTGAACGCACATTTAATATGCTTAATCAGTTTGATAGGAAGAAGGTCCTATTGATTGCAGACGAATGTCACAACATGGGTTCTGGAAGGATGTTAAAAGCGATGCCTCTGATTCATTACGGAAGAAGGATAGGGCTATCTGCTACACCCAATAGGCAATATGATGAGCGAGGAAACAATGCTATTAGAAAATTCTTCAACGTGGATAACGATAATTATACTTATGAGTATACGATGAAGCAGGCTATTGACAATGGTGTGCTTTGTAAATATATGTATTATCCACACCTTGTCAAGCTAAATGCTGCAGAAATGGAGGAATATGAAGAATTATCAAGAAAGATTGCAAAATATTTTAACTTTGAGACAGGAGGCTTTGATAGCATTGATGAGTTGCTAAAAAGAATGTTGCTGAAGCGAAAACGGATTATTCATAAGGCAGTGGGGAAATTGGATGCCTTCAAGGAGATTGTGTCTCGGCGATTTGAGGAAAGGCAAGATTTAAAATACACGTTGATATATGTGCCCGAAGGCAACAAGCCAGATTACATGCCAGACATAGATGATTTTGATTTGTCAGATGTTATTAATGATGATGCCGAAGCAGACCATCTTATCAATCTGTATACTCGAATTGTATGTGATTTAGACCAATCTATCACCGTAAGAAAATTTATGTCCGGACAAAAAGACAGAGATGAGATCCTTCATGATTTCTCTATAGGGAAAATACAAGTTTTGACTTCTATGAAATGTCTTGATGAGGGCATTGATGTGCCTAGAAGTGAGATGGCAATATTTTGTTCGAGTACTGGCAATCCCAGGCAATTCATACAGCGTAGAGGTCGAATACTGAGAAAACATAAAGATAAAAGAATGGCCTATATTCATGACCTGGTGGTTGCTCCGACTGTTTGTCTAAGTTCAGACAGTTATAGAATGGAGCAATCTCTGCTAAAGAATGAATTGAAAAGGGTTAATAACTTTGCGCAATTATCAGAGAATCCGTCTTTCTCTGAGATGGAGTTACGTGAAGTAATTGATTACTATGGATTATGTCTAACAGATAATTGATAAGAAGTATGACAAACAAAGAAAGAATGCTTAAGATGGTCCTTGAAGACAATAATCTTCGAGAACTATACGACTATGATAGTAGCGACTATGAGGATCTGTACACTGCTTATTATTCCAACAATGTTGTTGTAGCAGCCGTTGCTAGATTCATTAAGGATTTTGATGGTTCTGACGATGAGTCGCAGTTTAAAAAAGTATACAATACTGTTTTCAATTATATCTTTAACAATCTGATTTGAGATATGGTTATAAAGCGTCTAGAAATAAATAACTTCCGAAGTTACTACAAAAGTAACGTCTTCGAATTCAATGATAGATTGAATTTGATTATCGGTGCTAATGGAGATGGCAAGACAACTCTGTTCGATGCTCTTGAATGGCTTTTCAGAACGGACAATACCAACAAAATGGATGTGAAATACATCTCACGCAAACGATCTGACGAACTCTGCCCTAACGAATCCGATAATGTCAGCGTTAGTCTCTCCTATGAGCATGACGGGAAATTGAAAGTCCTTGAAAAGAACTTTATGTTCACAAAGTCATTTGATGAGGATATTTCCACATCAAACTATAGTTTTACACTAAGTGAGCAGAATGGCGTAGAACGAATCTCGAAAGACGGAATGTTGTTTGAATATGACTTTCCGACTGAGATCCGCAAGTATTCTATGTTTAAGGGTGAAAGCAACCTTGATCTTTTTCAACAGTCAAATGCGCTGAAAAGTCTTATAGAGACGTTTAGTGACGTGAAGGACTTCGAATCTTATTCTAAACTGTTGGATTATGCTACCCGCAAAGCAGAACAAGCAAGAGATAACGCGCAGAAATTGGACCACAAAAACGAAGACAAAATAAAAGGTCTTCGAAGTACAATCTCAATGGAGTCCAATATCATCTCTGATATTGATAGGGAGTTAAAGACTAAGTCTGAAGAGGTTACTAATTTTGGACAATTGTTGAAGAGCATCGAGCAGAGTCAAGAGGCATCGAAATTGCTGCGTAACATCAATGCTCGTATTGAAACGCTTAGTACTAAGCGATCTAATACCCAGGCGTTAATCAAAGAGAATTATTCAACCTGTCTGCTTGACAAGCTATGGGCTTTGATGGGCTTTGAGACAATTGCCAAAGAATATGGGGAAAAGGTAAGTGCTTTGGACTTAAAACGGAGAAAAATGGAGCAGAAGCATGCCATTAAATATGGCATGGAAAAGCAAAAAGAGAAAATGCAAACGGCTTTCACGCCTTTACCAGCCCATATTCCAGGCCCCAATATCATGCAGGAAATGTTGGACGAGGAAGTATGTAAGGTCTGTGGTCGCCCTGCACCGAAGAACAGCGACGCATGGAACTTTATGGCTCAAAAGCTGAAGGATTACTATGAGATGATGAAAGAGCCTGTAAAAGATGACGATGCAGAATTAGATGTTCCACCTTTGTTCAAGTATGACTACATTGGAGAACTTCAGAAAAGCAATACGACGCTTACAGACCATTTGAATCAGATTACTAGAATCCGTCACGAAGTCATTGAATTAATTTCTCTTAACAATCGCTTGCATGACGATGTAAAGAAGCTTGACGAACAGCTGGACCAAGCCTATGAAGCTAAGAAACGAATCTTGGCTCAAGCAGACGGACTCTCAGAAGAACAGCTTATGGCTAATTTTCAAAATATCTCCAATTGGATGGATAGACAGAAAACAGCGAAAAGTAGAATTGACTTCTTGAAAAATCAGCGTCTCAAGCATCAAGAAACGTTAGACGAAGCACAGGAAAAGCTAAACAAAATGGCCGAAGGAACAACGGCTGCTAATTATGTTAAGACTTGGCAAATGATCAACCAAATTAAGAATGCGTTTAAATCTGCCGAGAGTCTTAATAAGAAACGTTTACTTATGTCTATCGAAGATAAGGCTAACAGCTACCTTGACAAGTTGAACACGGACGACTTCAAGGGGCAAATCAGAATAATAGAAAAGCCAAATGGCCAGGGTGAGGCCGTTTTGACAAATTCGGATGGTTCTCGTATCTTTAATCCTAACACGGCTTTGCGTACTACCTATCTTATGTCTGTGCTGTTTTCAATTGGGCAACTCTCAAGCGAAAGAAAGGAAACTGAGTTCCCTCTTATCTTCGATGCCCCGACTTCATCATTCACAGAGGCAAAGGAGAGTGAATTCTTTAATGTCATCAGTAACTTGGAAAAGCAGGTTGTCATTGTAACAAAAAGCTTCTTGGAAGAGGACAGAACAGGAAAAGTTCAGTTAGATGCTGAAAAGATAAATACGATCAATGGTACTGTTTATCGAATTGAAAAGAAACGGCCGTTCGATGACAGAGACCTTGGAACTATTCAGACGGTGATCAAAAAGATTAAATAGAATATGAGTAATAATAATGTTGACAGCAGCCTAAATCAAGAGCTGGACGACCGTCTAATCGACGCTTGGGGAAGAAGAAATCCACGGTTTGAGAAAAAGTACGAGGAGAGCGTCATTAGAGTAATTGCAGATTATGGCGTTGGCGCCTCTGAGCATACGGAGGCAAAGGCCAAAATTTTTGGCGCAGGATATGAACCCTATATTCTTGCTTTCTTTATAGGCCTATACACTGGGAAAAAATTGCCCTTGTCTGAAGACCCGGATGACTTGAAGGTTCTTGGGCAACCTCTTGACAAATGGGGGAATCTGGCCACAAAATCTCGTACTTCCTATCCTGAGATAAGAAGATATATCCTGTATGCATTGGTCGCTAAAACAGACATTGATTGGATCGAAGTAGACAAGGGCAATATCAAGCTTTCACAAGCAGTGTCTAAACTCATTTACACAATGGAAGAGTATGCCAATTACGGTTTTTCATTTATGGAAGACAAGCTGAAGCAAGAGGGCTATTTCTTCTCGCCACGCGCTTTCTTAGATATATTCTTACAGCTGACAGACAAAACAAAAGCACAAGAACAGACGGAGACAAAAGATGAATCCGAAGATGTCGAACCATTATAAAGTATAGAGACATATGGACAGCAATGATTATCTGAAGGCTTTTTCCGACTTGAAAGGTGACTCTTTGTTAGAGCTTAGGCAGAAGGCTACACTTTTGCTTGCAGTCATGAATCTATATGCACATAATACATTGGTAGAAAATAAAATAATTTATAACAACCAATTAGAAGCCACATTTATAAAAGTGTGGAATAAGTGCATTGGCCGGAGCGGATGTGATTCGCATGCATGCTCTTCTGCTTTTTGGAAGATGTTTTCGGAACGCTTTTGGCATGTGTCACCCAAATCACATTGTAGTGATGTGCTACAATTGATGAGCGACGAGAAGATAAAACCTTCTAAAAGTAAGATCCTGGAATCCGTAGAGTATGCCAGCTTCGATGATGATTTATACCTAATGATGACATTATCTTCAACTCGTGAAGAGTTAAGAAGAACATTGCTGTCGTCATATACTGATATGAGGGAGGAGCAAATCGAATTATTTTTGGTTGAGGACAACAAGGAAACAAAGAATCCCGATGTTACATCCTTATATGAATTGTTGAAGGGTACGTCCTATGATTCATCCTTGTCAGACGTTGCCATTGATAATTCTGCCGATAGCTCTGCATATAATCGTCTCTCTCTTGATGAAAAAATAGAGCTAAATCTTTCTTATTTCTCCTATCTGAAGAAGAATAAGATGAATCGCAACTTGTTCTTGAAATATTTTCCCTCTGTGCCGAGCCTGTATAATGCCATATGCGACTGTCGTTTCCAAGACTATAACTTTTCGAATGCGTTCGCAAAAAGCTTTGTTGATTTCCTCAAGGAGCTGAAATATTCAATAATGCCTCTTCAAAGCCCCGTTGACTTTGTTGAAAATATAAGTAGGGCCATAGATGACATTGTGAGTAAATACTTGAACGGTCTTGCTGAGAGCATTACGATTGATGCTTTTGCAAAAGATGAAAGCAATGGTAAGTTTGGAATAAATAGCTGCGAAGCTGACACAAAAGATATTGACCTATTAGAATCTAGTTCTAAAGATAATTCTTACACAGACTGGAGTCTGGAAGACGAGTCGAGGGCTATCTTTCTCTTTAGAGATGGATACTCACTTGGAAGCATTGCTACCCATTTGGGACGTACTATAAAAGAGGTAGAAGACATTATCAACAGCCACCAAGAGGAACTTAATAATCATTCAAGCCAACTAAACGTCAAGGATTCTAAACCGTCTGTTTCAATTGAAAAAGATGCTGAAGATACAAAATATCAAATTGAGAACAAGGGCAACCGATGCTATGTTTATGATGATTTCCTCAATAAGATTTACTCTTCAACTGGCTCTATAATCATAATAAACAATAAATTATATAGAGTCGCTTATACCTATTCAGGTTTCTCTGTAAATAAAATAGAGAAAGGTGTTAAATTAATTACAGGAGAAAGAATCATTAAGGCAGGAGTACGTACAAAATTGTATGAGAAAATCGAGTCCTATTTTGACCTTGATTTAATCAAAGATATTCAATATAGCAAGAAGGATAATGATTGGTGTATCTTGTGGGATAACGAGTGGTATAATAGTAAAGGCGAAATGATAAGCGGAATACCATTGGAAAGAAATAATGGAAACCATCAAAATAAAGAGGATAGTGAAGTCGCTGATGAAAAAAATGTATGCGAAATATACAAAGAAATCATGTGGACTTATTGTCCTAAGGGAAAGATAAAGCATATTAGGGAGTTTGCGAAGACCCCTTATGACTATTTGCTCATGCTTGCTATAGTTGACTATTTACATTTTCCTTCACCAAAAACAACTATCACTTTTGACGAATTGTCGATAATGATGATAGCAAACGCATGGGAAATAGTGGAACTTGCCCCCCATATTATTGGTAAAGATACAATGCTTGATAATTGTATCAAGTTCTTAATCAACGAATCACAAGAAGCTATGGATAAGCCTCTTGACTTTACAAGTCCAAAAGATGTAGTATTTGAAAAGATTAAAGACTATCCAATGAGCGGAGACTATGAAGACACCGTTGACAGCTTGATGGTTAATGCTCCTTATGAAGTTCTTAATGTTTGGTTAAAGACAAATGACATGATGGATCTTATTAGTAGGTCTCAGACTTTTGATGACGCTTGTTTATATGCTATCTATTTACAGAAGACAGACTCTATCATAGAAATCAACCCACGATGGATTGGCGGACTAATTCGTGAGTATGACAATTTACAAGCATATTTCAGAGCATTATATGTGTCATATTATGATTAGGTCTTAGGTCTACTACATTGCTCTAATAGTACCAGTCCACGACTATGTAAAATCATCAGATAGCAATCAGTAATGCTAACAAGTTTTTGAGAGTTAATCCTCCATCTGCTGCAATTTCAAGATCGTCGGAAGACAACGGTGCTATTATCTTCTTGTCTATGATGAATTGCATGAATTCTTGGAGATAGTAAGGGTGGCTGATAAGCGTCCATAAGTCATCATCAAAGAAAGCATGGGTGGTATTTCGCCGAATGAAGGCGGCAGAAGGCGACTCTGTCTTGATAGGCTCACTGCCCTGCCACGATAGATGCCAAAAATCATCGTGGCTCATAAAGTACCAAGGATAATACATTGGAGTGAGCGTTTCTTGACGAGCTTGCATGAAGTAGTTTTTGAAGAGGGCAGTATATCGTGACTCCATCTGGTCGTAGCTGAACCGATTGATGGTTATAAATCCGTCATCTATAGCCTTTAGAATTGTGAGCAGCAATATTGGCTTTGCGACAATCTTGAACCCAGAACGCTTTACGGGAGCTTGATGAATGTGTAAAAAGGCTTCTTCATAAAAAACAAGAGCCCTATCGTAATCGTAAAATTTGAGTACTTTATTCATTTCTGATGCAGATTTATTCTTCAAACGTTTTTGCTTGTGGATTATTATAATGGGGTTACCTTTCTCCCAATCCTCTCCTGATTGTCCCTTTCTCTCTTGGCATCTTCTTGTAAACGAAGGAGACGCTGGCAGGGAAGTAGGAAGCGAAGACGGTGGCAAGGAAAGCAGAGATATCCTTGCGACTCTTGTCGATATAGAAGAAGGCCTGACTTTCATCTTGCATTAAGCTGGCTTGACTGTATAGCGGGTTAACTGCAATAGGTATCTTGGGATCGTTGATTTGATTGCGCTCGGCGAAAGCTATGGCGCAGGCGTTGATGGCATCCTGCTCCTCTTTGGTAAAAACAGATATTCGCTTGGCAAACCATTCGAGGCTTTCTTCTACCTTTTGCAGTTTATCTTCATTGACAGACTGTACCATTGCCGTGGCGCGTTCATGCTCTAGTTGCTCGACGGTCTGTTCCAGCGTGTCTACTTTCTTTTTTACGGCTTGGTATTTAATCATGAAGGCCATGATGAAGCAGAAGCAGCAGACGGCGTTGACGAAAACAAGTACACCACGGTATCGCATTTCCGCTGGAAAGTTATTCAGCCCGGCAATATAACGATCCATCAGCGGTACGGCGATAAAGGATGCCACAGCTCCGGCATACAGTATTCTTATTTTAGCCCTCTCACTTATGGGTGACAAGCTTACAAAGAGTGCAAGCAGGAGCGACACGGCACAAAAGCACATAGCTAATAATGCTGTTCCCATGTTATCCATTGTTTTTGTTGATCAGGTTCACTACAACCTTTACCATGACATCCTTTTCTTGTGTTCGGCTTTCGGCTATCATGAGCGTAAGGGCGACGAGTGTGCTGTCGGCGATGCGTTTGGTGCCATCCTCACGGTAGAGAATGCCGTTGTTGTTCGCTTCCGCGCACTTTTTCTCGCCATGGCAGAGTTCAAGCGAGCTTGACTCTGCTCATTTGGCTTAACGAAAAAGTTCATAAACCAAAGGAAGAG
>Ga0256407_10007035_pt1 | contig 17134 bp, 10 predicted proteins | sample RumenRJG_04DNA_FD_193489 | JGI IMG/M metagenome (GOLD analysis project Ga0256407, IMG submission 193489) | Bovine rumen microbial communities from Lethbridge, Alberta, Canada - RJG_04 | ecosystem: Host-associated > Mammals > Digestive system > Stomach > Rumen | place: Canada: Alberta...
CTTTTGGCTCTATTTCTATCTTTTTTTTATGAGTTCTTAATACTTTTTTTTCTTCTTTTATCTCATTTTCATCTTTTGGTTCTACATTTACTTTTCTTTTTTTTATTTTTTTTTCTTTATTTTCTATATTTTCTTTTATTTCTTCTTTTTCTATTTTGATTTCTTTTCTTTCTTCAATTGATTTATTTTCTTCAATTTTAGTTTCTTCCATTTTTGCTTCTTCTGTATTAACTTCTGGTAATTCTACTGCATTTACGTATTTTTTTTTCTTATAATTTCTTTTGGGATTATAATAGTTATTATAATAATTATTTTTATAATAATAATTATTATCATAATAATTATTATTATAATATCTATTATTGTTTCTATAATTGCTATAATAATTATTATTATAATAACTATAATTATTATAGTTTGAATCATTATTATTATTTTCATTTTTATTATTTATTTTTTTATTATCTTTTTGATTATTATAATTATTATTTTTGTTATATCTTTTTTTTCTTTCTTTATTTTTATTTTTTTCTAAAAAAATTAAATAAAATTAAATATATTAATTTACTTTTTCCAACTTCATGCCATTGATATTCCTCACCTTTACTAGCTATTTTTTTCATTTCATCTAATTCTTCTTTAATTTTAGTTTCATTATTTTCAAATCTAACCATTAATTGATAAATTTCATCATCATCAAATATTTTCCCAGAATATTTTTGATAATAATCAAGTGCCTCTAATTCTTCTTTTGTGTATTCTTCTGCATCTAATAATCCATCTGTAGTATTTGTTTGGGTTGTCTTCTTCATTTATTTAAATATGATTAAAAGTTAATTCCAGAATAAATAATTATTATTTATTAAATTATTGAATAAAAAAAATATAATTGTAATATTTTGAATATATATTTAAAAAAGAAATAAATGAAATATGATGATTCAATCATTACATTAATTTCTCGAGATTTAAATATATCTAATAATAATAATAGGGAAAGTTTTATTCATTATTTAAAAGAAAAAATTGGAGATTATTTATTTCCTTTGTTTTACTATTTATTTATGTTTCAAATTGAAAGAAAATCCATAGATTTACTTTGTATTATAATTGAAACAATTCAATTATTATCATTTCCTCTTAATTATAGAGTAAGTAAATTTTATATTTAAATTGAATTAGTTTAAAAATATTTGGAAAGGTGGAAAATTTTTTGATAAATTATCAAATTTAATTCAATATTCAAGAGTATTTCCATTTTTAGAAGGGCATTATGGTTTTTATACATGTATATTTTATCAAATTATTCTTTGTTATATTTTTATATCAATTATAATAATTTATTCATCTAATAAAATAAAAAATAATAAATTAACTCCAAATTGGATATTAATATCTTTAAATATAATTTTTTCTTCAATTGGAAAAGTCACTTATGTACCATTTATTTCTATATTATTATCACTTTTCCCATGTAAAAATGAAGTAGTTTTAATTATAAATTCTATGGAATGTAATAGTAAACTACATAAAACTTGTAAAATTATATCTATCATTATCCTAATTATTTATATACCTTCTAATATGTTATTTATTTATTCTTATATTCATTTAATTAAAAATAAACATCAAAAATTTACTAAAAGAACTAGTTTTCCTGATGTTTTAATGTATTTATTAAATGTGATTTTTTGTTTATTTTATTGTCTGAAAACTACTTTTTTTAATGGATATATTTTAATTATAGGAGCAATATTGTCAATTATTGTTTTTTTTGAATATTATTATTATAAACCTTTATATGATGAATATCCTATGAAATTGACATTAATTAAAGTTTCTATTTTTGCTTTTACAAATATTTTATTAATTTTCCTTTATTTTTCAAGAAAAAATAATTTTAATGGAGGAATAGTAATTTTTTTTATAGGTGTAATTATTATTTTAACTTATTACTTAATTCCTTTAAGTGATACATTTGAAATGGGTGAAATACTTAAATTACCATATAATGTAAAAAGTCCTACAAAATATTGTTTCTTATTAGAAATTTTAAGTACAATTTTATTGAATATGCATAAAAAAAGAAATGAATATTTATTTCTTCAAACATATATTAATTATCATAATGTAACATGTTTAAATAAAAAAAATTGTGAATTAAAAAAATATTTAGAATCTGATTGTAAAGATTTTTTTTTTGCTTATAAACACATTGATATTTTATTTAAATATGGGATTAATAAATGGAGTGATTATATTAGACTCAAATTGTTATATGTTGAATTTTTATTTAAAAATATGGAAAAAATCAATAAGGCAAAAAGAGTTTTATTTTCAATTAAACAGAATTCTAATACAACATTCACAGAAAATTTTTTTATTTTTCAATTAGAAAAAATGTTAGAAGGAAATATTAATTTATTTGAGACAAATTCAACATCATTATTAACAGAAATGCAATTTATAAACAAAAAAAATATTTTTATTCAAAATATAAAAGAAGCAATTGTAAATTATATTTTATTTTGGAATTTATTATTATCATCTCATAAAGATATTGCCCATGGATTAGGAAAATTAACTGATATTGGAAATAGAATTTCAAAATTAAATGATGAAATACAAAATAATTATTCAATATTATTTCAAGCAAACAATAAAGATAAAAGTCTTATTACAATGTATAATTTATATAAATATGAAATATTAAATTTTAAAAAATATATTCCTTATAATAAAGATAATAATAATCAAGAAATTAATTCTAAATTTTTTATTTTTAAAGAAAATTCTGGAATAATTGAAATTATTGAAAGTAATCGTCAAAGTAAAATATTAGTTATTTCAGCAAATTTTGAAGATTTTGGTAAAATTAAAAATGTTTCATTAAGTACTTGTTTATTATTTGGTTTAACAAAAGATGAATTAATTGGTAAAAGTTTAAATATTCTTATTCCAGATTTTTTATTTAAACCACATAATGATGTTATGTTTTCATTTGCAAATGAATATCATCAAAAAAGGAAATATAATGGATTAAATAAAAATCTACTTATTTTCCAAAATTATCCTCATTTTGGTATTAATAAAGCCAGAATGTTAATTAGTTTTTATATGGATATTATTTTTCATTATGATGAAAATGGAAATATGAGTTTTATTATAAAAGTAAATGATATTAGAGATAATGAAGATAATAATTATATTTTAACAAATTCAGATTTTCATATTGAAAATTTTTCAGTGAATGGAATAAAAAATCTTGGTTTAAAAAGAAAATTTATGAATAGGAATATTGATATTTTTAATCATATTTATCAATTTCATGAAGATTATATAAATAAAATCATTAATAATTCATATCATAGAAAAATGAGTCCACTTCAAATAAAAAAAGAAATAATATCTAATTATAAATCAGGAAATAAAATTATTAATTGGACTATTGCACCAGTAAAATCAAATAAATTTTTTCAAAATACAATAAGTGTATTAAAAAAATTTCCTAAATTTGAAATTCCAAAAAATGCTTCAAATATAGAAATCCAATTTTATAATAATATAAATAAAATTGAAAATCTAAATAAAAACCCAATAAATGATAATAATAATATAATTGAGAAACATGATAATTTTACTCAAATTTTAAAAGCACCATTAAGTGATACATTTCTTTCAGAATTTCATTTTTCAAAAAGAGCAATTAATTCATCTGGATTTTCCGATACTCAAGATTTAAGTAAAAATACAAAATTTAGAATTACTGTTAAAGAAATAAAATTTAAAGAAAAAATATCTGCATATATTTTTAGCCTTAAAGAATATCAAGAAATTTCAAATTCTTCTTTAATAGAAAATTCAGAAAATAAAAATATAGGAATTTTAGAAAGAATGAAACAATCAAAAGAAAAAGATGAAGAAATTGAAATTGATTCTAACAAAGATAATAAATCAAATTTATCAAAACAAAAAGATTTTATTTTAATTGAAAAATGGTGTAATGAAGGATATTTACCAAAGAAAAAAAAAAAGTTTATAATTGATATAAATAAAAAAAAATATGTTCAAATAAAAAATAATGAACAAAATAAAATAAAAAATTATAGAGAAGAAATACAAAAAGTAGCATTAAAAAAAGTAAATGAAATAAATAAAATATATAAAAATTCAGATGATGAAGAAGAAGAAGATGATGGAGAAGAAGAAGAAGATTCTGAAATTTCAAGTTCAAATGAAAAAGCAATGAATATTAAAATGATTAAAACTATTAAAGCTGAAATTAAAAGAGATTCTATTCAAAATAAAAATCAAAATGCATTAAAACCAATATTTAGAAAAAGAACTACTAAAAGTTCAAAAAGAATTAGTGAAAAAATGAGTCCAAGAGAACTTTATATTAAAGGACAATATTATGAAATTAATGTTAATAATATTCATTTTTTTATTTTTGATTATAATAAAGGAACTGCTGTTGAAATTAATGGGAATGATTTTAAGAAATCTCAAGTTTTAAAAAGAGTTGAAGATGAAAATAATGATATTATTACTCCTAAATTAATTAAAAAAAATGAATCTAAAAATAATAAAAAAATATTATTTAGAAAATCAACAACTTTAAAAAATGAATTTATTACTCAAGTTAATAAAACATATATTAAGAATGTTGTATCTAAAGAAATATTAAAAAAACAAATTGAATTTGCACTTAAAAAACAAGATACACAAAAATCAGTTTATCATATTAAATTAATTTCATATATAATAATAATTTGTTTATTAACTGAAATAATAACAATAATAATTTATGTTTATTATTGGTTAAAAGAAATTGATATACATTTAAAATTAATAAAAGAAGCAAATTCATATTTTTCATATATTATTTTTTCCTCACATGCAATAAGAGAATTAACTCTTTTATCAAATGAAAATTATACAAATTTTTGGGGAAATAAAACTTCTTATTCAAATTATTTTAAAAGTATATTAACTATATATTATCAAAAATTAATAGATAGTAGTCATATAGTTTCAAGTTTTATTTCAAATATTGGTACATCAAATTTTGAAAAAATATTTAAAAATACAGTTGAAATTAATTTTTTAGATGGTATAAATAATAATATTAAAATTATTGGAAGTTATTCTGGTGTTCAATCTTATTTTGAAAGTTGTTTACATATAATAACAAAATTAGAACAAAATGATATTATTCCATTAAATATGAATGTTTATTTCTTTTTATCTAATTCATTTGATGTAATAAGTGATTATTCACAAATTGAATATGATGTTTATGAAAAAGAATTAATTGATAAATATAAACAAAAATTAACTCTTTCATTAATAATACTTTGCATTCTTTATTTATTTAATACTTTAATTTTTATTCTCTTTAAGCATTTTTTTATTTTAATTTTAGAAAAAAAGGAAAGTTATATAGAAATTTTTTATTTAATTAATCCAAAATTAATACATGAATCTTTAGAAAAATGTGAAAAATTTTTACAGAAATTAAATATTAAAAAAGCAAATTTTGAAACTCTTGATAGTATTTCAATGTCAAATAATTCTAGTTTTAAAAATGATAATGATTCATTAATAGATGAAAATTTACTAGATTTTAAAATAAATTTAATGAATAAAGATGATAAAACAATAAATATAAGTAAAAATTCTTGTCATAAATATAGTTATTCAATTTGGGGATTTATGATAATTTTATCAATTTTTACAATGACAACATTTGTTTTAATTCAATTTTTAGTTTATAAAAATTATAAAGATTCTATTAAATTAACAAAAAATGTTATAACACAAGAATTATCTACAATTATGATATTTAATTTTTTAAGAGAATTTATTTTTGATAATACAAAAAATTTAAATGGAATTAATTATAGTATAATTATAGAACAACAATTATCATCATTCTATTTAACTTTTGGAGGTCAATTAAAAGATATAGAAAAATTAATTTTAAATAGGGAGAAATTAATGGAAAAATATAAAAACATTTTTTATGGTAATTTATGTAGTAATTATTCAACAATTTTTTTTCAAGATTTTATGCCAAATAAAAATTGTTCTACTTATGCAGGAAATTGTGTTAAAAGTGGCTTAAAACAAGTAATCATTTATTTTATAGAAAATATAAGATTTATTTATTCCCAAAATTTGATAAGAAAAAGAATAAAAGAAAAATATAATTTTAAATATAATTTAACATTAAATGGTTTAAACAATAATGAGGAATTATTATGGCCAAAAAATACTTCATTAAATAATTTATATTTTTATAGTCATCCAATAAATGATTTTAATTTAAAAGAATTTAAAGAATTAAATTATTTAATATTATTTGTTATTTATCCTTATTTTTCAGATTTTTATATTTTTGTTAGAGAAAATTCTTTTTATTCAAAAAAAAATATAATGACTTTATTTTTAAGTATGGGCTTTACTGTAATTTTTATAGAAATATTTGTATTTTTTATTATTTGGAAAAGATATGAATTAGAGTTAAATAATCATATTTATAAAACAAAAAAAATGTTGAGTATTATTCCTATTGATACTTTGATTTATGTTAAAAATATTAATAAATTATTAGGAATAGAGGAAAATAAACTATTTGATAATAAAAATGAAATTAATTGGAAATAAATTTAAAACATTTTTATAAATAAAATTATTTTATTGTAAAAAAGTATATTAATTTATTATTTATATTTATAATTATTTTTTTACATGATATAATATTATTTCTTTAATTTTATTATAATATTCGATTATTTTTTTTTTAAAAATTTGAAAATCATAATCAATAACACTATTTTCAAGTTGATTTAAATTTGAAAAATGATTTTCAATATTATTTAATTCTTCAAAAGCATTTTTTGTTTTTTCCTTTTCATCATCTTCTAAATTTGAGTTTGTTAAGATATTATCAAATAACTTATAATAATAATCTTTATATATTTTACCTAAAATATAAATAGTTTTAGAAATTTCTTCTAAATTATTATTATTATTTCTTATTAATTCATCATCTAACATTATTTTATTAAATAATAATGAAAGTAATTGTTTTAAATAATTATTTATTTCAATATCATCAAAAATAAATATAATATTAGGGTTATTTTCTAATTTTAATTTTCCAATTATATAAATTATATCATTTATATCCATTAATATTTCAGAAATATTATTTAAATCATAAATTAATATTAATCTTTTAAGTATTAATTTAATTTTAGATAATTCACATATATTTGGAAATTCTTTAATAAAATCACAATAGATTATTTTTAATGCTGCAAATAAATTCTTAAATTTATTAAAATATGCAATAGTATCTTCTATACTTATACTAAATATTAAATCACTTAAATTATTAAAAACTAATTTCATTAAATTAAAATCTGAATTTAAAACAGTTGAAAATTGAATAATTTTATTATTATAAAAATTTGAAAAAATTGTGATAAGATATGAAATAGGTAAAATTTGTAATTTATATTTTTCCTCCTCATCTTTAATTTCTTTAACCTGTCCAGCTAATTTATAATAATATTGAACAATTTGAATATAAATTGAAAAAAGTTTAAATGGATTCATTGAATTAGGAGAAAATTGAATTCTATTACCACAATTTTTAGTTATATTTTTTAATAATTTTAAAATATAAATAATATCTTTTATATTTTGTATATCTATAGATAAAAATATATTTTTTAAATCTTCTAATGATTGCATTAAAACATTTATCACATTTTCATAATTATTTGGTTCATTTATTGATGATACTAATGAATCAATTATATTTATTAAATAAGTTTTTTCTTTATTTTTTATTTTTAAAATTTCTCCATTTATAAATCCAATTTTCATTGTGAAAGGTATTGATGTTTTAAAATATAAATAAAAAAAAGTTTGAAGAAATTTTTTTCTTAATTTAAATGATAACCAATCTGAATTATTTAATAATAAAATAAATAATTGTTGAAGAGATTCAATTAATTCATTTTCTTTTAATATTATTTTACCAATATAAATCCTAAATTGAGTCTCATTTATATTATATGATTCCTCTATTATAATATTTGATTTAATTAAATTCAATGATTTAATTATTAAATTTTTATTATTATCTTGATTTGTTTGAGATAACATTAAAATAATATGAATAAGATAACATAATAAGTTACTTGAATTAGAAGATTTTACACTTTCATTAACTGAATTAAAAACACTAAAAAAATTATTTTTAAGATATGGATTTAAAAAATGTTTAATAAAAAATTTAATAAAATGGATTAATGTTGTATTAAAAAGAGAATTTTTAATTGGAAAAACTGTTTTTTGAATCATTGAAAAAATAAGACCAATAAATCTAGATATTAAAATTTCTTCTTCAGTTTCATTTTCAATTTTAATAAATGAAAATTTAGATATTTCATTTTCATCAATTTTATTTATAATTTTTTCCTCTTGTAAAATATTATAATTATTTTTTAAAAGTTCACATCCAAATCTAATATAAAAACATAAATTAATAAAATTATTATTTTTTTCTGATTCATCAATTTTTAATAATATTAAATTTATAATTTTTTCAAAAACTCCTTCACCACATATTCCAAAAGAAGAAACAATATCATCAATATCCATAATAAAAAATGAATAATTTAAATCTAAAAAATCTGTTAATATTTTAATTAAAGCTTCCTCAATTTTTCCTTTTTTTATAGAATAATTTTTAATATTATGTGAAAAATATCCAAAAAATCTTAATAAATAAATATATCCCTGCATTAAATCATTTTTTTTATTAGTTTTAATTTCAAATAAAGTTTCATTAGTAAATTCAAATATATAATTAAAAAATTGAGTATTATCTAATAAATCAGGATAAGAATAATTTTTTTTAAAATTATAAATCATTTCACATATTAAAGTATGATGAATAAAACCTTTTCTATTAAATAATATATTTCCTAAACCATCTTGATATATTTTTAATAATTGAATTTTATTTATATCTAAATATACTACTTTCATAACAAGTAATTTTTTTAATAATTTTAATGAACTTGAACTTTCTCTTAATATTTTTTCATTTGAAATAGAATTATCAGTGGTCATTGCTTTTAATATTGATGAATATGTATCGAATAAATTTTGAGATAAATTACATAATACTTCAATATCCAATTTTTTATCTTTTAATCTTTTTCTATTATTTGGTATGAAAACTGGTTTAATTTCAAATTTAGAATAATTATCTTCTTTAGCATTTAAATCATCTTCATAATCCATACATTCATTTAAGCATTTAGAAATTTTATTAATATATCCCATAAATTCTTCCATATTTTCAGTTTTAAATTTATGTTGAAAAAGTGAAAAAAGAATAGTCATAGAATAATTAAAAATTTGTAATAAAGTACTATCTTTAAATTCAGAAATTACTTTTTGCATTTTATTAATTTGTATTGGATTATTTTTTATTCCATCATATGATTGGAATTGATAAATTAATTCAGTAAAAATATCAAAAGGAATAATTAATGAAGGTGAAAAATCTTCATTTGTATAACTAAAAATTGTATCATAAATATTTCTCATTTCACTTATTTGAGACCAATTTAATCTTACTATTCTACAAAGAAGTTTAATCATTAAGTTATATATAATTTTTTTTTGTTGTTGATTTGAATTTATTTGACTATTAAGTGAATTATTTAATGATGAATCTATATTAAAAATGAGCGCCATTAAATTTGAATAAATATCTAATGTTTCAGTTGAAGATATTTGATTTGAATAATTAGTGAATAAAAAAAGTAATGCTTCAATTGAATAAAATTTTGCATTTATATCTTTGGATGTTATTAAAACTTCTTTAAATAATGAAATATTTTGAACTGAAACAAAATTATTTAATGAAATATTTGAATTTGATATTGAATTATTTAGAGATAATGAAAAAAAATTATTTAGTTGAGTTTGTATTTCCAATGGAAAATTTATTTGTTGAGTTGAATGCATTTCATCTGATAATGACATTGATGTATCATGACTTTTTGCATATGATGATGTTTGAGAAATAATTGACATTAAATTTGAAATTATTTAATTTAAATTTTTAAATCTCTAAAATAATTTTTTTAATTAATTTTTTATTTTGATTAATCAAATAAATAAAATATTATTATATAATGTAAGTAAATTAAAATAAGAAATTGTAAGTATTTATTTTTTTCAATTTGTAATTTTTAATCATTACTCAATATTATAAAAACTTTTTTATTTATTTTTCAAACTTTTATTTTGTTAAATAATATTAAAACAAATTATAATACTTCATAATAAATTTATTATAAAAAATTATATAAAAACTTTTTTATCACTTTAAATATTGAATAAACATTATAACACAATTAATATAAAAAGAAGTAAAATAATTTACAATAGTAATCCATAACTATTCATTACTTTCAAAAAATGAATAATATAATATTAATTATATATTGCATTTAAAATTATTTTTACTTTCTTCTTTACATTCATCTCCACTTAATTTGTTATTTTTTTTTAATGGAACTTCTTCAATAACATAATTAATACTAGGATGTACTTTCCATAAATTATTTTTACCTTTTAATTCAACAAAACAATTTTTTTTTGGTTCTAAATTAACAGTTAATTGTTGAGTTCCTTTTTTTTCTCCAACAAATTCAACATTTGAATTTTTTTCAATATTAATAGTTTCTTTTAATATTTTATTCTCAGTATTATTTTCATAATAATAACAAAGTCCTAATGTATGTTTATAAATATAAACACTAATATCAACTAATTCATTTGTTTTTTGATCTCTAAATTTTTGAATTTTCCCTTTTTCTTTAGTTAATTTTATTAATGATTGTCTTCCAAAATCAATTGAAGATTGATAAGAAAAAATTAAATTATATTCATTTAATTCTAAATGTTTAATAAGAATAATTTCATTTTTTCCAGAAGGTAATTTAACATGATATGATGTTCCTTTATAAGGAGGAAGTAATTCTAATCCTTCAAATTTAGTATATTTAACATCTTCTAATAAAGTTGCATCTTTTTCAAGATTTTCAAAATAAATATAAGTAAATCCTGATGTTGTAGTATTTGAATATTTTTTACAATTTGGTGCACCTTCCTCAGAAAAATTAATTGAATTATTTTGTATTTTTGCACATGAAATAAAAATATTTTCTAATATTTTTGGATATAATTCATTTTCTTCTTGATTCATTTCTATTCTTTCATTTGAATAAATTGAAACAACATATGTAATTTCATTTTTTATATTTGATAATTCACAATATAAAAGATATTCACCTTCACTTAAATGTTTATCTAATATTAATTCACTTGATTGTTCCATTTTACCATCAATATATTCTATTATTTTTTTCCCATTTCTAATTTCTAATTTTGATAATATCATTCTACTAATTTTAAAATCATTTTTTTCTAAAGTATCTTCTTGAATTAAAGCAATTTGACAATGAGCAATTTCATCTTCATTATGAGGTTGAAAATCAGATATTTTAAAACGTATTAAAGTATAATTATTTTCTTTTTGAAAAACTTGAATAGATTTATAAAAATAATTCTCATCATATTTACAAATTTTAATTTTACTAAAATAATGTTTAAAATCTTTTAAATCCATATAAAAACAAGGTTCATTTTCTTGATAATTTAACTTAATTTTTAAATCATCATTCCAAAAAGATGAAGCAGAAGACCAATCCCCAATCCATTCAATTTCACTCCATAAATTCCTAATTTTTAATATTAATTTATAATTCTCATCAATAAAAGTTGTATTAGCAAGAGTTTGATTTCCAAATCTCAAATCATCAAAAGTTAATTCATAAACCATAATAATTGGATATTCAAATTCTGGATTTAATCCAATTTCTCTTAATAAATCTTTCGAAGCTTCAGTATCACCTGAACTTCCAATAATAATCCATTTTTTACTATAAGCATCTGATAATAAATAAATTAAGTCATCATATGAATTATCTAAAGTTATTACTGGAGCATAAGTTAAATCTCTTAATATTCCTTGTACTGATTTTATATCTATATTATTATATGAACCATATGATTTTGCATATGATTTTTCGAGAATTTGTGTCCATAATCTTTTTTTGTTGTTTGATGTAAAATAAAGTTTGTTGTCTTTTTTGTTGTGAGGGAAAAAATCATCTATTATTATTTCTTTTAAAAAACCATTTTTACATATTTTTGTACAAAAAATTCCATTTTCTGTTTTTTGCTTTGTTTTAAATATTTTTGTTATTATTTCTGGATAATCTATTAAAGCTGTTAATACACTTATGAAACTTTTATTTGATAATTCACCTATTTTTATTTCTTCTGCTGTAAAATTATTTCCAAATATTTTCATATTTGTTTTTTTGTTTATTGTACTTTCTCTTATCCATTTTATATTATTATATTTTTTTTGAAGTAAAGTTTTATTTGATTTTGGTTTTTTATTATAACCTTTTATTAAACTATTTATATTTGGTGGAAATTCATTATCATAAAATTTTTTATTTGAGTTTTTTAATTCTTGTAATATTTCATTATATTTTTTTTGGGAATTTTTTTCTAAAATATTTTTAAAGATATTTTTTAATATTTTTGATAAATTTTGTTTTTCTCCTATAAAATTTCCTACTTTTAATTGAAGATTCATTTTAGTCTCAATTTGATTTGGATTATAATTTATAAATCTCTGTGTTAATGTTTGATAATTTATTCTATCATCATCATTAATAAAATCATCTAATTTTTTATTTTTATTATTTGATAAATTATCTTTTTTATAATTTTCATCCATCAAATCATTTTCATTGGAAGATTCATTAGATTTTAATGAACTTGATTCTGATTGAGAATTATTTAACATATTTTGAAGGTTTAATAAATTTCCTTCCATTTTGTTAATTTTATAAATTTTAAATATAAGAAAAATAAATTTATTTATTTGATTAAAATTTATATTTATAAAAAATCTTTTTTTTTGATTATAATTAATGTATAAATTTTAAATATTAATTAATTTTAAATTTTAAAAGGAATTTTTAAATAAATATAATATGAATAAACTTATATATAATGAAAAAAAAGAAAGACAAATAATTTTTTCAAAATTAAAAGAGAGAATTCTGAAATCTATTGAAAAAAATAATAAATTAAATGCAAAGCTTATTGAAGAAAAAGGGGAAGATAATTTATTGAAAATAATAAATAATAACAATCTATCATTACAAGAAATGTTTGAACAATTTTTTAATAATTCTAAAAACAAAAATGACATAGAAGAACAATATTGTTATATGAGGATATTATATTCATATTTAACTCAGTTATTATCAAAAAATAATATTATGATTTTAAAAGATGATATTTTATTAATTGATGATCAACAAAATAATAATTTAAATCAAATAGGAATTAAAGAAGAAAATGATTTATCACCTTTAAATAATTTAAAAATAGAACTTTCAATTAAAAATGATAGAAAATATCATAAAATATATTCATTATTTAAAAGTATAATAAAAAATAATGATAAAAATGTTTTGGATGAATTTAAAAAAATAATAGGAAATAATTCTTATGATAATTATATTATGTTTAGAAAAAATAAATCGATTACAGAAATGGAGATATATAAAACTGAAAATTATTCTATCATTTTTAGAAGAAAAAAAAATAATATATTATTTACTTTAAGGAAAAAAATCATATCAGATTAGAATAATTAAAGACAATTTTAAAAATAATATATATAATGTATTTAATATAAATCTTAAAAATATGAGTAAATTTTTTTTATAATTTTAATTAATAAAAAATTTTAATATTTATTCTATTTTATGGAAATATGAATTTAGAAAACTCCAAAATTAAAGAGTATAAAAATTAAATTGAATTTAATAATCAATATATATGTGAATATTGTGGTAAATCATTTCATATTAGAATTAATTTTAAAATTCATATGAGACTTCATAATATAAATAAAACATATTTATGTTCATTTCCAGAATGTTATAAAAAATTTAATTCAAAATATAGTAAATAATGAAAATCATGAAAAAAGTTCTCATCAAATTAATAATATAAAACTAAAAATAATAAATTATGCTGTAAAAATCTTTTTAAATCATAATTATAAACCTTATATAGTTGGAGTTTTAATTTCAATTAAATAATTAATAATTATTTTAAAGTTTTGAAATAATGAATGAAATTTGTTTTAGCTCATTAATGTATATAATATTTTAAATTTTATAAATCATAAAAAGTAATACCTTATATGAAATAATTTTAAATTAAAAAAATGAAATTTTAAAAAAAATTTTTAAAAGTGTATTAACAATCTATTAATTAATTATTTGTTGGTTAACATTTAATTTTTTTGGTTTGTGAATGAATTATTTAGAATAAATAATTGAATTTGAATTTAATGTCAAAAGAATTATTAAAAGAACAAATTGATCATTATACACAATTAATTAAAAAAGAATGTAATAAAATATCATTATCCTTTATTCAATTATCAGAATTATTTAAAGAAAAATTAAATTTTTTACAACAGAAAAGAAATAATGAATATTCAATAGAAATAAAAAGTAAAAAGAATCATAAAGAATCAAAAAAAAGTTTTATTAACATATTAAATGAAAAAATAAATGATAAAATTCAAGCACAAGAAATTTATGGAAAAATAAAAAAAGTATATATTTTGGATAAACAAAGAAATATTAAAATAAAAAGTTATATAGTTATAATATATTATAAATCAGTTCATTTTAGTCTTGGACCATATGAAGATTATGATATATGTTTAACAATTAAAGAAGTCATAATTACACAATTAAAAAAAAAAAATTTTTATTTGGAATTAAATAAAGAAAAAGAAATTTATTTAATTGATTGTTTTAATTCAATAAAAAAATCTATTTATGAAAAATATCCACCTCTAGAAGAATTTAAAAAACAAAATTCAATTAATAATTTTGAAAAAATAATAAAAAGACAAGAAAAATATAATTCTTTAGAAATAGAAAATCAATCTATAATAACTATAAAAAAAAATGAAAATAAAAATATTAAATTATTAACTAAAAATAATGAACAAAAAAAATTTACAACAAAATAAAAATTTTTATATATATAATTAAAAAAATTTGTTTTAAAAAAAATAATTTATTTCCTGTAATATTAAAAATTAATTTATAAATACACTTCATTCAAATTCATAGTATTATTAATAAAATTTTCATTAATAGGAAAAGGATGAAATCTTTCTTTATAAGCACTATAAACTGGTCTATTTTTTAATTTTAAACTTTGACGAAAAGAATAATTTTTAACTTTAAATTGACTTACTGATCTTCTAACTGTACTATTATGCATAATTAAAACATCTTTTAAATTAATTACTGCTGTATTTTTATTTTTATTTATTCCTTTATTATCAATTGCATTTTGAATATTTTTAAATAAATAAGGTAAATTTTTTTTTGTCTTTTTTAATTTTTCATAAATTAAAGGTGATATTTTATGAATTTGTTTCATTTTTTTATCTTGAACTTCATTATTTTTAATAGGAATTTTATGAAAATTATTTGTTGAATTAAATGGAATAAAATGTTCTGGTTTTGAATTCATTACTTCCATTTCATCATTTAAATTTTGAATTAATTGTTTATTAATATCAATAACATTTTTTTCATCACTATTTAAATTAATATTTGAAAAAAATTTTATTTTTTTATCTTTTTTTTTAAGATTAAATTTAGGTAATGGTACTTTATGTGACCTAATTTCTAATAAAGGATTATATATTTCTTCAACTGAACCCCTATCATCTTGCATTAAAAATAAATTAATTGGACTTGTTGTTTCTTGAAAACAATGATGATAATGTTTTGGTTTATTTCTTGTTTTATCTATATTTTTCTCTTCAATAATTTCTTCATTATTATTATTTTCAAAATTTGAATTTGTAATTTCTGGAATTTTTGTACTTGTTTCTTTATCTGTTTGTAAATTTGTATATGAATTAATTTTTACTGATTGAAATGCTTTTACAAATGAATTTTTCGATTTTGAATCACTTAAATTATAAATAGACATTATATTTATAATTTTATTTAACAAAAAAAAATTTATATATTCAAATCAAAGTAAATATATAAAAAGAAATAAAAATAAAAAATAAATCATTTTTCCAAAAAAAAATAAAATAAATAATAATTAATAATTTATTTTCCCAAAACTAAATAATGAATCTTAATAAAAAAATAACATTTTAACAAAGAAAAAAAAAAAAATGAAATACCTTCAAAAAACTGAAATAATAGATATACCTTCAGGAGTGAAAGTAACAGCAAAAAGTAGAGTAGTAACAGTAAAAGGTCCAAGAGGTGAATTAACAAAGCAATTTAAACACGTAAAAATAGAAATAGAAGTAAAAGACAATAAAATACACGTTCATACATACATGACAACATATAAACAAAGTGCAATTTTATATACAATTGCATCTCATATTAAAAATATGATTAAAGGAGTTACTGTTGGTTTTAGATATAAAATGCATACTGTTAAAAAACATTTTCCTATTGAAGTTGCTATTAAAGATGGTGCTGTTGAAATTGGAAGATTTTTAGGAGAAAGAAATGTTAAAACTGTTAAATTATTAGAAGGAGTTACTGCAAAAAAAAATGAAAAAGATCAAGATGAAATTTGGTTTGATGGTATTGATATTGATAAAGTCGCTCTTACTTGTGCTCATGTTTTTCAATCATGCTTTGCTAAGGATAAAGATAGGAGGAAATTCCTTGATGGGATTTATGTCAGTGAGAAGGAAACTATTGATAAGTAAATAATTTAATATTGTTTTATGGGATTTTTTTGAATGTTTTTTTTTAATGTTTTTTTTTTTTCTTTTTATTTTTTTTTTTTTTTTTTTTTTTTTTTATTTTTTTAATATAATTTTTTTTTTTTTTTTTTTTTTTTTTTTTTTTTTTTTTTTTTTTTTTTT
>Ga0256407_10007036_pt1 | contig 17133 bp, 15 predicted proteins | sample RumenRJG_04DNA_FD_193489 | JGI IMG/M metagenome (GOLD analysis project Ga0256407, IMG submission 193489) | Bovine rumen microbial communities from Lethbridge, Alberta, Canada - RJG_04 | ecosystem: Host-associated > Mammals > Digestive system > Stomach > Rumen | place: Canada: Alberta...
GGCCAATGAGAAGCTCGCTCACATCCAACAAGAAGGAGAATCCATTCTGCAGGAAGCACGTGAGAAGCAGGCCTCCATATTGAAGGAGGCCACTGCTACTCGCGAGGCTATAGTGGCAAAGGCTCAGACACAGGCAAAAGATGAAGGGGCACGACTTCTCAGCGACGCGAAGGCAGAAATTGAGAATGAGAAGCGCCAGGCTATTGGTGAGATTCGCTCACAAGTAGCGGAGTTGTCTGTGAAAATCGCAGAGAAGATCTTGCGGGAAAAGCTTTCTGCCGACGACAAGCAGATGGATTTGATTGATAAACTGCTGGATGAGGTGTCGAAAGACGAAGTAAAGAGTGATGTTCATTAATTGATTGTAAGCGTATGGATATAGGAGTAATCTCAGTAAGATATGCCCGCGCACTGCTCGACAGTGCGGTGGCAATGAAACTGGATGAAGATGTTTATCAGGAGATGCAGATACTTTGCAAGAGTTTTCTGGATGTCCCTGATTTTCGATTCACCATCGATAATCCTATGCTTGCAAAGGATAAGAAGCTGCAGCTGATCATTACAGCCTGCGGTGGAAAAGTCACTGAGCTGACACAGCGTTTCTTCCAGATCGTTCTTCGGGAAGATCGTGAAAGTGTCTTGCAGTTCATGGCTAATTCCTATATCTCCCTTTACCGACGGATGAAGCATGTCACCCAGGGAAAATTGATCACTGCCGTTGTTGTCTCTCCTGAGACGGAACAAAAGATGAAACGTATGGTAGAGAGCAAGACGCATGGCAGTGTGGAGTTCAATACCGAGGTGGATCCCAATATTATTGGTGGGTTTATCCTTGAATATGATACTTATAGAATGGATGCCAGTGTGAAGACTAAACTTCACCAAGTGCTGGCAACCTTGAGAAAATAAACAATTGAAAGAATGTCAGACAAAATAAAACCAAGTGAAGTGTCGGAAGTCCTCGAAAAGGAACTTCAGGGCATCAACGCTGAAAACCAGTTCGACGAGGTGGGTACAGTGCTCACCGTTGCCGATGGTGTGGCGCGTGTCTACGGTTTGCGCAACGTCGAGGCATCCGAGCTGCTCCAATTTGAGAATGGTACGATGGCCATTGTCATGAACTTGGAGGAAGACAATGTGGGTTGTGTGCTTCTTGGTCCTACCGCAGGTATTAAGGAGGGTGAGAAAGTAAAGCGCACGCATCATATTGCTTCTATCCGTGTCAATGACAATTTCTTAGGTCGTGTTGTAGATCCATTGGGCAGGCCTATTGACGGTAAGGGTGACATTGACTTGACGGGATCTTTCGAGATGCCATTGGATCGTAAGGCACCGGGTGTTATCTATCGTCAACCAGTGAAGGAACCGCTCCAAACTGGATTGAAGGCTGTGGACTCGATGATCCCTATCGGTCGTGGACAGCGCGAGTTGATCATCGGTGACCGCCAGACAGGAAAGACGGCTATCGCTGTTGATACCATCATCAATCAGAAGAGCAACTATGAGGCTGGAAAGCCCGTTTATTGCATCTATGTAGCTATCGGTCAGAAGGCCAGTACTGTTGCAGCTCTTGTTCAGACCTTGCGTGATCACGGTGCACTTCCTTATACCATCGTGGTGAGTGCTACAGCAGCCGATCCCGCTGCTATGCAGTACTATGCTCCTTTTGCCGGTGCTGCCATTGGTGAGTATTTCCGCGACAGAGGTATGGACGCCCTTGTCGTCTATGATGACTTGTCTAAGCAGGCTGTAGCCTATCGTGAAGTCTCTTTGATATTGCGTCGTCCCTCCGGTCGTGAGGCTTATCCTGGTGATGTGTTCTATCTCCACTCCCGTCTTCTTGAGCGTGCCGCACGTATCAATGACCAGCAGGAAGTGGCCGAGCAGATGAACGATCTGCCTGAGTGTATGAAGGGACATGTCAAAGGAGGTGGCTCACTGACAGCTCTGCCTATCATTGAGACTCAGGCTGGCGATGTGAGCGCATATATTCCTACGAATGTTATCTCCATTACCGATGGTCAGATCTATTTGGAGACTGACCTCTTCAACCAGGGCTTCCGCCCTGCCATCAATGTCGGTATCTCTGTGAGCCGTGTCGGTGGTAGTGCACAGATCAAGAGTATGAAGAAGGTAGCCGGTACCCTTAAGATTGATATGGCACAGTATCGTGAGCTCGAGGCTTTCTCGAAGTTCTCCAGCGATATGGATCCGGTAACAGCAATGACCATTGACCGCGGTCGTAAGAACAACCAGTTGCTTATCCAACCTCAGTACAGTCCTATGCCCGTTGGTGAGCAGGTGGCTATCATCTACTGCGGTGTCCATGGTTTGATGCATGATGTGCCCGTCAACCAGGTGCGTGCTTGCCAGGATCAGTTCCTTGAGCAGATGCGTACACAGCACAGTGACATCCTTGACACTTTGGCTGCTGGTAAGCTTACCGATGAGTGCATAAATACCATCGAATCGGTAATGGCTAATGTCGTTGGTCAATTCAAAAAGTAGAGGAGGTAGTCTATGCCATCGTTAAAAGAGATCAAAACACGTATCGCTTCAGTGCAAAGCACCCGCAAGATTACGAGTGCTATGAAAATGGTGGCCTCTTCTAAGTTGCATCACGCTCAAACGGCTATTCAGAATATGCTCCCTTATGAAAATATGTTGGAGCATATTCTAAAGTCTTTCTTAGTTTCCATGCACGATGTTCAGACTCCTTATGACGAGGACAATCGCGCGATCAAACGTGTGGCTCTTATCGTGTTTTCTTCCAACAGTTCTCTGTGTGGAGGTTATAATGCGAATGTCATCAGGATGATGCAGAATGCTGTTGACGATTATAAGAAGAAGGGCGTGGAAGATATCCTCGTGTATCCTATCGGACGCAAGGTCATGGAAAAGGCCACAAAGTTGGGTTATCATGTGGCTGGTGACTTCGTGGAATTGGCGGATAAGCCTTCGGCAGCTCCTTGTGCAGCAATTGCGAAAGAGTTGGCGGACAAGTTCGCCAAACATGAAGTCGACAAAGTGGAGATGATCTATCACCACTTCAAGAGTGCCGGCACACAGATTCTGACGCGGAGTATCTTCTTGCCTATAGATTTGTCAACAGAAAGAATTGGTGCAGACAATGATCGTGATTTGTCTTCCAATGAGGCAACGTCTAAGGCTCAGGCCTATCTGCGTAAGCATGGACAGTCTGAGGATCGGCAAGGTGAAGAGGTGAAGCCGCTGAATGATGACTTCATTGTGGAGCCGGACGTGGAGTCTGTACTTTCGGTTCTGATTCCGAAACAGTTGAATCTGATGGTCTACACGGCCCTTCTCGACAGCAATGCCTCTGAGCATGCCGCTCGTATGGTCGCTATGCAGACAGCAACGGACAATGCTGATGAGATCTTGAAAGAGTTGAAACTGCAGTACAACAAGAGTCGTCAGGCTGCAATCACAAGTGAGATGCTTGACATTGTTGGTGGTAGCGTGAACAACTAACAGAGACAAGCAAAATACTAAAAGATAAGGCCTGTGCACCGGATGACGGTGGCACAGGCCTTATCTTTTTGGAACGCTTCAAAGGTGTGCCTTATGAAATGCATTTTATTTAGAATCGTTGCAATAACGTGTCTTACCGTTTGATGAATGTGAGTTCTTTGGGCATCTTTTGCCACTTACGGTTTCTTGCAATTTTGATTGTACTCCCTTCGCCTTGACGAAGGACAAAGGTGGAGTCATTGACTTTCGTGAGTGTGGCTTTTAGGTCCTCGCTTCCATAGTCGTTGATGATCTCTATTTCCGCAAAATGATCGTTTTTGATGGTAGCGGAGGTGAACAGCCATTTCCTCCCATCCTGGCAGTCACCGAAGTAACCGGCCATCTCGCCATATACTTCCTGCCTTGGAACGATGACGTTCTGATGGTAGAAGTCGATTTGTAGAAAGACGTTATACTCCTTATTATATAGGTAACCTTTGAAAGAGGTCGTGTCTGCATTCTCTTGTGCCTTAGCCATCAGGGGCAAGCAGAAGAGGAAGACGAGCATTACGAACAGTATTTTTCTCATAATATATGCTAATTTATCGTGGCAAAGTTAGGTTATTATTTCGATTGCACCAAATATTTTATAAAATAGTAGCTATTTATATTTGCTTATTGCTACTTTTTATATTACCTTTGCAACTATAGAAGCACATTATAGTAATATGACAGAGGGCAAGTTGTTCCCAGACTATATTTTCGAATCTAGTTGGGAGGTATGTAATAAGGTCGGTGGCATATACACAGTGTTGTCCACAAGGGCCAAGACGCTGCAGACAAAGATGCACGACCATATCATTTTTATTGGTCCTGATTGTTGGGGTAAGCAGAGAAGTCCTTATTTCCAAGAGGATGCCTCCTTGTTTACCGATTGGAAAGTTCAGGCTAAAAAGGAGGGGCTGGTCTTGAAGATTGGGCGATGGTCAGTGCCTGGTAATCCAATAGCGATTCTTGTAGATTTCACACAATACTTTGCACAGAAGAACGAACTGTATACACAGTTGTGGGAGGACTTCCAGGTAGACAGCTTGCATGCTTATGGCGACTATGACGAAGCGTCCATGTTCTCGTATGGTGCCGCAAAAGTAGTGGAAAGTTTCTATCACTTTTATTTGGGCAGCAAATATAAAGTCATTTATCATGGTAATGAGTGGATGACAGGTTTGGGCTTGCTTTATATCCGCAAGTATCTTCCAGAAGTGGCTACGTTGTTCACGACTCATGCTACAAGCATCGGACGTAGCATCGCCGGCAACAATAAGCCGCTCTACGACTATCTCTTTGCCTACAATGGTGATCAGATGGCTGGCGAGCTGAACATGCAGAGCAAGCATTCTATTGAGAAGCAGACCGCTCTTCATGTCGATTGTTTCACCACGGTGAGTGACATCACTGCGAGAGAGTGCAAGGAACTGTTGGATAAGCCTGTAGACGTAGTGTTGCCCAATGGCTTTGAGAATGATTTCGTGCCACGAGGGGAGGAGTTCGCGCGAAAGAGAAAAATTGCGCGCAAGCGTGTCTTTGCCATTGCCAATGCTTTGCTTGGTCAGGATTTTGATGATGATACGCTGATCGTTTCCACCAGTGGCCGCTATGAGTTTCGCAACAAAGGTGTGGATGTCTATATTGAGGCAATGAATCGCTTGTTGCGCGATGACCGGTTAAAGCGTCCTGTGCTTGCCTTCATCGAAGTGCCCGGTTGGGTAGGGGAGCCACGTAAGGATCTGCAAGAGCGCTTGGCCAGTGGAAAACATTTCGACACACCGTTGGAAGTGCCGCAGATCACGCATTGGCTGCATAACATGAGTCACGACCAAGTCTTAGGCATGCTCAAATATCTCGATATGCAGAATAGGAAAGAGGATCGTGTGAAGCTCATCTTCCTTCCATGCTATCTCACAGGAGATGACGGTATTGTCAACTTGAGCTATTATGATGTGGTCTTGGGCAATGATCTTTGCATCTATCCATCCTATTATGAGCCTTGGGGCTATACACCTTTGGAGGCTATCGCTTTCCATGTGCCGTGTATCACCACAGATCTTTCTGGTTTTGGATTATGGGTGAACAAAGAGCTTGGACACCCAGGGGAGATCGGGGATGGCGTGAAGGTCATTCATCGTACGGACTATAATTATTCCGAGGTGGCCGACAATATCAAGGACACGGTCGCAGCGTTCTCCGCCTTCAGTCCTGAAGAGGCGAAGAAGAGCCGGATGAGTGCGGAGCGTCTTTCCCGCAAGGCGCTTTGGAGCAATTTCATCAAGTACTACGAGAAAGCATATGACATTGCCTTAAAAAAGGCAGAAGGGCGAAAAGATGTTAATGAAGCCGAAAGCAAATGAATGCTGAGGCCAAAGTATAAGGATAATTTTAAGAATAAGACTAAAATTGTAGCGTTATGAAAATCAAGGCAGACTATGCTAATGCTCCCCAATGGAAGGAGCTCAACATTAAGTCACGCTTGCCTGAGCAGTTGAAATGCTTGGATGAGTTAGCTCACAATATGTGGTGGGCATGGAACTATGAGGCGCGTCGTCTTTTTAAGCGACTTGACCGTGACCTTTTCGAGAAAGTAAATCACAACCCAGTACTGCTCTTGGAGCACTTGAGCTATGACCGTAAGATAGCCATCGTCAAGGATCGTGCTCTGATGGACAATGTCAAGGATGTCTACAAGAAATTCCGTGAGTACATCGATGTCAAACCGGATAAGAAGCGTCCCTCTGTGGCCTACTTCTCTATGGAGTATGGCTTGAATCAGGTACTGAAGATCTATTCCGGTGGTCTGGGCATGCTGGCCGGTGACTACTTGAAGGAGGCTTCCGACTCCAACGTCGACATGTGTGCTGTTGGCTTCCTCTATCGTTATGGCTATTTCACACAGTCCCTGTCAATGGACGGACAGCAGATTGCCAAGTACGATGCCCAGAACTTCAACTCACTGCCTATTGAGCGTGAGCTGGATGAGTATGGCAATCAGGTGGTTGTTGATGTTCCCTATCGCAACTATCAGGTACATGCACTGGTATGGCGTGTCAACGTCGGTCGTATTAAGCTTTACCTGCTCGACACTGACAACGACATGAACTCAGAGTTTGACAAGCCGATCACCCACTCCCTCTATGGTGGCGACTGGGAGAATCGTCTGAAGCAAGAGATTCTCTTGGGTATTGGCGGTATTCTGACGCTGAAGAAACTTGGCATCAAGAAGCAGATCTACCATTGCAATGAAGGACATGCTGCTCTCTGCAATCTCCAGCGTTTGGTCGACTATGTAGATAGTGGCTTGACATTCAACCAAGCTATGGAGCTTGTCCGTGCTTCTTCTCTGTATACTGTCCACACACCGGTTCCTGCCGGACATGACTATTTCGATGAGGCTCTCTTCGGCAAGTACATGGGTGACTATCCTGCACGCCTGGGTATCTCTTGGGATGAGTTCATCGGTATGGGTCGTCAGAATCCGGATGATCACAACGAGCGCTTCTGCATGAGTATCTTCGCTTGCAATACTTGTCAGGAGGTAAATGGTGTGAGTAAGCTCCATGGTTGGGTGAGCCAGAAGATGTTCGCACCGATCTGGGCTGGTTACTATCCGGAGGAGAATCACGTTGGCTACGTTACCAACGGTGTGCACTTTCCCACATGGACTGCAACAGAGTGGCGTGAGCTCTATGACAAATACTTCGATCCGACCTTTATGAGCGATCAGAGTAATGAGCAGATCTGGCATGCCATCTATAACGTGCCTGATGAAGAGATCTGGAACACTCGTCTGGCTCTGAAGAACAAGCTTGTCAACTATATCCGTGAGAAATTCACTCAGACATGGCTTCGCAATCAGGGTGATCCTGCTCGTGTGGTGTCTCTCCTTGAGCGCATCAACCCGAATGCTTTGATGATTGGCTTCTGCCGTCGTTTCGCTACTTACAAGCGTGCTCACCTGCTCTTCACCGATCTGGATCGTCTCAACAAGATCGTCAACAATCCAGAGCGTCCAGTCCTGTTCTTCTTCTCTGGCAAGGCTCATCCTGCTGATGGTGCAGGTCAAGGCTTGATCAAGAAGATCTACGAGATCAGCCAGCGTCCTGAGTTCCTCGGTAAGATCATCTTCCTTGAGGACTACGACATGCGTCTTGCCCGCCGCTTGGTTTCCGGCGTAGATATCTGGATGAACACGCCGACACGTCCATTGGAGGCTTCCGGCACATCTGGCGAGAAGGCTGAGATGAATGGTGTTGTCAACCTCTCCGTTCTTGACGGTTGGTGGGTTGAAGGCTACCGTGAGGGTGCTGGTTGGGCACTGCCTCAGGAGCGTACCTATCAGAACCAGGCTTACCAGGATCAGCTCGATGCTGCCACAATCTATTCTCTGCTTGAGAACGAGATCATCCCGATGTATTACAACAAGAATAAAGAGGGATTCAGTGCAGACTGGATCAAGGTCATCAAGAACTCCATCGCAACGATCGCTCCTCATTATACGATGAAGCGTCAGCTCGACGACTACTATAGCAAGTTCTACAACAAGGAGGCTGCCCGCTTCAAGAAGCTTTCTGCCAACGACAATCGCCTGGCCAAGGAGATCGCGTTGTGGAAAGAGACTGTTGCAGAGCGTTGGGATTCCATCCATGTGGTCAGCAAGGAAGATGGCGTGCTGGACAATGGCGGCGAGACAGGTGTCAGCTATAAGATCCGTTACGTCATTGACGAGCAGGGTTTGGACAACGCTGTGGGCTTGGAACTTGTCACACTGAAGCCTGAGACCGATCCTTCTGATCGTAAGGTGTTGAGCGTGCATCCATTCAAGATGGTGAAGCACGAGGGTAACAACTATACGTTTGAACTCTCTATTGAGCCAGAGATGGCCGGCTCATTCCGTTGCTGCGTGCGCATGTTCCCGAGCAACGCCGACTTACCTCACCGTCAGGACTTCTGCTATGTGAAGTGGCTCGACTAATTTGAAGTAATACAACTATTATTAATAAAGGTTGGATCGGTACGAAAAGGCTGGTCCAACCTTTTTTTTATATCAAAGCTTTTAATAGATCAAGATTGCAGATATATCTCATCCACACTGATTATCTCCTTCTCGTATGGATATATCTTATCCACGAACCTTGTTTGGGTGTTTGCCTCTCAGGAGATCTGTCTTGAGGTGTCCGTTGTCATGTAGCTAATAAACAATAGAAATAAATCCGACAAAAAGCCTTACGCTGTGATTGGTATTCTAGAGAAAGAAAAACAAAAAAATAAGGAGTTTGAACGCCAGGAAAGGACTTTGATAGTGAGAAATCAGTGATTTCATTGTGTCATCTCAGTGGCTTAACCTTGCCAAAGCGGTGATTTGATGAGGTAAGACCACTGAGATGATCGAAGATTTGCTGGCGGATTTCTTATAAATAAGTTGATTTTGCAATATGAAATAATGTAAAGTATATTCAAATTACTGTATTTTAGGCAGTTATGAAAAGTTGGTAGAAATCGAGAAATCATGTCCAAGACCATGCTTGCTCGTAAAGATCGTCCTCTCATGCTTGCTTTTTGTCATCTTATCTAACAATTACTATTCTCTTTGATCGTTTTCCAGATTCCCAAGCAGGCATATTTGAAGCAATGCGAGCACAGTCTGGCACTTCGGATAGCCCTGTCGTGATTTGTCGCTAAACAGTTACGACTTGAAATTCTTGTTATAAAAAAATATAAAAAGCTATTGGATGGTTGGTAATATGATGTTGCATGTTAACTTTCGGCTCTCTTTTTCTGAGGAGACTAGGCTTCTTTGGGGAGAGGAAATGAACATGTGTGCAGGAGAAGCTGTATCGGATGGGCCGTTTTTTTATATTATATATAATAAGGTGTAAGAGGGCCGAGAGCTTAAGAATATACTTTTTATAGCGTTTTTTCGAAAAAAAAGATGGGAAAAGTTTGCAGGTTCAGAAAAAAGCAGTACCTTTGCACTCGCATTCAGGGGAATGCTTCTTACAACTAACAAAGTAAGGAAATGCGGCAATAGCTCAGTTGGTAGAGCGCGACCTTGCCAAGGTCGAGGTCGCGGGTCCGAGTCCCGTTTGCCGCTCAAATATTTTGAATAGAATCTACTCATGCCCAGGTGGCGGAATTGGTAGACGCGCACGTTTCAGGTGCGTGTGTTTAACGACGTGCAGGTTCGAGTCCTGTTCTGGGCACTTATCTATTCAGAATATGATTACATGTTGGAGGGGTGGCGGAATTGGTAGACGCGCTACTTTGAGGGGGTAGTGACAATTATGTCGTGGGAGTTCGAGTCTCCTCCTCTTCACTTGTATTTTTATTTTAATGTTGCGGCAATAGCTCAGTTGGTAGAGCGCGACCTTGCCAAGGTCGAGGTCGCGGGTCCGAGTCCCGTTTGCCGCTCTTTTTTCTGAAAAACAACATCCATTCAATGAATTTATATCTTAGATATTTCAATAGTGAAACATTAGTAACCAATGTCGATGATGCTATCTCTTTTTTGCGTAGTATAGATGATATTGACGTTACTCCCGAAATGGAAGCAGATATTCGTGAATATGCGGCAAGTGATGTGTTTTTCCCTAAGCGTTACAAGATCCGTGCTCATGTATATTTCATCGTTATCAAGACAACCGCAGCTACGATGCTTGATTTCAAGCAGAAGAAGGCCGTGCGTCCGGCTAATGGCCAGGTCTCGGAGCGACGTGAAATGGCAGAGAATGCGATCAGTAAACTTGTCTGTCAGCGTGAGGGCTGGTATGAGGGGGAGTTGAATTTCAAGCGAGTTGTAATGATTCCCTCGACTGGCAAGCATGAATATCGCGATACACGTTTTGTGGCTCGTTGTAAGGCTGTGTCTGGTCAGGATTGCTACAATCGCATTGTAGATCATTTGCGCGACCGGGTTGATCCTCGCAGCCAGTTCCCCTCAGCAAAGGGTAAGAATTTCAATTTCAAATATCTTGGCCGCTGGAAGTAATCAGTTTACTTGCCTTGGTGATATCGTTTTATTTAGTTTGTCTATAAGTTCTATTTTTGCCATATTATGAACAAAGTGATGTTAATTGGTAACGTTGGCAAAGAGCCTGACGTTAGGTATTACGATGCCGACCAATGTGTTGCTAAGGTGACTTTGGCAACAACGGAGCGTGGCTACGTACTTAAGAATGGAACAAAGGTTCCAGACCGTACAGACTGGCATAGTTTGGTATTCTATCGTCAGTTGGCCAAGATCGTAGAGCAATATGTCCATAAGGGTGATAAACTCTATGTTGAGGGACGTTTGCGCTATAATACTTACGATGATCAGCAGGGACGCCGGCATTATGTTACTGAGATCCAGGTTGAGAATTTGGAGCTTCTCACTCCGAAGCCCAAACCAGCCGCGGAAGACTCCACAGCAACTAAGAAGCCTGCCGCTAAGCCGGGAACTGATGACGAACTTCCTTTCTAATATTTGTTTGATAGTTGGATTGGTCAGAATTACAGAATATTCATAGCCTTATCGAGCCTCAGCCGATAACGATAGGCGTTTGCGTAGCAGCTGTCTTGGCTGCTATTCTCTTGGTGTTGTCTGCTTTTGCCAGTGGCTCAGAAATTGCTTTCTTCAGTCTCTCACCGCAGGATGTGGATGAACTGAATCCCGAGAAGAGTGCTAAAGACGCCAATATAGAGTTGCTGCGCGAAGACTCAGAGCGTACGTTGGCAACGATTCTAATTACCAACAACTTCGTCAATGTGACGATCATCATGCTCTGCAACTATATCTTTGGGCATCTGGTCGTGTTTCACGCTCAGTGGTTGCAGTTCCTTTGCATCACTGTTCTGTTGACTTTCCTCTTGCTGCTTTTTGGCGAGATCATGCCGAAAGTCTACAGCCGTCAGAACCCTTTGGCTTTTTGCCGTCGTGTTGTCGGTGGCATCTTCATGCTTAGAAAATTGTTTTGGCCTTTGGAGACCTTGCTCATCAAGAGCGGGGGACTTGCTGAGAAAGCTGTGCCCAAAGAGCAGCGCCAGCTGAGCAAAGACGATTTGGAGCAGGCCTTGGAGCTCACCGATAAGAATGAGATCAAGGACGAGCAAAGCATGTTGCAGAGCATCATCCGTTTTGGCGATGAGACTGCTAAAGAGATCATGACGAGCCGTCAGGATATAGTCGATATTGACATCCGTAGTTCATTTGATGATGTTCTCAAATGCATTGTCGACAACAACTACAGTCGTATACCCGTTTATCAAGGCAATGACGACAACATTCGTGGTGTCTTGTACATCAAGGACTTGTTGCCTCATCTGTCCAAGCCGGCCTCATTCCGTTGGCAGAGCCTGATACGTCCTCCTTATTTTGTTCCGGAAACCAAGAAAATCGATGATTTGTTGCGCGAGTTCCAGGCCAACAAGGTTCATATAGCCATCGTTGTGGATGAATTTGGAGGTACGAGCGGTTTGGTGACTCTTGAAGATATTCTTGAGGAAATCGTTGGTGAGATCAATGACGAGTATGATGAAGAAGAGAAGATCTACTCGAAGTTGAGCTACAATACCTATTTGTTTGAGGGCAAGACATTGCTGAGTGATTTCTGCAAGATACTTAAGATCGACGATGATGAGTTTGAGGATGTTGCCGGTGATGCTGACACATTGGCCGGTCTTCTTTTGGAGTTGAAAGGCGATTTCTTAAGTCTGCATGAAAAGATAGACTATGACAATTATACTTTCGAGGTGATGGGCGTCGAGCGTCGCCGCATCAGCCGGGTAAAGGTAACCGTTCACGAGAAGAAGCAAGATGCCTCTGAGTAAGATCTTTGAGCCATGCCGTGGAGTCCAGGTAGGATTATGGCAGATGACAGAGGGTATAGATCAATTTCCCAAGCCAAAGGGAGTAAATATCAGTTTTCGATCCGACAAGAGGTTGAAAGAAGAACTTTGTGTCTATGCCCTTCTGACCGCGATGACTGGAAATGATCACTTGGTGATCGATCACGAACCCTCCGGCAAGCCTTGGCTCGACGGTTGGTCTGTCAGCGTCAGTCATACACGTGGGTGGGTGGCTATCATTCTATCCACAGATTTCCAAGTAGGTATAGATGTTGAATACACATCTGACAGGGTAAGCAAGGTTGTGGATCGCTTTATCCGTGAAGATGAGCAGCGTGAAACGCTGTCGCAACAGTTGATCAACTGGAGCGCTAAGGAAACAGTCTATAAGTTGTTTTCTGAGCAGAAACTTGATTATTTCGATATGCGGCTGCATGACCTGCCATCGGAAATAGACACGGTCTTAGACAGAGATGCCCATGTCGTCTCGGGCGGGATAGCGGGCAGTGTCCTGGTGGATGTGCTTAAGACTAACAGTGTCGCCACAGTTTATTACGAACTTACTCCGGATTATGTCCTTACCTATTCTTTTTATAGTAATTAGGTAATTGTAGATGTATAATCAATCTTCCTTTTTCCAAAAAGAAGATTTATTTGTTTTTTTAGCTTTATATTTGGATAAAAAAATATTTTTTAGTACTTTTGCAAATGTAAGAGTGTGCGGCAATGCCACTGCTTGAAAAGTAGATATCGTTAACAACAAAAGACTATATTCTTTGATACGGAAGATATATTTTGCATTGTTTATTGCAATGCTGCTATGCGTTGGATGTGAGTTCAAGCTCAAACCCAACGATGATGACAACGATGCCAGTCATGTGCGTATCGAGCGCTATGACCGGTTGGAGAGTCGTTATCTGATTACAGGAGACTTCTCTGCCCTTCAGCAGATGAATACAGAGTTTCCTATTGAGACGCGTACCCTTGTTGAGAAGATGCTGCAAATCGGTGAAGTGAGCGATCATGACATCAATGAGCGCTTCCTGCGTTTCTATCAGGATTCCACATTGCAGACTATCATCACAGATGCAGAGTCGGAGTATGCCAACATGGATGACTTAAACAAAGAGTTGTCGCAATCTTTGCAGCAGCTCAAAGACTGGCTTCCAGACATGCCTATTCCACGGGTCTATGCTCAGATCGGTGCTCTGGATCAGAGCATTGTGGTAGGAGACAAGTTGATCGGAATCTCTCTTGATAAATACATGGGCGCAAAGTATCCGGTCTATAAGGAGTTTGGCTTTTCCCGGGAACAGCTTTCTTCTATGGGGCGCGGCAATATTGTGCCGGACTGTTTGAGCTTTTACCTCTTGAGCCTTTATCCGATGGCAAACTACGACCAGCGTACGCAGTTGGAGAAGGATCTGCACATGGGCAAAGTCATGTGGGTTGTCAACAAAGCATTGGGGAAGAATTTCTTCCGTACGACTTATGTGTCTATTGTCGACCGCTACATGCATAAGCATCCATCTGTGACTTACCAGCAGTTGTTGGCAAGTGATGATTATAGTGCTATGAAGTAAGCTGATTGATCTCAGCGCAACATGCAGATATCAGATTGCGGATTTCCGCAATCTTTGCTTTTTCCTGCGGCTGGTATTGTTGATAGTAGACGAGTGCACTCTGAAGCGCATCCAGTGCCTTATGCCATTGCTTGAGAAAGGTGTAGCACAGTCCTAAACGATAACAGATCTTCGCTTTTTCGTCTTCATGGCAACGTGCTTGGGCCTGGTCATAGAGTGGTGCGGCTTGAGCGTATTTGCCCAAGGTGAAATAGCTCTCACCGTCGGCATAGTAGTAAAACGACAGCTCCTGTGGATCGAAGGCTTGTAGTTGAGGAATGACAGAGTCCAGGCAGTTTGTAGCTTGCTCGTATTCCTGGTCATAGTAGTAGCTTACACCCAGATAAGCTCTGAATCTTGGATTGAGCTGATACTTCTTGTCCAGTCTTTGCAGTATAAGTTTAGCCTCATGGTATTTGCCACCCTGGAAGTAGGAAATGGCAAAGCCCAACTGTTGGCTGTCTCTTTCCTTTTGAATAGCATTCTGTCCTTCGGCAGGTAGCATCGTAATGAACATCAGCATCATCACGATGAGCGACCGGCCGAAGGACAGATTCTTTTTATCCCTGAACATGTTGGCAATATGTTGAATAGGGATTTACTTGAAGATGAGCTTGGCGTCTCTCTCTCCAGCCTCTTTCACCCATGCTTCCGGAATGAATTTCCAGTTATGATTGGGTTGCGGATCCACAGTCCCCATTTCCTCGATGGCTTTCATGAAGTAATAGCGTTGGTCACGTTCAGAGCGCGATACGATTCTTGCTTTCAGACTGTCGTGAGGAATGCCGGCACCCAGTGTGAGCAGTTGTCCGCCGCCATTGCCGCGGTAGCTGTTGATAGCTACGCTGTACCATCTGTCTTCCTCAAAAGGCTTGCCATTGCTCATTCTTATGATGTTGACCTTTTGCCCATTGGGCTTTCTGACGTCTACTTCATAGTCAATGCCGGCAGCAGCGTCAAAATTGAAGATGAAGTTTTTGAAACGTCCACGTTCGTTTGATCCTGTGTTAACAGACTCCAGCAGGAAGAGATGGTCATTGGGCGAGGTCATCGTGTTGATCCATTGGTCATAGCTCATCTCCAGATATCCTTTGATCTCCTTGCCGGTGAGTCTCATCACGTAAAGATGATTCTCATATTTATAGAGTTTAAACATGTCCCTAACCGAAATGGGACCTTGTTTGATGCTGTCGTTCAATGTCAGCGGCGCATTGAAAGAGACATCAGCGCCTGTTAATTTCAGCTGTAGGTTCAAGATGAAATCGTTGAAGGCACTGTTTCCGAAGAAGCTGTCGCGTGTATAGATCGTATGTGCAAAATTGCCAATCTGTTTATTGGCAAAGTTGCTAACCTCGTTAAGATACGGTTCGAAATACTTCACATAGTTCTGGTCGATATCGTAATTTCTGATATCCACCAGTTCTCCTTGTTTTTCTTTTACCGTCCATTTTCCCTTTTCTTTTTCCAAATTCAGTGTTGCGACAGCAACAGTCTGTGCATTGTTTGCCGGGTCAAGGCAAACCACATCTTTTCCCATATTGTTTTTGACCATCAGCTGATGGCGCGTATGATCGTGTCCAAAAAGGATCAAATCAAAGCCCGGCACTTCTTTGGCAACAGCCAAAGAGGCGTTTTCCGCATAGCTCGGAGTAGTGATACCGCCCTCAGCACCGGAATGGAAGAGCCCGATGACCACGTCCGGGTGCTCCTGCTGGCGGATGATGTTCATCCAATATTTTGCGGTGCTTACCATCTCGTCAAACCGCATACCCGTCCATGACGTTTGTTCCACCCAGTTGGGGATGGCTGGTGTGAGAAGTCCCAAGATGGCGATGCGTATGCCTTGGCGCGTGATGATGGTGTAGGGCTTGAAATATGGTTTGCCCGTTTCCGTGTTGATCACATTGGCACCGAGCAGAGGACAGTGCAGTTCGCCGGCCCATTTGTCAAAACAGGCATGTGCTGTCTCAACGTCATGGTTGCCGACCGTCTCTGCGTCATAACCGAGGTAGTTGACGACATCTGCTGCAATGTTGTGCTGCAGGGTATCGACGAAATTAGAAAAGTAGTTGATCGGTTGTCCTTGGAGGATGTCACCATTGTCAAGCAGCAGCGTACTCTCCGGATACTGGCTTTTCAACTGCTTATAGAAAGTGCTCACCCGTGCGAGTGAACCTGTCATATTGGTGTTGTTGATGAAGTCATGTGGAAAGAAGCAGCCATGTACGTCGCTGGTTTCTACAATCTTCAAAGTGACAGTTTTCTTTTTAGCAAAGACGGGTGTGTTCATTTGTAAGCAGACTAATAAAATGGATAGCATGCCCATCAGCCGCTGGAGACGGTGATGGCTTGTGAGTCGTTGTTTTTTCATTGTCGAAGTTATTTTTATTGCAAACTTACACAAAATCTCTGAAACAATGGCATCATCAGATGTGAAATGTTCTTTAATGAATCAAGAAATGTGCACATACTGTTTTTACATGATTATAAATTTGTGCAATTAGAATATTATGCGTACTTTTGTAGAGTTAGAATATATTCTTTTTCAAGCATTGTTTTGTTTTAGATAAGTATGGAAGATCAGTATATAGAAGTCAAAGGAGCCCGGGTAAACAATTTGAAGAACATCAACTTGCGCATACCCCGTAACGCTTTTATCGTGATGGCCGGCGTGTCAGGATCCGGAAAATCGAGCCTGGCTTTTGACACGCTCTATGCAGAAGGGCAGCGCCGCTATGTAGAGAGCTTGTCGAGCTATGCCAGGCAGTTTTTGGGGCGTATGAGCAAACCAGAGTGCGATTTCATCAAGGGCTTGCCTCCTGCCATCGCCATTGAACAAAAGGTGACAGCCCGGAATCCGCGCTCCACAGTGGGCACTTCTACTGAGATTTATGAGTATCTGCGCTTGCTCTATGCCCGCATCGGCAAGACCTTTTCTCCCATTTCAGGGCAGGAGGTCAAGAAGCATACCACGGAGGACGTGGTGCAAAAGACGTGGGAGTTTGCCGACGGCACGAAGTTGATGATTCTCTCGCCTTTGCTGATTCCTCAAGGGCGCACAGGACGTGAGCAGTTGGAGATGTATCTGAAAGAGGGTTTCACCCGACTGATGAAGGGCTCCGATGTGTTGCGCATCGAAGATCTGCTTCAGGAAGATGACGAT
>Ga0256407_10007037_pt1 | contig 17132 bp, 10 predicted proteins | sample RumenRJG_04DNA_FD_193489 | JGI IMG/M metagenome (GOLD analysis project Ga0256407, IMG submission 193489) | Bovine rumen microbial communities from Lethbridge, Alberta, Canada - RJG_04 | ecosystem: Host-associated > Mammals > Digestive system > Stomach > Rumen | place: Canada: Alberta...
AATAAAAAAATAATATATTATAAATGAATTTGTGTGAATATATAAAAAAAGATTATATAATTTCTATTTTCAATAAAAAAATTTAATCAATCATTACAAAGATTTTTTTCTTATTTTTAATCTTTGTAAATCACAAAATGATTAAATTTTTTTTAAATAAATCTGAAAAGAAAATTAAATAAATTTCTTTTCAGATTTACCTACCTCAACCTCCAGGACTACAAAATCTCATATATTTAAAGTTTCCTCCTCCAAAATTTCCATTTCCTCTTCCATTATTTCTATTATTATTATTATTATTTCGATTTCCATAATTTTCATTTTCACTTGGTAATATAGTTGAAAAAAATAAACATATTATACTCCATATTACTAAAAATTTTTCTACCCAATATTTTTTTGAGAAAAAAGATAATTCTTTTGATTCCATTTTTTTTAATAAAATAATGTTAATATTATTATTTATTTGAAATATTAAAAACATAAAAAAAAATAAATAAGTTTTCAAAATTAAATTTAATATTAATATAAATTATTTAAATAGAATAATGAATATAAATATTATTAAATCAAAATAAATGTCCCATCAAGTAAATTTTAATATTCCAATTCAAAATTCAGATAATAACATATATACAAAATATGAAGTAAATATGGAAGAATATCAAATAAAAATAGAATCTTTGATATCACTTTTATCAGAATTATTTACAACAGAAAACTTTGAAGTAGACTTTCAATTAGCTTACTCAAAATGTCATGAAATATGTTTAAATAGAATGGCTAAAGAATTATATAATGAAGTAGTTAAATTATTTAATAAAATAGTTTCTTCATATAAAGAACAATTACTTAATATTTCTTTTCCTGATAATTTATCTCTTTTTTTTGAAAAAATAACAAATAATTTTGAATTTTATAGTAAAAAAATTTCACAAATTTCTGATATGTTATCTTATATGGATAGAATTAGAGAAAGAAGTCATTTAAATGATTTATCTATTTCTAATAAAGGAATACAAATTTTTTATCAAAATATTATTTTTGAAGATATTATTAAAATGAGAATTATTCAAAGTTTAAGTAAAGAATTTAATGAAATTAAAAATGGTAAAAAAGACAAAATTGAATTATTTAAAAAATTCTTTAATATGATTATTGAAAAACAATATGGTACTATTTTTTATTCTATTGATTTAATACCAACAATTACTCAAGATACTAAAAGTTTTTTTGAAAAAATGAATTTAGATTTTACTTCAAAAATTACTAATCAAGATAAAAAAGAAATTTATTTATCTATTAAAAATTATTTAACTAAAATTAATGAAGAATTAATAATTCATGATGAATATTTTAAATTACTTGAAGAAAGAGATTCTTTAATTGAAAATATTTATGATTTATGTATTGTTCATCAATTTGAATTATTTTTTAAAAAAGGAGCCAAAAAAGCATTTAAATTAAATGAAATAGAGTTTTTTAAAATTATTTATAATATAATTTTTTGTTATAATGTAAAAAATATTGATGATATTAAAAATCAATTTTATACTCATTTTAATGAAATGATTTCCAAACAACTTAAAAAATTGTCAAATACTTTTGTTACTATTAAACCAAATAAACAAGTTGAATATTTTAATTTTTATCAATATATTGAAGAAATTTTTAATTTAAAGAAAAAATTTACTAATTTCCTTATTAATGCTATTAATAATGATCCTAAAGTTGAACATATTATAAAATCAAATTTTGAAAAATTAATTAATAATGAATATAGTTCTGAATTTGTTAATTCATTCATTAAATTAATTCATGAAGAAATTAAATTATGTCAAAAGATAAAAAATAATAAAAGAATAATTGAATTTTCAGGTAAATTTGACATAATATTTAAATTAATTAATAATAAAGATTTATTTGAAATTGTTTATAGAAATAATTTATGTAAGAGATTAATAAGAAATTCTTCTATGATGAAAGAAACTGAATTAATATTTTATGAAAAAATGAAAGAAGAGAGTGGAACAAATTATGTTAAAGATATTAAGACAATGATAAGTGATATTATGAATAGCTTAGAAATTAATTATAATTATAAAGTTGATACAAAAAATAATAATATTGAATGTTATTTTAAAATATTATCAAAAGATAGTTGGCCTATTAAAATAAATACTAAAACTTTAAAAGAAGAAAATAATAATAATAGTACTGATAATAAAAAAGATGATGACAAAAACAATTTAAATGTTAAAATTGATATTATTTTACCTTTACCTCTATATAAGTGTCTTTCTGATTTTAATATTTATTATAATAGCCATTTTAAAAATAGAAATTTGATTTATATTCCTGAATTATCATGGGCAGAATTAAGTGCAAAAATAAATAATAAAGAATATACTTTTATAGTTTCTGTTTCTCAATTAGTAATTTTAATGTTATTTAATAAAAATAAAAAAATAAGTATTGAAACAATATGTAATGAAACAAAAATAAAACAAAATCAAATTCAAAGTTATTATTATTATTTAGTAAAAACTAAACTTCTTATATTAAATAATAATATTTTAGAATTGAATACAAATTTTAAAAGTAATGAAAATAAAATAAATCTTAATTACAAAAACACAAAAAATGATGAAAAAGAAAAGAAAGAAGAAAAAGAATTAAGTCACTTTGTAATAGAAGATAGAAAATATCAAATAGATGCATCAATAATTCATGAATTAAAATTTAATAAAAAACTCTCATTTGAAGAATTAAAGAAAAACATAATAAAAAACCTTTCAGGATATTTTGTTCCAGAAATTCAATTAATAAAAGCAAGATTAGAAAATTTATTAGATAGAAACTTAATAAAAAGAGATGAAAACAACAGTGAAATATATATTTACATAGCATAAAAATTTTTTTTTTTAAAATCTATAAATAAATAATTAATAATTAATTAAAAAAATATACTAAAAAAAAATATACAATTAACTAAAATATAAAAAAAAATCAAACTGTATCAAAATAAGATTGAATATTAGATTTCACATCAATAGAATTAACACTAGAATATTTATATTCTTCATTCCCAACATCATCATCATCATTATAATCATCATCATCCTTAATTAAATTATTATCATATTCTTCATTTAAAACATGTAAATTATCAACTTTTAACTTATCATAAAAAAAAAGAGAAATAATTTGCAAAACATGAAGAGGTCTTTTACTATTATGACCACCTTCAAACATAATAATTTCTTTAGGTCCAGAATATTTTTCATATAAATCTTTACTATGTTCTTTCCTTACAAAATCATCATCAATTGCATGACAAAATAAAACAGGAATATTATTACACAATTCAGCATCTTTAATAGGTTCAATTTTTTCAATTCTCATATTAACTTTCTTTTCAATAATATCACTAACATATTTTTTAATAATTTCAATAAAAAAATTAGGTAAAAAAGGAACAACCTTATTAACATATTCATTAACTAATTTATTTAAAGAAGAAAAACAAGAATCTAAAACAGCACAATTAATAATATTATTCCAATTATTTTCTCTACAAGATAAAAGAGCAGTAACAGCTCCCATACTTCTACCCCATAAACCAATAGTAGAAACTTTATTACTTCCTTTTAAATAATTTAATACAGTTTGAACATCATTTTTTTCATGATAACCAAGAGAAATATATTCACCTTCACTTAATCCACTTCCACAAGGATCAAATGAAAAAACTGTTATATTCATTGGGAGAATATAATTTAATAAGGGAATTACTTCTACTCTACTTGAAGAATTCCCAGGTAGATATATTATTACTGGTAATCTTTCATATTGTCTTTCTTCATCAAATGGTTCCCAAAATGAACATTCTAATCTCATTTTTTTTGAATTATATAATTTTATATCAGTTCTTTTGTAACTATGGGATGATAAAGTAAATTTTGAGGAACCTAAATCTTTAAGGGTATATTTATCACGGGGAGGACGGATTAAACTTTTCCAAAGGTAGTCATATTTTGTTTCTAGGTTATTAGTTTTTTGATTCATTTTTAAATTTTTTTATTTTTTTTTTTTCATCACTTAATTTTTTTTTTTTATATTTGTAATTGTTAAATAAATGGATTAAATTATTTATTATTTTTTGAAATAAATATTTATTTAAAATTTTTTTTATTAAAATAATTTTTAATAAAAAAAAATATAGTAATGTTGGTTTGGGGATATAATAATAATATTAATAAATCTTCAAAAAATAACAGAAATAAATCACCTCAAATGGGGTTAAAATATTTAAATGATATAATGAAAAAAATTCAAGTTTCAAATTTTAAAACATATCATGTTACTGCACATCAATCAAAGAAAAACTCTAATGATAAAAAAAAATTACCAAAAAAATTTATTCCTATTTCATCAAAATCAAAATCAAATTCAAAAAGTAAATCAACTTCAATAACAAAAATAAATAATATAATAATTCCAACAATGATGAATAATTATAAGAAAATATTATCAAAATATTCAGCAGTTTCTCATTTAACATCTCATACAATTAATAATATTTCTCATAATATTCATAATGATAAAAAAAAAATTAATTTATCAAGTATTTCTAAATATAATTATTATAAAAATAATACAATTCAAAATAAAAATAAGAAAAATATAAAAGAAAATGATATGAAATTAAAAATTCATAGTTCTCTTAAATCTAGAAAATTTAATAAATATTATTACGATAAAATAAATTTAAATCTTGCTCATAATTTATTTCCAATCACTTTAACAAATAATTCAATTAAAAATTCATCTAAAAGTAAAAGTGAATTGGAAACAAAAAATATAATTAAAAAAGCGAATAATCGAAATAATATATTTAATTATCAAATTCGTCTTCAAAAAAAAGGTTTAACTGGAAATAATAATTCAAAAATAATAAATATAAGAAATAAAAATTCAAAAAAATATGGTTTTAATACAACAAATACAATAAGTGATAGACAAATATTTTTAATAAATAATAAAAAACCAATAACAGCAATATCATCATTTTTAAATAAAAAAGATAAAATAAATAAAAAAGAAAAAAATAAAGAAATAGAAAAAGATAATTCATTATCAATATCATTATCATCATTTAAAGATGTAAATCATTACAAATCAGAATGTAAAAAATTATCTGAAAAAATAAAAAATTACTATTTACAAAACAAAATAAAAGAATATCCAAAAACAACAATAGAATTTTACAAAATCGGAAGATGTATAGGAAGAGGTGCTTTTGGAAAAGTAAATTTATCTCTCCATATATTAACAGGTAAAATAGTAGCAATAAAATCAATAAATAAATCCAAAAGAAATTTCTCAATGAAAAATATATTATATGAAATAAAATTAATGAAAAAATTAAGAAATAATAAAAATATAGTTCATTTATTAGAAAAATTTGAAGACAAAAAATATATTTATATAGTAATGGAAAATATAATAGGAGGAAATTTACTAAAAGCAATAAAAAAAATGTCAAAATTCCCAGAAAATTTATCAAAATTTATTTTCAAACAAATAATAGAAACATTAAAATACATTCATTCCAAAAATATTGTACATAGAGATATAAAACCACATAATATTTTATTAACTTTAAACAACGAAATAAAAATATGTGATTTTGGAATAGGAAAAGAAATAATAAAAGGAAATTTAGTAAATGAAACTTGTGGAACTCCAGCATATTTAGCACCTGAATTACTTTCTGGAAATTTTTTTGATCCTTATAAAGCTGATATATGGTCTTGTGGTATTGTTTTATATTTTATGTTAACTGGTTTTTTACCTTTTAAAGGAAATAATGATTTTGAATTACATCAAAGTATTTTAAATGGGAAATTTAATTTAATTGATGGTATTAGTAATGAATGCTGTGATTTAATTAGAAATATTTTAGAAATTAATCCTGAGAAAAGATTTAGTTTAGATGATATTATTATGCATAGTTGGTTTAAAGATTTTAATTTTAAAAAATGTGAATTTAATTTGTTTACTCAAACTGAAAAAATTATTTTTGGGAAATTAAATATTGATTATAAAAATGCAGAAAAAGATGATTTGATTGAAAATTTTACATATAAGAATTTAGATAGTGATTTTGATAATGGAATTAAAAATATTGAAAGTTTGAGTTTTATACTTGCTCCTAATAATTCTAAAATTGATCCTTATCATAATGATGATGAAGATATTTATTTTTCTGATTTAATAATTAGAGATAATATTTTGAAGTTTAATTATAAAGTCTGGGAATATAATTTAAATTATGAAGTTAAATTTAATGCTGATGTTGATCAAGGTTTTTTAAGAAATGAAATTAATAAAAATTATTTAATGATTTCATTAAATAATTCAATTGATTATGATAATAAAAAAAATCCTTCAATTTCTGAAAATTTAATCAATTCTTTTAATACAAAACAAAAAGATATTGATGAAGAGGGAAATAAAAATAATAATACTTCAAAAAATTTATTTCATGATAAAAATTCATTTATAATCAATGAAAAAGTTTTAGAATATGTTGAAGAATTTGGATATAAAAGAGAATATATAATTAAATCTTTATTAAATGATGAACTTAATTATTGTACTGCAACTTATTATATAAAATTATACCTAATGAATGATTAAATAATAATAATAAAATATTATTTTCCATTTTAAATTTATTTTAATATCAATAAAATTAATATAATAAAACATTTAAATTATTATTCCTCAATATTTATTAGAATAAAAAATTAACTTACAAAAAAGAATTATATAAAAATAAAATGACAGAACAAGAAAAAACAAAATTTTGTTCAAATTGTGAATCTCAAATTCCAATAAGTAAATTTATGTTACATGAAAGATTTTGTAGTTCAAACGTACAAAAATGTCCAATTTGTAAAAAGCCAGTTATAATAGAAGAAATGGAAGATCATAACAAAGAATTTCATGTTTTAATGGAATGTGAATACTGTCAAAAAAAATTTACAGCAGATAAAATTGAAGAACATAGGAAAAAATGTGATTGTAGAATGACTGAATGTCAATATTGTGAAATGCAAATTCAAATTAAAGATAAAAAGAATCATGAATATATTTGTGGTTCAAAAACTGAGGAATGCCCTATTTGTAAGAAATTAATTCCTAAAAAAGATTGGAAAGAGCATAAAAAAATTGGTTGTAAATCACAAACAGAATTGTTGCTTAATGCAAAAAATCAAAATAATTATTATAATGAAATATTTGAAAGGGAAAATAGAAAAAGAATACAAGAATTAGAAGAAAAAACAAGAAAAACAAAGATTAATGAAAAAAATAATAATAATAAAATAAATAATAATCCTATTAAAACACAAAATGCTTTACCAATAGAAAATAAAACAACTCCTGTCTCACTTCCAATTAATAATAATATTAATAATAATAATAATAATCATCATCATAAAGTTAATAATAATAGTAAAAATAATATTAATAATAATTTACCAGTTAATTCACAATCAAATAATATAAGTGCAAATAATAAAAAAATTGGAGTTACAAGTGTAAGATTTGGAACAAATAAATATCAATTTAAATCAAATTCAATTGCTGGAAATAATGAAAATGATAATTATATGAATAATAATAATAAAAATAATAATCAACCAATTAAAGCAAATGAAAATATTTTTAAAGGTAAATTAATAGATCCAAATGAAGAAAAAGATAAAAATAAAAATGGTATAGGAAGAAGACAATCAAAACCAACAATGAATATGAAATTTGGTGATAAAAATCCATCAAAAACTAATTTATTAAATAATTCAAAAACTAGTTTTAGAGATACAAAAACTTCATTTAAATTTGAACCTAAAATAGATACTAAAAATAATAAATTAAAAAATAATAATAACAATAATATTATTAAAAGTAGTAATAAAAAAGTTAATAGTAAACCTTTTGGAAAAATTAATTTTGATGATGGTGATTTTTTACCTGATGATGTTGAAATTGGAGCTAATTTTGATGATGAAAAAGAAATACAAGAAGCTATTCAACGTTCTTTATGGCAGAAATAAATTTATTTTATTTAGAAAAAATATATTATTGTTAATTACTTTTTATAAAATTATAAATTTGTCTTTAAAAATAATATATATTTAAATAAATATTGGCAAAATTACAAATTGTATTAATTGATATGTAAAAAAATTACATAATTATAAATAAATATAAAAATTTTAAATTTATTTTTTCCTATTTTTAAAAATTGAGATTTTTTATATATATTAATATAAAGGAAATAATTGGAAATAAAATTATGAATAATTATTTTTATAAATACAAATAATAAACGTTTTTAACCTCCTAGTAAATAATAATATTTATATCTATCAATCACTATTAATATTAATTTTAAATTTATTAAATATTGATAATGAAACATAAAACTCAAATTCAATACCACATGCAAATTCATATTCCATTTTATTTAAAATTTTTGTTTTTACACCACATACTTGAGAATAAAAAGTATTTTTATAAAATACATCTTCTCCAAACTTTAATGCAATTAGTAAACTTGTAAATAATAATCTATGTATATTATAATCTGTTAAGATTATTTGTGTTTTATTACAAAATTTATCTAAATATATTAATCCCATTATTATAGAGTTATCATCTATTTTAGTATATTTTTTTATTCTTTCTAAATAATCTTTTATTGTTATATCTGGAATAAGAGGACTGGAAAATATATTTTTTTTTTGATGTTTAATAATATCTTTATAGTTACTTTTTGCCCTATTTTCAGTTAATATTTCAATTAATATATTTTCTATTTCTAAAAAAAAATTTTGTTTAAATTTATTATTTGACAATTTTAAATTTTTTCTTTTTACAATTTGTTCAATATTATAATAATAATCATCAGAAATAGAGCTAATATTAACTTCAATATCAACCATTTATAAATAATAATCTTTAACTAATTTCTAATATATACAAAATATATTAATATAAAGATTTATTTTGAATAATAAAAATAACTTATAATAAAATAATAAAAAAATTGAATAAAAAAATAAATTTATTCAGAACTCATCATTTTAACAAACTCATCTAAATCAATTTGTCCATCATTATTAATATCAGCTTCTCTTACCATTTCTTCAATTTCTTCAGGAGTTAAATTTTCTTCAAGATGAATCATAATATTCCTTAATTCATGACTGGTAATAAAACCATTACCATCTTTATCAAAAACTTTAAAAGCTTCAATTAACAATTCTTCAGTTTCATCATCATTCATAATTTTAGCCATTAAATATAAAAATTCTTTAAAATTTATAGTACCACTTCCATCTAAATCAACATCTTGAGTCATTTTTGTTAATTTTTCCTCACTTGGATTTTTTCCTATTGAACACATAATTGATCTTAATTGTCTTACTGAAATTTCACCATCATTATCAGTATCACTCATTTCAAATAATGCTTGAAATATATTTATTGTTTCATCTGATAAATTTTCTATCATTCTCATCATTTTTTTTAAAATTAAAAATTATAAATATGTCTGATTCTATAAGTAGAGTTAATTCATATGTTTCAAGAAATAATATTAAAAAAAATTCTTTTAGTGATATTGATGATATTAATAATGAATTTCCTATTAAAACTTGTTTTAATTCTTTTTTATGTGAATATGGTAATCCTAATCAAACAAATACTTTAATTCGTTCTTATGGTAATTTAAATAAAAAAAACGAAATTGTTCAAAAAATATATTCTAAAAGAAAAGCAATTAATTCATTATATAAAATTAAAGATACTGTTTTTGCTGGTATAATTGGAAAACCAGTTAGTTTAAAATATTTAGAATTAGGAATGAAAAAAATATTTTTTGGTCCTGAAGGTTTTATTACAAATAAAGTTAATTTTTTAAAGAAAGTATATAAGAAAAAAAGAGATTTTCATATTGGTTTAGATACAAGAATTTATGCTGGAAATTTAGATTATTTAGATTTAAGAACTAAAAATAGTTATAATAATAGAATTGATGAAGCAAAAAGAGCTTATTTTGCTAGAAGTTCTAATTTTGCTTTAAAAGAAAAAAAAAAAAAAAAAAAAAAGGATGTTTTTAAAAATAAAAGAAATAAAATTGAAAATAAAAGTAGTTTTTGTTTAAATAAATTTAATTTAACTACTTCTTCAGATAATATTAAAAATATTAATTTAAATGAGTCTAAAAATATTCATAGCTTTTCAAATAAAGAAATAAAAAAAAAATTCTCTTCTCAACAGCAAAAAAATAAAACGAAAAGTAAAATCAAATTAAAATTAAAACATAAGAAATTAAATTTAAATTTATTATCACCAAGATTTAATAATAATAGATTATTATCAGGATTAACAACTCCAAAACAATATTGTTATACATATAAAAAACTAATAAATAAAACAAAAATAAATCAAAAAATTATAAAACAAACTAAAAATCAATTAAAACAAAAAATAAAATCAATAAATGAGCCCTTATCAGATATGGAATCAGATTTATATTCATTTTTAGATAATTCAAATACTTATAAAAGATTATATGAAATAGAACCAAAAGACGAAAAAATGAAACAAGATATTGAATTAATTTCAGATATAAAAATAATTGATGAAAAATCAAAAGTAAAAGCATCAAATAAATTAAAAGAAGAATTAGATAATGATAAATTTAGATTTTCAATATTAAGATTATCTGATGGGATTAAAAGATTAAATGAGGATACTGCATTAAAATTAGCTCATAATATTACTCATAATTATATTGAAGAAACTCAAGGTTCATCTTATATTTCACAAAATGGTAATTTTTTTAAAAAACCTAATTATAATACTCAATTGAGAAATCTTTGTTCTTCTAATTTAAAAAAAATGGAAAAAATGGCTTTTTCTTTAGATTTATTAAAAAATAAATTTAATTTAAGAAATGGTTGTTAATAAAATTGTTTTATATATAAGTAAAATTAAGTTTTCAAAAATATAATTATATTATTAACTTAATTTTGAGAATTAAAATATATTTATTTATTTTAATAATACAATTATCACACAATTATATAATCAAAAATATCATTATTTCTTATATAAAATGGTGTTTATAATAATATTATAAAAGAAATCAATTTGATCATTTTCCTTTGATAATTTATTAACATAAATTAAATACAAACAACACATACTAAAAATTAAAATATATAAAGCAACAAAAGCTAAAATTTCATTTTTAACAACAACATTTTTAACTCTTTTAAAATCTCTTTTAAATGAAACATAATAACAAAGAGAAGCTTTACGAATAATTTTTGATATTTCAATTTCACAAATAAATAAACCAATATCTACAATTCTATTATAATTTGATAATTCAGTTCTATTTTTATCAGAAATAAATTCATTATAATAAGTAATAATTAAATTATATATTGCATCAATTGCATTTGATAATCCTTTTGAATTTATATTATTTCCTATATTATTACAACTTTTATATAATGAATCAAATGATTGTTCTTCAAGATAATCTAATTTTGGTAGGTCATCATAATTTTGAGATAAAAAAAAAGCATAATTATAACAAAAATCATCTGATAAAAAATTATTTCTTATTTCTCTTACTGATTTTAAATTACTATTTATATTTCCAACACCAATATTTGAAACTTCTTCTAATATTAAAGGATAACATTCTTTTAAAATATCAAATAAATTTTTTTCTTTATTTTTAAATTTTATATTTGCTTCTTTACAAATAAAAGATATATCATCTGAAGTAAAATTTACTGTTAATTCTTTATTTGATAAAACAGATAAATCATAAGTTAAAATAAATTGAGTAATATAATTATAATATTGATAAATAGAACTTTCAGTACTTAAAATAGAAAAATACATATTTTTATCTCTTATTGATAATATTATTTGAATAATTGATAATCCAATAAAAATAATAATAATAGTTAATAATTGAATAAGAAAAGTAGAATTTAATAATCCAATTTTCATTAATTTATGACCATTTTGATCAAATTTTAAAGTATTTTCTTCCTCATCTTTTTTAACTGTATTTTTCCTTATATTTTTTTTATCTTTATTTAACAATTTTAAATTAGTTGAACTAGTTCTATTTGATGAATCATTTAAAGGAATTGTAGATTTAGTTAAAGATATATTATTAGAAGTGAGTGATTGATCTGTTTGATTTAAAGTTTGAACCATTGTTTGTTTTTTATTTATACTTGAAATTCTATTAAAATTTTGAGGTACTATTAAATTTCTTGGTAGATGTCTTGGTGATTTTAATATTGGATTTCCTTTTGATGGTGATAAGGCATTTGTTGGTATCATTAACTTATTTGAAAATTGAATTTTTGGTAAACTTGCTCTTCTTCTAAATTTACTTAAATTATCTATTTTTTGTTTATTTGAATCTATAACTTTTTTTACATTTTTTGTAAATGATGATAATTCAAGTGAACTTTTTATACTTTCTTTTTCCATTAAATCATCTCCTATTAATTTTGATACTGGATCACCTTTATAATTTATTGTTCTTACTACATATGGTTTTATTTTTATCATATTAAAATCATATATTCTTTCAGTTAATATTATTTTTATTATATTACTTTCTTCATTATTGTCTATTATTTCTATATATTCAAATAATTTTCTATTGAAATCCATTCTTGTTGAATTTTCAAAAAAATCTAAAATTTCTGCAGTTTTTCTAATTAAAAAAATATTAAAGAATCTTAATTGTAAATGACTTAGAAAATATTTTGAAAATAATTTATTTGTTGAATTTAAAAATAAAAAAAATTGTATAATATAAAATCCTGAAAATAGAACACAAATTGTCATTGTAAATAAAGCATATTTGTATTGTATATTAACTTCATCACTAATAATTTTGGAAAATGCATATATAATTTCACTTATTTCAAAATTTAAATTTTGATAAAATGTTTCTAAAATTAATATTATTTCATAAGCAATCATATAATAACTTTTTTCTGATAAATTTGATTCTTTTATAAATTCTTTAGTAAAATAATAATCACTATTATTAAATAAAATTTTAATCTTTGAAATATTTAATATATAAATTAGGTCTATATTTAAATCAGTAAAAATATTATCAGTTTCAAATACATTTTTTTTTCCATCCATTTCAACGATTGAAAAATTAAGCTTATTTAAAAATGATAATTTTGTTTTTCCAAATTTTGGAACAAAAGGAAGAAAAAATTTTAAAAATTTTCCATTAAAATAAAGATAATCACTTAATCTTTCTTTTAATTTAGATTCATGATAAACAATTGAATTATTTTTATCATTTACACTATCTTCTCTTAATTCATTCATTCTAATTTGAATTGATAAAACTTTTAAAATTATTTGATATATTGTTTGAGTTAACATAAAACAATTATTTGATTCTTGTAAATATTTTTTTATTTTAAAAATTTTTTTTAATTTTAACAAAAATAAAAAAAAAAGTAGAATTGCAAAAATTATAGACACCAATGAAGGATAATATTTAAATATAAAATTATTTCTCATTTTTCTTTCTTTTAGAATAATTTTTCTCCTATTTAATCTTTCAGTTTCATGATTATCACTATTTTTATCATTATTTTCATTTTTACTATGATTATTAAATTCTTTATTTTTATTATTATTATTATCTTTATCATTTTCATTATTATCAATATCTTTTTTTTTCTTAATTTTAATATTAAAAAATTGTTGTAGAATTATATTAGATAAATTTATAATACTATTAATTTTTTCATTAAAAGGAAAAGAATTAATATTTCCAAATATATTATTATTTTCTTGTTGAGAATTTTTAAGAAAAGAATTTAAAGTTGTATCTGAATTGTCAGGTTGACTTGTAACACTTGACTGAGGTAAAATTCTAATATTTCTATTTAAATTTAAATCATAATTTTCTTCTTCAAAAATAGAAGTTACAAATAAAAAATAATATTTAATTTTATTTACATCCTTAATTAATTCTTTTTGTTCATATATAACTTCTAATTTAAAATTTGTATGTGATGATTCTAAAGAATCAATTAAATTATTTAGAGGAAAAATTATTTTAGAAAAAGGATCTTCTCCTAATTGACCAACTTCTCTCATATAAATATCATTTATTGAATCATATACTGTATTTAAATTTATTGTGAATGAACCTTTAGTTTGTAATTTTTCAATTTTAAATAAATCAATTACATTAATTTGATATTTATTTAAAATTTCAGAATTTATAAAAAAAAAATCTTCAAAACCTCTACTTAAATTTAATATTTTACCATTTCTATTTGAAAATAAAAATGATGCACCATAATAATTATTATTTGACTTTTTTTTTTTTTTATTTTTTTTTTTTTTTTTTTTTTTTTTTTTTTTTTTTTTTTTTTTTTTTTTTTTTTTTTTTTTTTTTTTTGGAATTCATTGAATTCTGATTTATTAATAATTGTTCTTTTGCTTCTGTTAATTTTAAATAAAATTCTATTTTATTTTGTCTAAATATTGTCTTACCTTCAACATCAAATAAAATTATATAATTTTCTTTATCTAATAAACAAAAATTGTTTAATTTTATAAAATCATTTCCTTGTTCTAAAGTCTTTCTTAATTGATAATGATATGACTTTGAAAAAGATTTTGGAAAAATATTTTTAGCATCAAGATTTTTAAATTCATTATTATTATATTTTAATTTATGAACTAAAGTTGTAGTTGCATAATTTATTTTATAATTTATTCCTAATTTTGTAAAATCAACTGTTAAAATTAATGAAAAATATTCATCTGGATCTTTTAAAAGAGAAGTTAATTGATATGAAAAAAAATTTTGGAATAATATCTCTTTTTTTTTTGGCAAAATACCAAAAAAATATTCATAAAAAACAATATATTTATAATAAGGATAACTAACTTTACATTTATATTGAGATAAAATTAATTCATTATCATATTTCATTTTAAAATAATAATAATGGAAATTTTTTATTTGTAAAGAATATTTTTTAAAAGTTATTATATCTTCATTAAATATTCTTAATGTATCAACATATTTATATAAAAAAGATTTATAACCTTCATTAATAAATAATATTCTATCAATACTTTTATAAAAATTATTATATTCTTTTATTATTTTATAATGTTCTTTTTTTTCTTCTGGAACTGAAATTAATTGAAGATTACCATTTAAATAATTTATATCATCATAATACATTTTTAAAAATTCTTCTTTTAAATTTTCTATTTGTAAAAGTACTAAATGATTTTTTTTTATTTTTCCTCTATCTTTCAGTTTTTCTAAAAGAAAAACACATTTATAATAATTTTTTTCATATATAAAAAGAAATGTTATAATAAAAAGAAAATAAGTTAGAATATTTTTAGGATCAAAATTCATATTTTTATATTGTTCAATTTCATTTTCTAAAAATAAATATAATAAAGGAAAATTAGATTTAATGCAATTATGAGTAAATTTATTATTATTTGAAATATTATTTAAAAAAGAATTCATTTGAGATAAAAAAAGCTTTGAATTAAATGTATGACAATAATAACAATTTTCACCCTCAATTTTATATCTTTTACATTTTGGACTATGAGTTCTACTTTCTATTTCTAGATTTAAATTTAAAAAAATACTTTTTAATAAATTTGGTTGATGTTGATAATGTAATTCATTTAAAAATTTTAACATTTTATTATTAAAACTTTTAGGATTAGCATGAGTAAATTTTAAAATTTCTCTTTTTATTATTTTATTATCAAAATAAAAATGAAATTCAGTTAATATAATAGATAAACAAATTTCAACAATTAATTTAATTATAATTGTTGCAGAGTCTTTTTGAAGAATTTTTAAATCATTATCATAATCGTATAAAATAACAAATTCAATTACACTTGAAACAAAACAAATAGAAAAAAAAAGATAAAGTATTTTTTCTTCATAAAAACTTGAATAATAATTATCATAATCAAAAAAAGAATGAATATATTTTATTATAAATAAAACTCTAATTATTATTTTTAAAATAATTTTATTTTTAAAAGATAAATAAAATTCTGATTGAATTGCAGCTTGAAGGCAAGAATAATAACAAATTCTATAATCAATTTCATTCATTTTATTAATAAAAGGAGATTTATTTTTAATATATAAAGGTTCATTAATTAAAATTGTAGACAAAATTATAGTTACAATAATTGAAAATAATACTGGGAAAGAAGAAATACAAATAATTATAACATAAAAAGTTTTATTTTGTTTTTTTGAGATAGGATTTAAAATAATTTCCATAAATATTGAATAATAATATTGTGTAAAAACAAAAAAAATATAATATATAAAATAACTAAATATTGAAAAATGATTTTCATAATATCTACAAATATTACCTTCAGCATCAAATTCTGATATTAATATAAAATAAAATATAAATGATAATAAAAAAATGGCAAATAAAATTATTCCAATAACATAATATAATTCTATTGTTTTAATTGTTGATATTATTTCTGCCAAAGAAAATTTTCTTATCCAAAAGCATATACTATAAGTTTGTTTTATATTCCAATCATGTGTTATTACTAGTAAAGGAATTAATTTTAAAATAAATATAAAATAATATACTGTTTTTGATTTTGGAAAAAAAGTTTTCATTTTCAAAAAGAAACTTATTGATTTGTTTATTGGATGATGCTCTACATTTTTTTCCATTTTTAATTAATGTTTATTTAAAAATACTATCAGTCAATTTTAATCAATTTTATTTTAAATAAAATCAAAAAATAATTTAAATAAAGAATATTTTAAATAATAAGTTAAATCTTTTGAACAAATTTTTTTAAATGAATTTATATTATAATATTTAAATAAAAAAAATATATTAAAATAAATTATTTAACTAAAACTTTATTTTTCTTTTAATAATAAAAATAATTATAAAAAAAATAAATATATTATTTTGTCATGGGGATTGGGG
>Ga0256407_10007039_pt1 | contig 17130 bp, 17 predicted proteins | sample RumenRJG_04DNA_FD_193489 | JGI IMG/M metagenome (GOLD analysis project Ga0256407, IMG submission 193489) | Bovine rumen microbial communities from Lethbridge, Alberta, Canada - RJG_04 | ecosystem: Host-associated > Mammals > Digestive system > Stomach > Rumen | place: Canada: Alberta...
CAACATCTTCAACATCCCTGCCGACTCGTTCCAGTATCATGTGTCGCGCAACAATATGAGCCGCTGGCTGTGTGCACGTGCCATCTTCCCTGTGTCGCAATTCCTGAAGACGGTGACGTGGCACAAGCTGCAAGACCTCGATGCCCACCGCCAGATTATCTTCGACGCCATCGTTCAGTACCGTCGCATGAAGAATATCGGTGTGGTAGCCGTATTCGACCGCCTGAAGTTCGACCGCTTTGCCCACTTTGCCCGTATTGGCGACGGCTCGTTGGGTGGTAAGGGCCGTGGCTTGGCTTTCCTCGACAATATCATCAAGCGCCATCCGGAGTTGAACCAGTTCGAGAATGCCACGGTGCAGATTCCAAAGACTGTTGTGCTCTGTACCGACTTCTTCGACCAGTTTATGGACGAGAACAACCTCTGGGGTGTTGCCCTGAGCGACGCCCCTGACGAGGAGATCCTGCAGCACTTCATGAAGGCCCAGTTGCCCGATGCGCTGATAGCCGACTTCTTCACCTTCTTCGATGCCGTGAAGTCGCCCATTGCCGTGCGTTCGTCGTCGCTGCTTGAGGACTCGCACTACCAGCCTTTTGCAGGCATCTATTCAACGTACATGATACCTTATTTGGATGATAAGTACGAGATGCTGCGCATGCTGGCCTGTGCCATCAAGGGCGTCTATGCCTCTGTGTATTACAAGGATTCCAAGGCTTACATGACGGCTACCTCGAACGTCATCGACCAGGAAAAGATGGCTGTCATCCTGCAGGAAGTCGTGGGCCAGCAGCACGATACACGCTTCTATCCCACCTTCTCAGGTGTGCTGCGTTCGCTCAACTACTATCCCATTGGCGACGAGCAGGCCGAGGAGGGTATCGCTTCGCTGGCGTTAGGCTTGGGAAAATATATCGTGGATGGCGGACAGACGCTGCGTGTCAGCCCCTATCACCCCCGACAGGTATTGCAGACCTCAGAGATGGAGACTGCCCTGCGCGAGACGCAGACACGCTTCTATGCCCTCGACATGAGTCATGTGGGCGACGATTTCAAGGTGGACGACGGCTTCAACATCCTCAACCTCCGTGTAAAGGAGGCCGACAAGGACAATTCGTTGCAGGGCATTGCCTCGACCTACGACCCTGTCGACCAGATTATTCGCGACGGCATCTATGAGGGTGGACGCAAGGTCATCTCGTTTGCTGGTGTACTGCAGCACGACATCTTCCCACTGCCCGAAATCCTGCAACTCTCGCAGAAATACGGCTCTGAGGAAATGCGCAGACCTGTGGAAATAGAGTTCGCATGCAATCTGTATAGCCAACAGCAAACAGCTAATGGCCAACAGCCAACGGGAGAGTTCTATCTATTGCAGATCCGTCCTATCGTCGACTCGAAGCAAGTGTTGGACGAAGACCTGACGGCTATCCCTGACGACCAGTGCCTGCTGCGCTCTCACAACTCGTTGGGACACGGCATCTCTGAGGACGTCTACGATGTGGTGTATGTCAAGACCGACGACGATTTCACCGCTATGAACAATCCGCAGATTGCCGACGAGATCGAGCAGATTAACCGTCGCTTCCTGGCCGAGGACAAGAACTACGTCCTGATTGGTCCAGGCCGTTGGGGCTCCAGCGACTACTGGCTGGGCATTCCCGTCAAGTGGCCGCACATCTCGGCAGCACGCGTCATTGTCGAAGCAGGATTGAAGAACTACCATGTCGACCCCTCGCAAGGCACCCACTTCTTCCAGAACCTGACATCGTTTGGCGTGGGCTACTTCACCATCAACACCTATACGGGCGACGGCATCATGCAGACAGATGTCCTCAACCAGATGCCAGCCGTCGAAGAGACGCAATTCGTGCGCCACGTCCGCTTCGACCGTCCCCTAAAGATTATGATGGACGGCAAGAAGCAGCACGGTGTCGTGCTGCTACCATAATTTTTGTACCTAAGCAAAAGTAATAGCCATTACGGTAATAAAAGACGTTGTTATGAAAAATGCCGCCGATAGTCACGGAGGATTATCAGCGGCAATTTCGTTAGATTCGTGTCATTTGTATTCGTTTTACATCGGAATCGGTCCGTGGCCCATACATGAGGTCGTTGTGATGGCCGTCAGGAAGGCTGTGAGGGCGGCTACTACAACCTTCACTGCTACCTCAATAACTCGGTTCGTCTTCATAATTCCTCATTTTCTCGTTTTCTCAATTCCTCAAAACCTCATTTTCTCATTTTCTTAATTCCTCAATTTAAAGAGTTGCCCTCGCGGGCAAACTCTTCACCGGCTTTAGCCGATTCTTCACTCTTCATTCTTCACTCTTCACTCAAAAGAGTCGCCCCGAAGGGCGCTCTTTGATCAGTTTTCGTCCAGCTCGCCATCGCCGTTTCCGCCGCCGGAATTACCGCCTCCTGAGTTTCCACTCCCCTCGCCCGTTGGAGAGGGGTCGGGGGTGAGGCTTCCATTCTCGTTGTCCTCCACGGTGCCGTCGTCATCGCTGGTCACGCGCTTCACCTCCTTGCCGTCGCGGTCGAAGCAGGTAATCTGCACGGCGGTGTTCTTCAGCTCGTCCTTCAGGTCCACGTCGGGCGTGAAGATGATGCGGCGGGTGGTAATCAGGTTCGACTTCACGTCCTCCACCTTCTCTACCGACTTCGAGCGCAGTCCGAAGCGCATGGTGCCCAGTCCAGGCAGTGCCACCGAGTGGCCTTCCGTTGCCCACGCCTTGATCACCTCACCGGCTGCATCCCAGCAGGCCTGCATCACGCCTTGGCTCACACCTGAGCGCAGGGCAGCTTCCTTGATGACCTTCTTCTGCGTCAGGCTCGAATACTGTTCGGGCTGCATCACGTAGCGGTAAACGCCGGGGTCGTTCGGGTCTTTCGTAAACTTCAGCTTCTTCTCAATTGCTTTCACTTTCATTGTCATAGTTCAAATCTCCTTTTAGTTTAGTTTTTAATTAGTTTGTAAATAAATTTAATTTTTAATTTTTAATGTTTAATGTTTCTGGCTTGTCTCCATTCTCGACTTCTTTTTTACGCTCTGGGCAGGCAGTAAATTTTCTCAGGCCTGAAAGATAATTTTTGGTGCCCTGCGCTCAAATTCCATCGTTTCTTTTGACAATGCAAAGGTACGAATAATTCATAACTCCTGCAAATAAAAGTGCCAAAATCCGACTTTTTCGACCCCTAATTTTTGCCCTAATTTTGCAGAAAAAATAAATTGGCTGGAAAACGTGACGATGTGACGCGTGACGCGTGACGATAAGGTGGTTTTAAAAATGCAGAGAAATAAGGCATAGATATATATAATATACATATTATATATATCTATGAATAATAATTAATATTATGCTATTATAATCACATCATCATCTATTACAATCCTCCTTCTTTGCTTACAAATTAAATATTAGCTTAACGTCACGCGTCACGCGTCACAAAGTCACATTCTTTTTTCACTTTTTCCTTTGTAATTTCAAAAATAATCACTAACTTTGCAAGTGTAAATACTTAAGACCTATGACTGAACAAAGAGTATATTTCAATTCACGAGACAAGTTGATTCGTCTTGACGTGCAGAAAATAGTGTACTTCGAGGGCGATGGCAACTATACTTATATCGTTACCGCAAACAAGCATAAGGTCTGCATTACGCTTAATTTAGCACATACTGAGGAAGCATTAGCAGCACAAATGGGCAGCAATGCCAGACAATTCATGCGTATTGGTAAGCGTTTCATCGTCAATATGAACTACATCTATCAGATAGATATTCAGAAACAGACTTTAATGCTGTCAGACTGCGAACGCTTTTTGTTCCAGATGCCAGTCTCGAAAGAAGCATTGAAGACAGTAAAGGAGCTTGTAATTCAAGCAAAAATCTGATTGGGTTATGGAAATTATTATTGGGAGAAACCAAAGTACTCGGCAGTTAACCGTCATTAAAGATGGTGTGGAGCGAACCTATGGACAAGCCAACAGTGTTCCTATGGACGTAAGTCGCCATCATATATCATTGCAACCAATTGGCACAGGCAAATGGCAAATCAAGAATCTTAACGAACGGAATGTGACTTTTGTAAATGGCTTAGCCATAGAAAATAAGACAATATCGGAAAGCGACACCATAGAGTTAGGTAATTCCCATTATTTATTGTCATGGGATTTGCTAGTGACTTCTAAGGAAGAAACCATAGACATTAGTCCATTGAAAAAGATTTGGATGGAGTATGAAGAACAAAAAATAGAGAACCAGATAGCTGAACGAAAATTCAACGTCGCTCGTTCTGCAACTGGCATTATAACTACGATAGCTCTTGTTTGCAGCATAATTTTAGGTCATGGTCCCATATATATAACCCTTTATATTTTGGCTATTGCTATTTCTCTCGTTTTTACTTATCAGGCTTATCAGAAATCATCAGAAGTCCCTCGCCAGCAACAGAAGATGAATAAAGACTTTCAACATCGTTATGTCTGTCCCAAGTGTGGCCATTTTATGGGATTCCAAGATTATGGAATCCTTACGCAAAATGATGCTTGTCCTTACTGCAAGACGAAGTATCGAAAGTGATTTCATACAAGAAACCATAGGTTTTGTACAAGAAGATTAATAGAATTATGAATCAAAAAATAAATATACTACCTTTGCAAAAACGAAAATAATTATCGATATGAACGAAACAACAATCCTTGAAGGACTCCAATATGCAAAAAGCGGAGGTGACGCCTGGAAACATGTTATTCTTGGTGGTATTTCAGGCATATTGATGGGTGGCGGCTTGATGTCTTCAGAAAAGGCGAAGGCACAGTCGGCTACAGAAGAACCTACAACGACAGATCATGCAGAGCATTCTGAAGCTGCCCATGCAGCAAAAGAGGGACTTCGTGTAGCCACATCCTATGATAACATGTCATTTGGCGATGCATTTGCTATGGCTCGTGCAGAAGTTGGGCCTGGTGGTGTTTTCCGTTGGCATGGGGGTATCTATAATACATATTATCTAGAGGAGTGGAATTCCTTGACCAATGAGCAAAAGCAAGATTTCGCTCGTCAGGTCGAACCGGAAATTCATCCAAACGAGATTCCCACTCCCACAGATTCTCATCCTGATGTTACTGAGCACCCTGTTTTGGATTCTACTCTTGAAATATCCAATGATGCGGTTCAAATAGTGGAGCAACATCTGGCGCACAACTTTGATATGGGCGAAGATGTTCATATTGTTGGCTATGCTAATGCAGTTGGACATGTCGCTGTAGGATATGATACTACTGGAGATGATCAGGCAGATGTTGTCATCATAGATGTTGATGATGATTTACGTCCAAGTGGTGCTGATGTCATTATGGATAGGAATGGGCATATTGCCAGATTAGGAGAATTGGACGAAGTTCAAGATTCCAATCAAATGATTGCGATGGAGAACCCTGATGTTGCTCCAGACATGCCTGATTACATGAACGATGCTAATATAGACGACATAAACATTCTAACATAATGAAAAGCAGTTGGTTATTCCTCATGATACTCTTGACTTGCGCCATTAAGGTGCAAGCTAAAGTGTATTTGGTCAGTGTAGGAATTGCCGACTATCAAGGAAAAGATAATGACCTTCGTGTCAGCGATAATGATGCCAAGACTATTGCAAAGGTGTTCCAGGCAACAAAGGATGCATATTCCGCTGTACTTGTCAATGAGCGAGCCACACAGTCTGCATTGTTAAGTTCTATGCTGACAGCCTTTGCTGATGCTGAGAGGGATGATGCTGTCATTTTGTATTTTAGTGGTCATGGTACTCCTGGGGCTTTAGTCTGCTACGATGGTGAACTCACCTATCAGTACATCTTCAAGATGTTGAAAGGCTGCAAGGCCAGTAGAAAGATGATTATAGCCGATGCTTGTTTTTCTGGTAAGATGCGAACTTCCAAGCTGCAATCTTCTAGTTATATTTCCCAAAACGTAATGCTTTTCCTTTCTTCTCGTACTAACGAGAAATCGATGGAAACACCATTTCAAAACAGCATGTTTACCATCTTTTTGGAACGAGGATTACGAGGTGGGGCTGATGTGAACAAAGATCGTCGCATCACCGCCCTTGAACTTTACAACTTTGTTCATAAGGGAGTTATAGAGGCCTCTGGTAACAAACAGCATCCCGTGATGTGGGGTAAGTTTGATAACAATATGACAATCATTAAATGGTAACAATATGCAAACGAAGCGAATTAAATGTCCAAACTGTCAAGTAATTCTTGATGTATCTAACTCAAAAAACGAGATGGTTAAGCAGATTACCTGCCCACAGTGTAAGGCATTGCTTCAAGTGAAGTTTTCTCCTCAACAGGCTCCGTTAGAAGCAGAAACATTCATTGCTACTCCCATGAAATCTACAGCAGACAACGGAGCGACTCAGTTAGCTGGTGGCAATAATGGTGAAACACAACTGGCAGGTGGCAGCTATGGCGCTACTCAGCTAGTTACTCCTAAAGACAAGTTAAAGGAGAGCAATGCTCGTTTAGTGTTTGAAGATCATCCTTACTTCTTGGAAGAAGGTCAGAATATTATTGGGCGAAAGGGCAACACCTCGAAAGCAGATATCCAAATCGCCACTGACGATCGTTATATGAGTCGCCAACACTGTAGCATTACAGTTACGACTCTACCCGATGGCACCAAGAAAGCTGTTTTCAGTAACTATCAGAACAAGAATCTAACCACTATAGATGGGCAAGAGATAGAGACTGGCGATGCTATCCGCCTCGTCAATGGTAATCGCATCACGATGGGACATACCACAGTTGAATTTAAAGTTTAGTCACTTATGAAAAATTCATTATATCCTCCACTCTCTATCCATGAGATAGGACAGCGTCCTAATCAAGAGGATTCCATCATTCAATGGAACAATCGCCTCTTTGTGCTATGCGATGGTATGGGTGGTCATGAAAAAGGTGAAGTGGCAAGTCAGACGGTATGTCAGGCATTAGTCGCTTGGTTTGAGAAAAATGTCAATCCAGATGAGCTATTCACAGACAACCAACTCTGTGAAGCTCTTGAATACACCTATCAGCAATTGGATCAGTATGCTGATGACAACCCCATGCAGATGGGCACCACCCTAACTTTATTATATATACATAAGCAGGGAGTGATAGCAGCCCACATCGGTGATAGCCGTATTTACCATATTCGTCCAGAGGTTGGAGTACTTTATCAGTCCCGTGACCATTCATTAGTTTTTGACCTCTTCCAGTCTGGTGAGATTAGTTACGAAGAAATGCTGAACTTCAACCAGAAGAATGTCATTACGCGTGCTATGACCCCAGGTGAAGACAATCGCCATCGTCTAGACATCATACATATTTCTGATATCCAGCCTGATGATTACTTCTATATGTGTTCTGATGGCATGCTGGAACAGATGTCGAACGATGAACTTGTTACGCTGCTTTCTTCTAAGGCGAAAGACGAAGAAAAACGTCAGCAATTGATTGCTGTCACTTCTAACAACCAAGACAATCACAGCGCATGGATTATCCACATCAAGGATGTTATCAAAGAGGAAGAAGATGAGCAACTTGTCAATGAAGAATCAACTTCGCGATGTAATGCCATCAACGTCATTCCACAAGTCGTAGCAGAGAAAGAAAATACTGATGATGTGGTGAGTGTTAAAAAAGCAGAGAAATCAAAATCACTACTACAACGGATAGAAGAGGCTATAAGTATTATTATGAACAAAAAGAATTTATGAAAATGATAAGCTATATACGCAATATGATGGCAGATATTGATGCCCCATCAATATTCTTGAAAGATGAACATCCTGGATTCTTATTATCCTTGATGATCATTTCTTCGTACATAATTCAAGCTGATGGGAAAATTATGCATTCTGAATTAGAGTTTCTGCGTGGATTTCTTACTGAGAACTATGGTGTTGAGAAAAAGGAAAAGTATATCAACTTATTATTAAATATATTTGAGGAATCGAAGAAATATACTTATGAAGAATGGGGCTCGAAAATCAAAGAATGTGCCAATGAGTTAAATGACTATACAACAGAGGAGCAAAGAATGCTATTAATGTCTTTTTTAATAAAGATAGTCAAAGCGGATAAAAAGGTAGAATATTCAGAGGTGCAATCTCTACGAAATATTGCGGAGTGGCTAAGAGTTGAACTTATGCTTTCTGAAAAGATGGAGAACTTAAAGGTTGAAGAGGTATGGAAATGGGAGATGTAAGCATTATGTTGTTATCTGGCCTCCTGCCAGCTATTCTGCTTGTCTTATATATAAGACACAGGGATAGACTGCAGCCAGAACCATGGGGTAAAATCATCAAAGGAGTTTTCTGTGGGCTATTATCTGCAGTCGTTACTTTATTAATCACTCAAATATGGAACCCACTACCTTTTGTCTTGGGATTAGGATGGCTATATGAAGTTCCTATTGTACGAGGTATATTCACATCATTCTATAATGCTGCCATACCGGAAGAAACTGCCAAATTGCTCATGTTATGGCTCTTACTTAGAAATAACAAAGAGTTCAACCAGAATATCGATGGTATTGTATATGCAGTATGCGTCTCAATGGGTTTTGCTGGATTAGAGAATATCATGTATATATTCAATGCAGAAGAAGAACCCTGGCAGGCAATAGCAATCACTAGATGTCTATTTGCAGTCCCTGGTCATTATATCTTTGGCGTTCTGATGGGATTCTTCTATTCTATTGTATATTTCCGTCCCAAGAAATATGGAAAATATAAGAATATGATTTGGATTGCCCCTGTATTAGTTCATGGTTTGTATGATTCCATTTGCTTCCTTGGGGAAGAACACTATTTGTTTGGTGCATTGATATACATACCATTGATATGGTTCTGTATCAAGATGCACAAATTCTGCTTTAAGAGAATCAATAAGATGTTATTGCTTGATGAAGATAGAGATGATCTCTCAAAGTTTACGATGGCAATGCAAAAGGATAATATAACAATTAAGTGATTATGAGAAGGGAAATTTTGTTATACATTATTTGCTGCATATTATCAACTAATCTGTGCGCAGCTCCGAATTCTAAAGATTCAATTAAAATAGAATCGATACAAAAAGAAATGTTAGAGTGTATGACTGCATTAAATAATCGAACAGACTATAATTCTGACGCATACCTAAAAAAAACTATCAGAACTGCAAAGAGATTAGATGAATTAGCAAATAGCTACTATAGTATTACCAAAGACTCGAGTGTATTTGTTTGTTCTTTTATGGGAGAACTCATTATGGCGGTAGTTTATGATGGTCACCAAATGATAGATTCTGCCTATATACATGCTGTAAAAGCATGTGAATTATATGAACCATACGGTAGAATGATGTGTACCTCAGATACAACAGGGCAATGGGCAATGATGATTTTTGGTAATAATAGCTTATATGGTATTATGCGAGAATTGAATGTTAAAAAAGGAAATCTGAAAGAAGCGATTAGATACGGTACTATCATTTCCGATTCATGCAAAGCAATAAATGCAGATATTGAAGTTGTCAAATCTTATTTAAGACTAGGTGAAATATTTGAAATCGCAGAAGATTATAAAAGATCCATCGAACTGCAAATACGAGCATTAGACACGAGATTGGCATATGCTAATTATGGTCAATCACCATTAGCTTCGCAAATCTACGTAGGGATATTAAATACTATAGAAAAACTTGCAGAAAAGGAAAAGTTATCAGTAGATATGAAATCTGTAGAATGGATTTATTCTGATTCTGATTTTTTCCCATTTCTGAATGAATTTGTAAATTCACATCCTCTCGTTTTTTGTGAAGAGGAAGAAAAACTAGGGAAAACGTTTTGGATTAAGCAACTTTTTTATACTTATATACGTTTAGGGCAAAAATATAAGTACTACGATACCATCCTGACATATGAAGATGGATTAGCAGCTTTTATTATAAGGAACTATGGAAAAGAGAGCACAGAATATGCAGAGCATTTAATGACATTTAGTAATCTATATTATAGTTATTTAAACGAATTGGATTCAGATATCGAGAAAGAGAAATATAGAAAACTTGCAGATGAAAAAGAGCGACAAGCTATTGAAATATGGAAAAAGCATTTTGAGCAAAATCCCATAGATACTTATGTATCGAATTATTTGGAAACTAAAAGAGAATTCGCATCACAAAATCAGAAGAAAGAAGAGACAGACGAAAAGGAGGTCCGTATACATAGTATATTGTTATCGTATAACATGTATATGAATCATGTCTATTCTGCGTCTACAAAAACAGGGAAATATGATTTGGCATATAATGCAGTATTGAAAATACTTGATTTAGAAGAAAATGTCTTAAGAAATTCTAATCCAACATCATATGGCCAATTGGGCTTTGTATCAATTATGAGGAATGATTATGAAAATGCCGAAAAATATTACAACAAGTCTTATTCTTTAGCATATGAAACAAACGACACTCTTGATATGGCAGAGGCAAATCTATGGCTTTGCAGACTTTATGCATATCCTTTAAATAATCAAATAAAAGCTAGGAATTATTTATCCGATGCTTATAAATTGATAACAAAATATAGTTTCCATACAATAAAGAAAGCTGAGATATTAGAAGAAATGGCTGATTATTACAAATCAATACATAATGCTGTTACAGCATATCGCTTAATATGTCTAAGCCAATTGGAGAAAAGATATTGTGGACAAACATTAACAGATGAAGATTATTTAAAGGAGGCTAGTTATATGTTTGGTGAACAGCTATTAAATGATTCTGTATTGCGTAGCCGCATTCAAAAGATTGCAGATAAAGACATTGTGTCCAAACAAGTTCAAAAGGCTTCAGAGCTTTTAGGATTATCTTACGCCTCCAGTTTAACTGATTTCGAAAAAGGAATTCATTACTATCAAAAAGCTGCAAATATAGCTCATGAGTCGAAAGACTCTTTATCAGAAGCAAAATACATTGCCGAAATAGGAACAATTTACTTTGCACTAAAAGAATATAACAAAGCATTTGCATATATGCAGAAATCTGAAAAGACAAATCTCCGTCTAAGAAATAGGGAACTACTAACATTGATGACTCATATACCTAATGATAGCATTGTCAAAATACGTTTTCCTTTTCTATATGAGAGTACAACAAAGCAACTTAAAAAGCAAATGCTAGATACAAATAGTGAAGGTAGAGAGATGCTAGTTAGACTTATGCCGTATAGTATATTAAAAAGTATGATATACTACTATCCAAACTTACCTGTTTGTGCCGATATCGCTTATAATTCTATTTTGCTGTATAAGGGATTGTTGCAAAATACACAAAAGACCGTATCTGAATACATTGCAAATTCTAACGATAACAATCTGAAGAAACAATATGATAAACTACAGATATTGCGTGGCAAAGAAGAGCTATACGAATCTACATTGGAATTGGCAACACAGAGCCAAATAGAAAATACTGAATTGGAATTATTAATACTTGAAAATTTGTCAAAAAAGAAAGTGTTGGCAGATTTGGAAATAACTTGGGATGATGTAAGAAAAAAACTTGGAAAAGAAGACGTTGCGATAGAATTTATCGAGATTAACAAACAAGAATGCTTCGATCGCTCTGCGTTTTGTTATGGCGCATTAATACTAAGAAGAGATTATAAGCATCCTGTTTTTATTGTGTTAGACTCCAAGGAAACAATCGACAATAATATTGATTCATTGTTACATTCAGTCAAATCCAGCTCTCGATTGATATTATCAAGATGGAATACTGCTTCAGAACGATTGTACAATCTTATTTGGGGAAAATTAATTGATTATATCCATCCTGGTGATAATGTCTATTTTTCCACAGATGGATTAATGCATAAGACACCAATAGAGTTACTATCAGATGGCTTTGGGAATTATGCTAATGAAAAGTATAACATGTTCCGATTGTCATCTACACGTGAATTATGTAAAAAAAGAAAAGAAGGAATCTCAAATGTAATCTTATATGGGGGATTATTGTATGATGCAAAACCCCAAGGCCAAGAAGTAGATTCTTTAGATGCATTTCAACATTATGAAGATTCATCAGAAAGGTCGGGGTGGAACTATTTGCCTGCATCTGAGACAGAAGTAGATTCCATTTCAAGCTTATTGGTTTCTCATAGGATTAATGTAATAAAGAAAAAGGGACTTGATGGTACTGAGGAGTCTTTTAAAGACTTGTCTGGCTTAGATTTGTCCATAGTGCATATTGCTACCCACGGATTCTATTTTCCTCAGAAGGAAACACAATACCTTGATTATTTTCAATCACAAATGGATATTAGTCCAATGAAACGTTCTGGTTTAATGATGACTGGTGGACAAACTGCATGGACGGGAAAGAAAAACATTGAACAGGAACACGATGGGATTTTGACCTCAGAAGAAATATCCACCATAGATCTTAGTAATGTAAGTTTGGTAGTCCTATCTGCTTGTCAAACAGGACTTGGTGATATTGACACTGGAGCTGAAGGCGTTATTGGAATTCAACGGGCGTTTAAACTTGCTGGTGTTCAATCATTGTTGATGAGCCTCTGGAAAGTTGACGATAACGCGACTTCATATATGATGCAAACTTTCTATTCCAGAATGCTTTCTGGAGAAACAAAACATAATGCTTTTAAAGCTGCGCAACAAGAAGTGCGAAAAAAACATCCTAATCCATATTATTGGGCAGGCTTTGTATTGTTAGACTGATTTGATGATGATTTATGGCAAAGAAGAATAAGAAAAAAAGATTTGTAGAATACAAGAAGTTTGTAAAGCAGAGAAAAACGGCTTTTATCGTTTCTCTCATCAATGTCATAGTACTACTGCTGCTAAGCTATTTCATCAGTAACCAAGCGATTTTTACAGGAGAGGACTTGAACCAATACGCCTGGATGGAGTGGATAAAAAACAAGTTAGGCTTGTCTAAGGAGGTTGAAGAAGATAAAGATGCATTATTTGTGAATGTGGCCTATGATAAGCAACTTATAGATCGTCATGACAACTATGGGATGTCGGTAGGCAATGTTGATATTACAGATCGTGAAAAAATATATTCTTTCTTGAAACTGTTGGAAAAAACAAATACATACAAGTATATCTTCTTAGATGTACGATTTGAGAAAGGATATGATTCTCCAGAGGATTCTGCGTTGTTCTCACAAATAGAGAAAATGAGGGATATTGTAGTGGCAAGCCATTCTGACATTGAACTACTAGATTCCTCTTTGTCAGCAAAAACAGCATTAAACGATTATCCAACAACTATCATAGAATCTAATTTTACACGATATGAGTATTTAAAGGATGGCCAAGCATCAGTTGCATTGTTTGCATATAGGGAGTTAACAGACAACACCATTGATAGACATCTTTGCTTCTACACAAGTAATCATAGTTTGTGTTACAAGAGCTTGTTTATTAATGCTCCAATAGAAGATTGGAGTGAGTTCAATGAACAGCAAACAAAAATGTATTATAACCTTGGCAATGATTTGTTGGAAAACTATTCTGATAAGGATATAGCCATGTTAATCAAAGGCAAATACGTCGTCATAGGTGATATGGTTGAGGATATGCACGATACATATTCCGGTTCAAAACCGGGATCTGTCATCACTTATTATGCGTTTGTGGCATTGATGAATGGAGAACATTTTGTACGTTATGGCTTGATGTTGTTCTTAGGCCTGATATATTTCTTAATCTCACTAAGCCTGTTTGAATCAACCTCAATTATAGAGAGAATTCCATATATAAAGAGATCTCGTTCTAAATTCGTTCATCTATGCGCATCTCTTCTGGAATATTCATTCCTATTGTTGATAGTTATGATAGCACTAAATTTACTGTTTGGTATTGCTACCAGCATCATGCTACCATCATTGTATTTTGCTATTCAGAAAACCTATATTAATTATAAAAACGAGAAGATATGAAAAAAACTGCATTCATATTCATAGCATTATGCCTAAGTTCGGCATTGTTTGCTGACGATTACAAAATCTTACAGATGAATACCCCCTCTGTAAAGATAGGTAAACAAATATGTAAGGTCGGAGATACCTTTCCTGATGCAGACCCAATAATGTGGTCAAATGAGAAGCAGGCAATAAAGGCAATGAATCTTACCTCCAAGCAAATCAAATTGTTTGCTGCGAAAGTTTTTAAAGATGTCGAGGCGAAAAGTATTAAGGATTATTATCTTAAAAATAGCCATCTGTCAACAAGAGGTGGTGTCGTGTCCTTTTCTGATTTGGCAGAAGAATTGTCTGATACAATATATCTATATGATACGGTGCAAATAGAATCTCCTGTTAAAATAGACTCTCTCTCATCTTATCTAATCTCTTATGAACACAACGGAGTGAAAGAATGGAGAACATTGGCCTCTACGGATAAGTACTTTTTCCTTTGCAGGGAATTGTTTGAGGAAAGCGATGATCAAGCAAAATATTCTCTAACATTGTATTTCAGAAAGAAAGGGTTTGAGGATTATATGGTTTCAGATGATATTAATGTGGCTCTTTTGCCTATGCACATTGACGAATAAATTTACCTAATCATGGAAAATATGAACGAGCAAGAATTAATAGAAGAAATTCGATCTATCTTTAGGGAGCTTATCGAAGAAGAGGACGAACGTTTTGATTTGCCCCCAATGCGTGTTATCTATCCTCGCAATTATGTATATGTTAGTAAAGCTGAACAATTGTATAAGAAGGCGCTTGAATTAGAGCAGTTAAACGAAAAATATTCTACATATCACCTCAAAGATGTTATGGAAGAAGAAGTAGATCAAGTAAATCGTCATAGGTATTCTTATAAAGGTAATGTCCCTGAAAAAAGAAGTGTTGATGATATTCAATGTCGTATGCACAAAGCTACAAAACATATACAAATGTACTTCTTTGATGTTTTGGGTGATATAAAGATAGAATAGCATATGCAACACCTACAACCGAACACCACCTTACAAGGTGGAAAATACAAAATAGAGCGTGTGCTGGGGCAAGGAGGCTTTGGCATTACATATTTGGCAGAACAGACCTCTTTGCAAAGGAAAGTGGCGATTAAGGAATTCTTTATGAAGGATTTCTGTTCTCGTGACTCGCAAACCATGTATATGCAGTCTTTTACAGCAGAGAGCGCAAAGCAAGTAGAACAATATAGAAAGAAGTTCTTTAAGGAAGCTGGGAATTTAGCCAGACTCCATCACCCCAATATAATCACAGTGATTGATGTGTTTGAGGAAAATGAAACGGTCTATTATTCTATGCCTTATTTGTCTGGTGGTTCCTTGCAGGAATATGTAGATGCTCATGGCACACTTTCGGAAGCTATGGCTATGAAATATATCAGGCAAATAGCGAAGGCTCTAAAGTATATGCATGAAGATGAGCATATCTGCCATTTTGATGTGAAGCCTGCAAATATATTGATAGATGATAAAGGCAATGCTGTGTTGATTGATTTTGGCATATCAAAAAACTATGATGAGTATGGGCACGAGACAACGATGACTCCTGTAGGTATGAGTGATGGATATGCGCCTATTGAGCAGTATCAGCAGAATGTAGAAGAATTCTCACCTGTAAGCGATGTCTATGCCCTTGGCGCTACACTATATTTCCTGCTACATGGCAAACGCCCCGTCTCTGCTGTCCATAGAGTTGGCGGAGCTGCATTGCTGATGAGCAAGAGCCTTTCACCTGAAACAAAGGACATCATCAATTCGTCCATGAAACTGGTTAAGAAGGAAAGGGCTAGTAGTGTTGATGTGTTTCTTGGAAATTATCAGTATTCAATGGATTCTGAGACAACAATAACGATGTTCTCTGACTATGAAGAAAAAACTTTCATTAGCAAATCACCTACCGAATTGGAGCGTGAGGCTTTGGCGTATTACGAGAAGAATGATATAAAGATACTGAATCAATATGGATTCTTCGAAATAAAAAAGAAACGCCAAGCTTCTACGATATGGGCTTCTTGTATCGCTTGCATTATTCTTTCAATCATTGTGGGGGCTATCGTGATTCAGAATCTTGGTATAGAGCATTTTGGCTTGGGTGGGTGTATCATATACATGTTTGCTATCGTGTTTAGTCTCTATCCAGGAATGACAGTTGGCCCAGCTATTCTGGGACTCAACGATAAGAATCACTTAAATGATTTGGCTGAAAATATCAAGAAACAATTTATAAAAGATTATATCAAAGAACATAGTAAGTAGGCAAACCCGATGCCGAAACAAACGTATAACGAGACTGCGGGAAAGTCTCATAAAATGAAAATTTGTTATGTATTCACAAAATGTAAAACCAAGTATGTCTCTTGGGGAGTCGTTAACATCAGTGTTTAACAAGTATGCAACGTTTACTGGCCGTGCCAGAAGATCTGAGTATTGGTGGTTCTCAATTTGCTATTATGTTATTGTGTTCGTTCTCAATATTGCTTCTATGGGAATGTTGGTAGGTGTCATGTCTGGAGAAATGTCATATAATGCCCCTTCCTATAGCATGTTTCAAACAGTAAGCATAATAGTCGGTTTAGGTCTACTCCTTCCCTCTTTGGCGGTAACAGTACGGCGTTTGCATGATATTGGGAAAAGCGGTTGGAATATTCTATGGGCAGCAATTCCATTCGTTGGCGTAATTATAGTCTTAGTTTGGATGTGCCAGGATTCTGATGTCGTTGCGAATAAATATGGTGAGTCACCAAAATATGGTAATTGAAAAAGGAAAATGTTTTTGCTTATAGACAATTAGTACAACAATCCTGCTATTTCATACAAGATAGCAGGATTGTTGCTGTTTATACCATGTTTCTTGATTATCTTTGTACTCGAAAACGTACGAGAACGGGCTGCGCCTCAGCAATTCGAGTGAACTTGATTGCATTCGGCTTGCACCGTCCTTGCACTTGAAAACATGCAAAAAACGGTCGATATCCACCCACCCAAAACGGGGATATCCGTTCACTTTTCTGATTAGTTCATCCTAATGGCGCTGCAAATTTAATCATTTTTCTGTAACATCACTCTTTTTTGTCGTTTTTT
>Ga0256407_10007042_pt1 | contig 17129 bp, 25 predicted proteins | sample RumenRJG_04DNA_FD_193489 | JGI IMG/M metagenome (GOLD analysis project Ga0256407, IMG submission 193489) | Bovine rumen microbial communities from Lethbridge, Alberta, Canada - RJG_04 | ecosystem: Host-associated > Mammals > Digestive system > Stomach > Rumen | place: Canada: Alberta...
TGACGGCTCCCGAAGTTGGGTTTATGCCCATCTGCCACTGAGCACCGTTATCGTTTGGCGTCCTTACGGTTAGAACTGGCGTCGTTCCAGAACCAACATCAATGTGGTAGACCCGTCGGTACATTTCTGCGCTCATTGCCCCTTGACTGTCGAGGGTCGCGAGCGGCAGTCGGCTTGCGCCAAACGTTCCGCTCGTTATCTTGCTTGCGGGAAGGTTGCCTACACGTGCGGCGGCTATCGTGCCGCTCGACACGTTTGAACCGTTCAGGCTCGTGATGCTCGAACCATCACCAGACAGGCTCGTTGCGGTTAGGCCACCAGCCGCCTCGACGTTGCCGTCCCAGTCCACGGTGAGCGCGTTGGAGGGTGCGGTGCCCGTGCCGTTGCCGATGATGACCGCGTACGTGTCGTTCGCGTCTATGACGTTGTGCTTGCCTAGCGCGGTTTGTGCCTCTGACGCGGCGATGGTACCATAGCCCGCTGCGTGGCTGTAATGTCCACTCGCCGTGGTGCGGTCTCCCTCAGCATGGCTTGCGGAACCGCTCGCTGTGGTGGCGAAGCCCTCGGCGACGGAATAGTTGCCCACGGCAGAGTCGCTATACCGCCTGCCGATGGTGTAATACGGTGCGTTCGCTCTGCCGCCGCTCGCGTTGCCCTCGCCATAGCCGAAGTGCACCATCTCGGTCGTGCCGTGGTAGAGGTCGAAGGAGTCGCTATCAATCATCACGTAGTTTCCTGCGCTGGCCTTGCCTATCTGTGCACCCGTCGCGCCGAACTGCGCCACGATGTTCGATGCCGCCGTGCCCAAGCCGTCGTAAAACGCGATTGCGCTGGACGTGATGCTCACGAGGTAGTTTGCCGCGTGCCTTAGCAGGATGCCCAGCGCGTTAATTAGGATGTTATGGCCCGTGGTCGCGTCTCCCTCGGCCTCTGTCACGTGTACGCCGTCCGTGTCCGTGAAAAAGTGCTGGCCCGTCGCCTCTGCCACGGCCTGCGCCTCTGCCGCGACCTGCGCCGCGTCGCTGATATCTGCCTCTATCGCATCGCCCCAGCCGATGGGAGCGACCGCCACGGGCTCGCCGTTGCGGGTGATAATCATGACGGAATCGCCGGACTTGACGCTGCCCACGCACGGCACGGTGAGCTGGTTGTTGTTAATCACTGGGCAGCTCACCCGCCTCGTACTCTGTCGGGTCGGCTGGAATCTCATCGTCGGGGCTTGGCTGGATGGGGTCGAGCGCCACGCCCACGCCGTCAGCTATCGGCTCGCCCGCGTCCTCCACGGGGTCTTCGGGCGCGTCCGTGCTGTCCCAGCCGATTACCTCGGCCTCGGTCAGCGAATCGTAGTCAATGCTCATGCGTCGATTACCTCCCCGCTCGTGTTGGCCTCTGAGCCGTAGTAGTAGACCCACGTTCCCGTGTCCTCGATGCCCGCGTCAGCGCTGCCCGCGACCTCCGCGTCGTAGTCATCGCCGATGCTGCCCACGGTCGATTCCTCGCCGTATGAGCCGACGTCCACCTCGATGGTCGCGTCCAGCCCGCCCTCGTCCAGCGCGTCGCTGTCCTCGATGGGCTGGCCAATCTGCACGAGCACGTAGCCATCCGCGGAGTCTGCCAGCGCCGTGCCCCACACCACGCTCGTCTCGTCGGCAACGCTATCGTCGGTGCCGCGCTCGGTCGGCGCGAAGAGTCGGTCAAGATATCCCATCACCTGCTCCTAACTCTTCGCATGGTCACGGTCATGGGCGCTCCTGGTACCAGCTGCATGTCTATCTGCGTGATGATGCCGTCGCAGCGGATGGAGCCGTGCTTGAAGCCCCACACCTCGCCGATATGCAGCGGGTAGTAGAGCATGTTGAACGTGTAGGAGGTCGTGAAGCCGCCCGCCCGCTTCAGGTAGGTCGCGGCGAGCTGGTTGGCGCGTGCCTGCGTCTGCGGCTTCATCTCCTTGGGCGTGTAAGTGCGCGTGATGAACCTGCCCGCCCGCTGTGCGCTGGTCACGCTGGACTTCGCCGTGGCGGCGAGGCCGTAAATGACGCGCTCACGCGTCTTCTGCTTGCCGCCGCTGGTGTACGTCTCCTTGTACTTGTACATGACCGCGGCGCGGTTCGGCGTGCCGTTCTGCGTGCTCTCGATATCGATGCCGTCCAGCGTCAGGGACTTCACGCCGCTGGGAATCTCGCCCTTGACGGGCTTGTTCGCCGCCGACACGTAAGGCTCGAACACGAGCCGCCCGTGGCTGTCCGCGTTGACCTGAGCGCCGCAGACGGACGCTATGACATTGATGGCCGTGTACGGACTCTTGCCGAACTCGACAATCTTGTTCGTGGAGAACTTCTTGTCCTTCACGCCCTTGACCACGTAAACGCCGCCCAGATAGCGCATGAGGTAGCCCAGATACGTCAGCGCGGAGCCGCCCTTGGGGATTGACCAGTCCTTCCACATCTTGTCCTCGGTGTAGCGCGTGAGCGTGCCCACGAGCTCGATTTCGCCTGAGTACACGCCATGCTCGTAGTGGCCGCGTGACGTGTGCGCGAAGCACGTGGCAAGCTCGATGCGCTCGGTGTCATCGCCGAGGCGTGAGCACAGGTAGACGCGGACGATGGCGTTTTGCAGCATCGGCGTGTTGGATGCCGTCAAGCTGCCTGACACCTCGGTATCTGAGAACCAATTCCACGTCAAGCTGCCGCCCGTGATGCCCGTGAGCGCCTGCTCCGTGCCATCCACGCCCGCGCCCGCGTCGATGCGCCTGAACTCGAACCAGTCGGTGCGGCCAGATTTCGTCCAGTCCATCAGCTGACCTCCGTGCCCACGAGCGTCACGGTGCGCAGGCCGTCGCGCTCCTGCGTGGATTCGATTGACTGGACGGCAAGCTGGTACATCTGGCCGTCAGGCAGGCGCAGGACGTAGAGACCAGGGTTCGTGCGTATGGCGTTCCAGTACTGCCACGTGCTTCGGTCGCTCTGCCCGCTTCGCGCCGTCTCCGCGATGGTCGCGGTGAAGGTCACGGTCGTGGTCTCGCCCTTGCCGTAGGCGGCGAACGGAGCGGTTCGACCGAACGGAAGCTCGATGGTCACAGGTGGCGTGGAGCTTACCGTCAGTGACATGTTAGCGAACGCCGCCGCCGTGTTGGTCTGCGCCCCGCTCGCGGGGTTGAGGTACGCCGTGCTGGTCGCTCCCAGCGTGGTCTTCGCATACGTGCGCTTGAGGTAGGCGAACGAATTGCGGAACGCCACGGTGATTGCCAGCGTCACGCCGACAGGCACGCCCACGAACCAGAAGCGACCGACAGGCGTGGTCGTGCTGTTGATGGTCGTGTCCACGCGCGACGTTTCGGGCAGCGCCGTGTAGTCCTTGCCGTTGTAGCTCCACGTCACGCAGCAGCCCACGGAGTCGAGGTCATCGTCCGCGTCCGTCTTGTAGGCGAACACTTGGAGCACGCCGCGTGCGTTGTCCTTGGCCACGGCGATGCGCGGCGCGGACAGCTCCGCGTCGTAGCTGTTGACCGTCAGAGGCTTGGGCAGGTACGTCCGTGCGCCGTCGTAGGTCGCTAGGTATGCGTTGAGCCTGATGACCTCGTTCGGCTCAATCTTGCGTTTGAGCGCAGAGACGGGAATCCTGTTCTCGCCCCAGTGATAGCCCGACGTGTACGGGGACGCGGGAGGCGGTTCGGGGTCGTTGAGGTCGTAGAGGATGGGGCGCTGCTGCGGCGTGCGCTTGAAGGTGTCGCGCAGCAGGTTGCGTCCCGTCGAATCCTTCACGATCGTGACGATGAGCGCCCTGCCCCTGTCCCACTTGTAGTTGTAGTCGATGACGAGTGCGCCGTCCTCGTCCGTGCGCAGGGTCACGTCCGCGACCTCGGCGGCGCGGAACACCTTGATGGACTCGCTGTACGCCCACGGGCCGTGCTTGTTCGATGCGGGGTCATACGCGCGGGCACGGACTTGGTAGCTCGCCGCGTCGTAGCTGGACGCGAGGGTCACGCCCGCCGTGGAGATGCGCAGGTAGTCGCCCTTCTGGTTGGGCGCGTAGTTGGGGCGCTCCCAGTCATTGACGGCGGTCGTGCTGCCCGCGGCGATTGCCGTGGCGTGAGACGTTGTGGCCGCGATGGCCACGGGCGTGCGCCAGTCGTTGAAGTCCGTCCAGTCTGCGCCATGTGACAGCGCCTGAGCGCCCGTGTAGCGGTAGTGCCAGCGCCATTGGACTTGGTAGTAGGCCTTGTTGCCCTTCAGCTGCTTCAAGCCCAGCACGAGGCTCGTGAGCACGCCGTTGGAGTTGGTGTAGAACTTGTTCGCCCGCACGCCCTTGCCGAAGTCGGAATAGCCGGAGACGTTGGACGGCACGCCGAGCTTGCTGTTTAGCGTGGATGCCATTACATCTGCCCCTTCCGCTTCAGTGCCACGAGCAGGTCATACGTGCAGCGCTGGATTTCCGCGTCCGCGTTGACCTGAGCGCGGTCGATGTACAGGTTCGTGGTCGTGCCACGGTTCATGAGGTCGCCGTCCACCGTGCCGTAGAGCTGGACGGGGTTGAGTCCGGCGATATCCGCGAACGTGTACTTCACCTCGTCGATGGCCGCTGGTGCGCCCTTGTTGATGCCTATCTCGAAGCCCTGCATGGCGTACACGCCGATTTCCCTGAAGACGCGGGACGGCGAATGTTCGTCCAGCGCTGCCTTTGCCGCGGCAGCGACCTGCGCCGCGACGGTGCCAGCGGCGGTGACCGCAGCCGTGCCGCGCGCCTCCATGCCGTTGATGAGGCCCTGAATCAGGTCCCAGCCAGCTTGGAACAAATCGAAGCTCGCGACCTTCTGCACGGCCTTGCTGAGCAGGTCGCCCACGGCTCCCAGCAGGTTGCCCACCGTGTCCGCAGCGCCGCGCGCGAGGCCGCAGAACAGGTCGAACGCCGCGCCGATGACTTCGCCGAGGAACGACGGGATGTGCGCGATGGCCGTGCCGATGAGGTCACCGAGCGCGCTGAGAACCTGCGGGAGCACCTTGCCGATGGCACCGACGAAACCGAGGAACAGCTTCACCGCGGCGTCAAGCAGCCTTCCCACGAAGCTCGGAATCTTGGCGATGACCGACTTGAGCAGCTCGACCAGCCTGTTCACGACGAGCGGCAGCACGACGGGAATGGCGTTCACGAGACCTTCGAACATCTGCTCGGCGGCGTCCAGAATCAGCGGGGCGGCGTCGACGATGTTGTTCACGAGGCTCTCGACGAAGCTCACGAGGCCCTCCGCAATCTGCGGGAGCACCTCGGGGAGCGCGTCGCCGATGGATGCCATGAAGTCGGACGCGGCCTGCGCCATGACGGGGATGGCGTCCACCAGCATCTGCGGGATGGTGGTCACGAGCGTGCGCGCCACGTTGCCCACGATGGGCAGCAGGTTCTGGAGCGCCGTGCCAGCGGTCTGCACCATCGTGCGTATGGCGTCCTCGATGGTCTGGTCGCCGCCGCCCGCGATGGCCACTTGCAGATTCTCCCACGCCGACTTCATGGCGTTGAAGCTGCCCGTGAGGGTGCCCTCCGCCTCCGCCGCCGTGTTGCCGAGCAGGCCGAGGCCGTCCACGCCGTCCTCGAGCATGGACGTGAGCGCCTCCTGGTACTCGTCGATGGGAACCTCGGTCAGGCTCTCGTATTCGTCCGACAGGTAGCCCGCGTTCTGCGCCTGCTCCAAAAACGCCTTTGAGGTGGCGGGGAGCACGCCCGCGAACTGGTCTGCGATGCTCTGGTAGCTGGACGTGGACTTCGTGATGAGCTGGTACTTCTGGTTGAGCTCGTCCACGCTCTTGCCCGTGCCGCTCGCGAAGTCGGCGATGGCCTGCATGCCCTTCTTCGCCGTGTCGTAGCCGCGCTGGTCGCCCATGGTGGACGCGAAGTTCGCGCCGACGTTGGCCATGGCGTCCATGTACTCGTTCGCGCTCATGCCCATGGTCTTGTAGGCGCTCTGCGCGTCAGCCGCGATGGTGGAGTAGTCCACCTCGTCGAAAATCTTCTGCATGCCGCCCGACAGCTGCTCCCACTCGCCGTAGGCGTCCACGCATGCCTTGCCGAGGTCGTAGATGGATTTGGTGATCGCGGCACCGGCGATGGTCTTGAACAGGCCCTTCGCGCTCGTGCCGAGGCTGTTGAGCTTGCCCTCGGTCTCGCGCGTGCCCGTGTCGCTCACTTGCGGATAGATGGTGATATAGGCGGTTCCGACTTCAGTTGCCATCGGCACCACCTCCTTCCTTTGCTGCCCTGCGCATCGCCGCCCGTCGCTCGAACTCGGCCAGCTTCGCTTCGAGGTCGGGGATGCTCATGACCATGGCCTTCACCCTGCGCCCCGCCTCGCGCATCCACTTGGGGCCGATGCGCGTCGGCTCGGTGCCCTTCTTGTGGTTGATTGCCGTGGTGAGGTTGATGAGGTGCGCCAGCAGCACGTCCGTCATGCCCCACGCCGCGTCGGGGTTCTCAGCGACGCACACGCGGGCGGTGGACGGGAGCTGGACGGCGAGCGCGGCCACGTGCGCCACCGAGTGCTCGCCGAGGTAGAGGGCGCGGTCAATGTCTACGCCGTAGACCTCTTGCAGGTCGGCTCGCAGCTCGTCAGGATGCGCGGCCATGAGCGCGAGCAGCGTGGCTAGTTTTTTGAGCCGCCGCCGATGGCCTCGAAGAACCACGCGGAGAACTGCGTCACGGACGCCTTGCCGCCGTTTGCCGCGGCGAACGCGTCCATGGCGTCCATCGCCGCGTCCATGCTGCCGAACGCGACCTCGAAAATCTTGTTCTGCCACTTAGCGACCGCGGCCACGTCCTCGGCTTTGTGCGCCTTTGCCAGCTCGCCGAACGCGACGGAGAAGCGCACGTCGGTGACGATGGACGGGTCAATGTCAACGTCTATGCCTACGAAAAGAGCGGGAGGCTCAACGCCCCCCGCTTCGTTCGCGGCCTGAATGTTTTCGGCCATGTGTGTCCTTAGCCTTCGAGGATGTCCTCGAACTCAATCATCGTGGTCTTGCCGTCGGTGCCGGGGTTGCACTGGAAGCCCAGCTCGCGTCCAGCGGCGTCGGTGCCAGCGAGCGTGAGGTCACCACGCTCCACGAGCTGCGCGTTGGACGCGTAGTAGCGGCCCTTCACGGTGTCGGAGTGCACCACGTCCACGCAGATGGCCACCGCGGGGAGGTCGTCGGACGTGTGGCTCGCCATGATCTTGGTGGGCGTGGTGCCGCTGCCCGCGGTCACGGTGACGTTGTCGTCGCCATAGGTCTGCTTGAGCACGACCTCGTTGACCTCGATGGGCGTGAAGGCAATCTTCTCGCTATACTTGGTCTTGGTGGTCTTGACGGGCACGCCGCCCCACGAGACGAGCTCGGTGGACTCGGCATTCTCGGAAATGACGATGCCCTCCTCGGAGACGTAGCCGAAATTCTGCCACGTCGTGGGAAGGGCGGTCGATGCGTCCGTGGGGGCGGAGGTGCCGTAGGGCGCGACGTAAATCTTGCCAGCCGCGCCCACGCCCACGAGGGCGCTGTTGTTGTCAGCCATTAAGGCTCCTTTCGGATTAGATGCGGCAAACCACGTCCAGCACGAGCTGCCAGCGTGGTTGCTTGCTGTCGGGGTCGGGATACGGGTATGGCCCAGCGTTGACGCTCGCCGAGTCGATGCCAGAGCAGCCCACGAGACGGCGGTTGAGCACCACGTGGTCTCGCAGGGCGTTGGCGTCGTCCTCCGCGTCCGCGTCGCTCTGCGCCCAGAACTGGACGGCCACCGCGGGTGCGTCGAGCGTGTTGGACGCGCCGCCGCCCGTGCGCTGCACCGTGGCGAACCTGTCAGGCCGCGAGGCGGGCACGTTCGCGTGCGCGTCGATGCCGCTGGATTCCAGCCATTCGACGATGGCTTGGGTCACGGATACGCTCATGCGGCCTCCTTAGAGCGACGAGAGCAGGGTGTTGTGGCGCAGTTCGTAGCGGAAGGACTTCTCGCCCAGCGTGGAGACGATGCCCTTTGGCGCTCGCGGCTTCTTCTTGCCTGGTTCGGTGTTGCCGCCGTAGTAGACCCAGCTCGGCGACGAGTTGTTGGCGCGCGCCTCAACGATGGAGCGCACGACCTCAATCGACGCGCCGACTTCAGGCAGGCGCACCACCTTCGCCCAATCGATATCGAGCCCTTCGAGGCCAGCTACCTGCTTACCCATCGACGCGCTCCACTTCCACGGGCATCGTCCACGCGCCCGGCACGTTCGCCTCGGTCAGGCGCTGCGGGTCACCAACGATGCGGTAGGTGTCGCCGCGCACGGTGACTTTCGCGCCGCGCAGGTCTTGCGCGTAGCCGCGCGGGAAGTGCAGGGTGAGCGCCACGTCCACGCCGTCAGGTCTGGACGCGTCCAGCGCATCGCACTTGCCCGTGGCCACGAGCACGCCGTCGAGCGCGACGGGCTCCGCGTAGGAGTGCGTCTGGTTGCCGAGGCGGTCTTCCTCGCCCAGCGTGAGCAGGGACACGTAGATGGTCTCGGTGCTAAACATCGCCGCCCCCATAGGGCTCGGCGTAGACGTAGGTGCCCTGCGCGATGCCGAGCTTGATGCGGTCGGACTTGTTCATGAACACGTCGCCGAATCCGCCAGGTATCGTCGCGCTCATCGTGTAGGGGCCAGCGGTCTGCGAGAACTGCGTGGCACCGATGGGCGCGTAGGAGTTCTGTCCCGCGAGGTAGGCGCGGTGAACCATGCCGCAGCACACGCGGGCGAGCTTGTCTGCGTAATCGTCGGAGGGGTTCTCGTAGTCAATCCCACGCGGAGCAAGCTCGCCCTCGATGAGGTCAGATGCCTCGTCCAGCATGCGCGACAGGACGGAAGTGGCGATGGTGTCGTCAGGGAAGCGAGCCGCATACTCGCTGGATGTGGCAAATGCCATGATGCGGCCTCCTTACTCGGTGGCCTTCGTCTTTCGGGGCGCGCGCTTGCGCGGAGCCGCCTTGGGCTTCTCGTCCACCGCCACGAGGTTCGGGTTCAGCACCATCTGCTGCGCCACGAACTCGTTGGACGGTTCGAGAATCGCGCCCGTGTTGAGGTCACGAAACTTCATGCGCTACCTCTTAGGCGTACTTGAAGATGAGGTCGGAAGCGACGGCAGTGGTGCCGAAGCTGTAGAAGATGCCGAAGCCGATGGCGTTGGACAGCGGGATGCGCTCGGCAGGGGCGATGGTCGGGAGGACGGGCTGCGCCACCGCGCCCTCGGCCATGGCGATGGCCTTGGTGCCGCTGGGCAGGTACACGGAGCTGTGAATCTGAACGCCGTGGAAGGTGTTGATGGCCTCGCCGTGGGCGCCGCCGTCGGTCACGTTGTCGAAGTAGGAGCGCAGCTCGCCGTAGGTGGCGGGGTTGCAGATGACGTGAATCATGTCGCGGGGAACGCCGTCCACGAAGTCGTTGGAGACGGTCTCGACCTGCTGGATGAGGCCCTCGATGATGACGTTGATGGCGGTGGCCTGCGTGGTGTAGGCGGTGCCAGCGGTGTTGGCGGCGGCGAAGAACGCGCGCTCGAGCTCACGAATCATCGACTTCTGGGCGGAAGCGGCCTCGCGCTGGATGAGGGAGTCCACGCCGTAGAGGGTGACGTCCTTCTGCTCGACCTCGACCACAATCTCCTTGTCAACGTTAACGGGGACGACGACGGGCGTGGCGGTGACCTTCTGGCCAGCGCCGCCAGAGCGGGCGGTGCCGTAGGCGTTGGAGGTCTTGTTCTCGAAGCGCTTGGCCTCGTAGGTGCCAGCGCCCGGGGTGCCAGAGAGGGCGGTGTTCTTCAGCAGGGAGCTGATGCACTCCTTCTGGACGTTCTCGATGACCGCGCCGTACTGCTCGGCGAGGTAGTCGTTGCCAGTGGAGGAGAGAAGGACAGCAAGGGAAGCAATGCGAGCCATGGTGGCTCCTTTCGTTTAGAAAACAATGGGGATGTCGCGCTTAGGCGGTTCGCGATGCGCGCCGCCGTTGTCGTGCGGGTCGGACTTGTAGCCAGGTACTGCGGCGAACTTGGCTTTGAGGAGGTCGGCCTGCGCCTTGATTTCGTCCTCGGTCGTGCCGTTCATGGCCGCGAGGAGCTCGGCGTCCACGCCTGAGTCCTTCGCCACGCTCGCCACGAGCGCCTGCCGCTGTGCCGCGGCCTCGATTGCGTCCAGCTTCTGCTGGAGCGCGTCCGCCCGCTCCACGGCCTTCTGAAGCTCCGACTTGGAGGCCTCTTCTGCCGCGTCGAATGCGTCCGCCTTCTTCTTCAGCGCGTCGTAGTCGCTGAACTTCTCGCGCTCGCGCTTGAGCCGTTCCTTGACGATGGAATCGACGTCGGCCTGCGAGAACGTGCGCTCGGAGGTGTTGGCGGTCTCCTCAGTTGCGCCCTGAGTAGGCGTTTCGTTGGTTTCGGGCATCTTCGCCCCTTTCCCCACCTTTGGTGGTCGTCTGTGTCCGCGCTATGCCCGCGCGTTGGGCATGAAAAAGGCCACCTACTTGGTGGCCGCTTCATCGGCTTTGTGCGCCTGTGCTCTCAGCTCGCGCCGTCTCGCGTTGCGCTTGTCGGCGAACTCCTGCGTGTAGTCGTTTCGCCGCATCTCGTTGATGCGCTCCCTGGAGTTGCCGTGCGCGTTTCTGTACTCGCCCAAGAGCGCGTCGGGATCGTAGCCGTCCACGTCCAGCGCCTGCCCGGGCTTGCGCACCATGAACTGGCAATCGCAGTTGTCGTGGATGTGCTCGGCGTGGTCGCCGTCCAGCACCTTGCGCGAGGCGTACTGCCAGCCGTTCGAGCCGATGGCGCGGCAGAACGCGCAGGAGTCTCCCACGCACACCCACGCCCACTGCGCCCCGTCACGCCGCGCCGCGTTGCGCATCGTCTGCACGCCCGCGCGCTTGACGTGGCCTGAGACGGCGCTGGACGTGAGCTGGAGCGCGGTCTCGTGCGTGAGCGCCCTTTGGTAGGCGTCGCGCACGTCCTGCACGACGAACTGCGCGGACGGCACGGACACCACGGCAGGCGGGACGCGAGCGCCCTGCTTGTACATGATTTCGTCGTACATGCCAGCGGAGAGCGACGCGTCCGCGCCGCCGTAGCGCTGGACGAGCTGCGCGGCCTTTGCGAGCAGGAGTCGGAGGGCGCGGTTCTCGTCGGTCTCCCACGGGAGCGACTCGAAGTAGCGCCTGAACTCTTCCTTCGCCGCCTCCTGCAAGCGCCTGTGCGCCTGCTGGTACTTCGCCCACGCGGTCTTAGAGATTCGCATCGCTCAATACCTCGTCCAGGATGCCCGCGCCCATGTTGCGGCGCTTGTAGGCGTTGATGCGGGCGATGTTGGACTGTTCCTGTCCGAACATCTCGTAGAAGACGTCGGAGCCCGCGAAGCCGTCGTCCGCCGCCGCCAGCTTGGTCGCGGCGTCGGCCTGCGAGACCACGGAGGGCGTGGCGGGATCCTTGAAGTGCGCCATGATGCCGCGCTCGTCCTCGGTGAGGTCGCTCACGGACTTGTTGCCCGCGATGGCCATGCAGAGCAGGGCGATGTTGCGCAGGCCCTCCTTGTTGGACAGGTTCAGGTCTTGCTCCACGGCCATCACGAGCGATTCCTTCGTGGCGTAGATTGCGCCCTCGGAGGTCGGGTTGTCGTAGGTCACGCCCAGCTCGCTCATGGGCACGTTGGACTCCATGGAGAACTCGGAGGCCAGCTGCTTCATGTAGGACAGGTGCGGCTCGAACGACGGCATCGCGAACTGGCCGAGCTGCGGGGTCACGCCCGTGGATTGGTCGCGCGTGAGAATCATCATGCCGCCCATGAGCGCCTTGAGCTTGTTCTCGGCGATGGCCTGCGCCTGCTCGTCGGTCGCGTCGAGCAGATAGCGCTGGACGCTGGAGTAAAGCTCGGCCTGCGCCTCGGTGCGCAGCTGCTCGCGCAGGTACTTCTTGGTGGTCTTGCGCACGTTCTTCGTGATGACCGAGCGACCGAACGGCCTGTGGTTGGAGGGCGCGTGGGCGAGCGGCTCCATGAGCGGTCGTCCAGCCTTGTTCGGCAGGCGCTCCTCGATTACCCAAGAGTGCTCGCCGCGCACGAGGCGCACCACGGAGTCGCGCTTGTAGTAGTTGATGATGTCGGGCTCCTCGCCGATGAACGTGGAGGTCGGGCGGAAGCTCACGACCGCGAGTCCGGCCTTGACGCGGTTGCGGCGGAAGTCCCAGAGGGCGGTCGCGTCGCGGGCGCTGTAGAAGTTGACCACGGCGACGGGCTCGCCCTGCTCGCCCGCGCTCACCGTGGCGAAGATGCAGCCGCACACGAGCTCGTCGATGACGGAGCGCTGGTACTTGTCGATGAGCTGCGTGTCGCGGACAATGCGCTCCAGAAACTCGGGCACCTCGCCGTTCGAGGACACGTAGCCGTCGAACACGGAGCGCTGCTTGCGTGCCATGACCGCCTTTTCGGGCCACGCGCAGGACAGGTCGAAGTTTGCCGCCATCGCGTCGGTGAGCGAGATGCCCAGGTTCTCCGCGCCCACGTTGCCGAGGTAGTAGTCCATCTTCTCGGCGTTCTTCGTGAGGTGCATGTCCCATTGGTGCAGCATCTGCTCCAGCTCGTGCTGCTCGTCCAGCGTCAGGCCGTCGGCCTTTGCCACGCCGTCAACGTCGTACATTCTTCCTCCTTAGAAGTAGATGCCGCCTTTGACGGCGGGGTTCCGCTTCGTTGTGCCTAACCCCCAAAGGGCGAGAGAGCACGCCTCGATGGGTAATGGGTCGGCACCGCCGAACCCCCAACCGCCGCCGCGCCCTATGAGGCGTCTGGTGGCGGTAGTAGCCGATTCTTTGAGCGTCTCCTGTGGCCTGAACCACGTGAGCCGCCTCTCGCTCACCGCGTCACAGAGCTTGGACGCGGCGGCTATGACGTCGCCCGTGTTGGGCGTGATGATGTAGTCCTTGGGCGCGGTGTCGGCCATGCGCTCCACGAGGGCTTGGCTCCCGCTCTTGCCGTCGATGACCACGCACGAGCCCACGCCAGAGCGCTCCTGAAGCCACTGTGAGAGCCATGCCGTGCCGTAGGCCATAGGCTTGCGCTCCAAGAGCTCCACGTGCGTGATGCCGTCGCGAGACTCCGCGACCGCCAGCGCGACCTCGGAGCCGTCGGGCGCGAACTTCACGCCGTAGGCCGTCCGCTCTGGGTCGAGCGGATGGTCGGTGGCGCAAGCGTCCCATGCATGCTTATCAATCACATACTGTGGCTTGCCCGCATTGGGAGGCCACCACCCAAGGTGTTCGCGTGCGAACGTTTCGGGCGTCATGCTGCGGACGTCTTTGAGCAGGCCCTTTTCTAGGAGCTGGTAGCCTAGTGACGGGTTGTATCGGAACCATCGCTCCTTGTCCCACACATCGCCGACTTCTGGAGCCGCCCACTCGTGCAGGCAGGAATTGCCGTCAGGGTTCTCCATGATGCCATCGCGCAGGTCGCGGAACTTCTTGCCCTTGTCTGGTCTCGATGGGTCGGGGACGGTGCCCATGAAGATGGTCTGCGGGCTTCCAAGGGGTGCCGCCGAATTGAGCGGAGAGAGCGCCGCGTCTTGCCCTTCCGTGTATGTCTGCGCCTCGTCCACCACGATGAGGTCAAACGTGCCGCCACGCCCGACGTCATCGTTGCTGCCGCGCGTCCTGAACTCGATGTGCCCGCCGTTCTTCAGGTCGAGCACCATCTGGTTCATGGACGTGGTGTAGCGGTCAACAAGGGCGTTTAGTTCTGGGTACTTCGCGTTGGGGTCGTTCCTGCATGTGCCGAACTTCTTGCGAAGTCGGTCAAAAGCCTTACGAGCCGTCTGCCCTTCCTGCGCCGTGTGCAGGATCCATTCTCCGAAGTAGATGAGCCCAAGCGACTCGCGAGGGTCACTAACTCCGGTCTTGCCGTTCTGCCGCGGGACGTCCAGCACGCAGAGAGAGTTAAGCAGGCTCCCGTCTTTGTCGCGTGCGAGCCAGTCCATGAGGATGCCCTGTTGCCACACGTGCGGCGCCATGCCGTAGGCGTTGGCAAGCTGAATCGCCGCGTCGCCCCATGAGCGCGTATAGTCTGGACAATATCGGAAGGTCGGCTCCTGGCATCCCCTAGGCACTCTCGGCGAGCCTGAAGACGTTGGCGAGCGGCGTCTCGGCATCCTTGCTCGCGCCCTCCGCTGCCTGAAGCGCCTTTAGGCGGTCAATGGTCTCCAGCATGCCCGTGGCGAGTGGCTTGATATCGCGTCCGCTGTCGGTCATGTCAAGCACCTTGGCGTACTTGATGATGATGGCTTCGAGCGCCTCGCTCTCACCGCCATCGCGCCACGCCGTCTCGATGGACGTTGGGATGTGGTCTTTCGGCTGTTGATACTTAGGCATTTGTGTTACCCCCACGCTGTTGCCGCGCATGTGGTGACGTTGCCAGCGCTGCGCGTAGACGCTGGGCTTATTGCGGAGTAGAAGGCTTGGCGTGCGGGCGCTGGGCGCGCGAAAGCGCCGTGCGTGGGCGGACGGGTACCCCGCCCTACCTCCTGCGCGACGTCACGACGGGCTGGGCGGCGACTCTGGCAGCTGAGCCGCTTCCCGCGCCGCCCACATGCCACCCGTCCCTCGCACCTTTTTCGGAGTTGCAGCAGCGATGAGCAGCCTGCACGTTGGCGGGGTCTAAAGCAGCAGCCGTCGCGCTGGGATACCCGTACTCCCTCCAGTACTTCACAGGATGAATCTCGTCCAGCACGAACGACAGCGGATGCGCCGCGTCGCTCGGCTCGTCGTAGTGTATCGGGCCACGCAGCCCGCGGCAGATGCCGCACTCTCCCGCCTGCGCACGCACGCGCGCCACGAGCTTGCGGCGGGCGTTGCCGTTCGAGTAGCGGGGGTTGTTCGCCATGACTCCCCCCGGGTGCAAAAAGAAAAGCCCCCACGACGAATCGCAGGGGCTTCAGTTCATAAATCAACACAATGACAATGTAGCACAAAGCGTGCCAAGTCTAAATGTCAGGTAGAGGTTTACACATGAATCACAGCAGGTCAGGGCGCTCGTCGCACCACGCGAACACGGCATCGCGGTCAGCGCGGATGGTCTCGCGGCTCACGCCTAGGGCATCGGCGACCTCGCTCCAGGTATCGGCGAGGTCGATGTAGTACAGCTCCATCGCCTGCGCGGCGCGCCAAGAGACGTCCACGGTGATGGTGGTCAGCAAGGCCAGCGCACGTCCCACCACGCCCTCCAGCTCGTCCAGCCTGCCCTGCGTCTCCGCGATGATGCGGTCGAGGTCGTGCGTGCGACGGAGAGCCATGTCCGCGGTCGGGTCAGAGGTTCCGCTCCTTACGCCCGCGCCGCCGCCTGACGGGTACCACGACAGGCACCCCTCGTCGGCGTCGGCCAGCGCGTCGAGCTCGCGCAGGGTCGGCTCGATGGCGCGTGCGGAGCGGCGCACCGCCTCCCACCATTCGCGGGCGGGGCTCATGCGAGCGTCCAGCTCTCGCCCTCGCAGGCCATGTCTGCGGGCGGAGTATCAAGCTCCACGAGCAGCGGCTCGCCTGACGTGTCGGAACACAGGCCGAACTCTGCCATGAGCCTGTCGCGCATCTCATCGTCCATCATGCCGAAGATGCCGCCGGACTTGTCGCACAGGGCGCACGTGCCGCACGTCGCCCACCTCGGCGGGCGCACGTCGGGACGGTCGGGGTCGTTGCCGAACACTCCTCACCACCTCCTCATCACGATCGCGGTCAGCACGGCCAGCACGAGGCATGCCGTGGCGCTGAGAACCCAGACGAACGGGGACTCACCTTCCATCGGTGACCAACTCCTTCGGAAACGTGCGCCACGGGCGCTCAGATGCCCCCAGAACGCCCGCGACGCGCAAACATGGATAACTATTCGGTTTCGCCCTCAGCGGGGCTAGAATCGGCTCTGCGTGCCTCGGCACGCTCACGCGCCCGCGCCGCGTTGTGGACGCGCACCACCTTCGCACACCCTTCGCAGTATTTGTGGCCCGACGCGCGGCGCACCATCTCCTTGCCGCAGCGCTCGCAGCGGATGATGGTGGGCGGCCTCAGGCGGCGCAGCGCCTTCTGCTTCTCGCGGTAGGCGGCCTGCTGCTCCCGCTGGGCGGCGAGGCGGCAGTCCTCGCAGTAGCGCTGGCTCGTGCTCATGCGCTTGATGGTCTTGCCGCAGCGGTCGCAGACCATCTCGCCCAGGTCTTGCCGCCCGCGCTTCGGGTGCGTCTCGCGGTATCGGCGCTTGTTGGACTCGTTCGTCTTCGCCCTGCGCACGGCGAGGGCGCACTCCGGGCAGAACTTCTGGTTCGCGCTCGTCCGCTGGACTTCCGCGCCGCAGCGTGCGCATCGGAGGGTCACGTCGGCGAACTTCGCCTTGTTGCGCGCGCGGCGCTTCGCGATCGCGGCGGCGCTCGTGGCGTAGTCGTGCGTCACGTCCACGCCGCGCGTGTTCGTGGCCTCGATGTCGGGGTAGCTCGCGCGAAGCTTCGCCACGTCCGTGTTCAGCGCGGCGGCCGTGGCGCGGTACCCTATGCGCGGCACGAAGTAGCGGACGTACTCATCCACGCTGCGCCACCCGCTCATCCGTCCACCTCCACTCCCAGCTTGCGTGCTCGCGGCTTGAGCCAGTCAAAATACTCGTCGCATTGGCTCAAATCGCCTGCGCACGACATTTCAAGCAGGCACCCTTCGCAGGGAGGGTACTCGATGTGGTGCAGTAAGTCCCGCACCAGCTCGCGGAGCTCGTCAATGCGCTCGTTCGCCTCCTGCACCAGCGCCATGCACTCCTTGTAACGCTCGTCGGTGATGCGGCACTCCCCGCGCCCCAGCGTGGCCTCTCGCTCGTCGCGCTTGCGCACGCCCTCGTCGGTGAGGCCCACGTACCAGAATCGCCGCAGCCCGTCCCAGCTCGCCTCTATGTCCCAATCGCGCCGTAGGGCCTCTATCAGCTCGTCGTAGGGCGGCTGCTCTCGCGGCCCCAGCGTGGCTTCGATGGCCTGCTCGGGGGTGATGGTGGCATCGGCGTAAATCCTTACTCCATCGGTGTATTCATCCGCACAGAATCCAACGCCATTTGCCGCGTGGTAAAACGTCTCACGCTTAGGATTCCACGCCACAGGCATCCATTTCACTCCGCGCTCGTC
>Ga0256407_10007043_pt1 | contig 17128 bp, 12 predicted proteins | sample RumenRJG_04DNA_FD_193489 | JGI IMG/M metagenome (GOLD analysis project Ga0256407, IMG submission 193489) | Bovine rumen microbial communities from Lethbridge, Alberta, Canada - RJG_04 | ecosystem: Host-associated > Mammals > Digestive system > Stomach > Rumen | place: Canada: Alberta...
GAAGTGCTCAAGAACATCCGTTGGCAGAACCATACGGGCTAGCATCAGTAAACCTTTGTCTTCCATGATGCAAAGGTAATAGATTAAATTTTATATAAGCTTATCCCTATGATTTTTCGCTTGAGCCGTGAAGAGGTGTTGGCATATCACTCCAAAGGATTTTGTCAATGGCACGTGTGCCACGCCTACGGGGGCGCTCTATCACAAGCAGACCTTTCTCGATTCTGGTGGCTTCAATGCTGACTACGGTATGGCAGCCGACTATTGCTTCTTTGCACGATTCGTTCATCAGCACGAGGCCTTACGAGTAAACGATCAACTATTCAATTATCGGTGGGCCGAGAACGAGAGCTTGAATCCCACGACAATACTCAATTTCAAGAAGCTGAACCACTACATCGCGGTATATCTTCTCAGCAAGACACTAAATATGCCAGATTGGATAGTATCTTCCTATGAAGGTGAACGGCTCTTCAGAGATTTCCATGGAGATATAGCAGAGATGCATAAAGTGATGCCTCCAGACGAGGTGGAGTATTACGTTTCTCGCCGTCGTTCTATTGTCTTTAGAACGCTCAATACGATATTAAAAATGCTGACTTTCATAGGCTGAACAATCTGCCAATAGCCTCATTCAGCTTTCATATTTGTGCAGTTTACAATTCGATATTGTCTACTGTTTAGTATTTGTATGTCAACTGATGTTTGTCATTTTCATTACAACAGGCACCACACAGTGTCTGCTGCTTGTATCATTACCAGTATATCTTCCCTAATGTTATTTTATAACAACTTTTTTGCTATTTTTGCTATGGCTGTCAACAGCTTCTACTTAACAAAAAAAGATTATCTGAAGATGATAAATAATGCTGTCGAAGTGTAATTATTTCTGTTTCTGTGCGACTAATAGGACGTAAAGAATGAGCTTGATATGGAAACAAAGCAATTGGAGAAAGAATTCCTTGATATGATAGCAGCACAGAAGCGCATCATTTATAAGGTGTGTTACATCTATGCCAAGGACCGAGACGACCTTAACGACTTGTTTCAGGAAGTGGTGCTTAACCTGTGGAAAGGCTTTCCACATTATCGGGGAAACGGAAAACAGTCTACTTGGGTCTACAGCATTGCCATGAAGACTTGCATCACCTTTCTGCGCCGCTTGTCGGTGCGCCCCCAGACCATACCAATGACCGTAGACGTCGACGGAATGACGGCTGAGGGGGGCGAATGGGCGGAGCAGCTCCAAGAGCTATATCTTCACATCAGCCAACTGGGGAAATTGGAACGCGCGCTGGTTTTCCTTTGGCTTGAAGAGCGCAGCTATCAGGAGATGGCCGAAATCCTGGGTATTTCCAAAGCAAATGTTGCCGTGAAGCTCAATCGAACAAAAGAGAAACTTAGGAGAAGTTTCGCAAAAGAGAGCAGAAAGTAGCAACTTGCCTACAGTAATGTATTGCTACAAAAGTATTAAAACCTCAAAAACAAGCACATCAAAATGGAAATTGAAGAATTGAAAACCTGTTGGAATACCTTTGACAAGCGTTTGGCAGAAAGCGAATTGGTGAATGTCCGTATCGTCAAGGAGCTGATAAGCCAGAAGACCAAGACAGCTTTCGACCGTCTGTCAGTTCTGAACCTCTACACTTGCGTGGCTAACCTGTTCGTCATGGCTGTGGTTTTCCCCTATGTGTTTATGAATACTCCCATCACCATCACCTCCTTCATCCTTGTCGAAGCAGCTATGGCGATAGGACTCATACCTCATGTGCGGAAGTTCGCCATACTATCCCGGTTCGACATCAACCGCAAACCACTGTGCGAACTCGACAGACTGATATTGCAGTATCGCAAAGTGCGCCACCGCGAGTGGCTGTGGACGGTAGTCAGCATATCTATGGCCTTTACAGCGTTCTATGTTTCAGAACTTGGCTTCAATCAGTCCGTCAGCTATATTTTTGGTCCGAAGGTGTTGATTGTCGTAGTGCTTACACTGCTTACCCTTGCTATTGCCTGCATAATCGGAGTGTGGCAGAAACGTCTTCATGCCCGGCAGATGGCCGACATAGAGAGTGGGTTGAGAGAGTTAGCCGAATTTGAAAACGAAAATAAGTGCGAAGCAAAATGAAAACAACGAATATCAGGCTGGCAGCAGTTTTTGCAGCAGCCTTTGCGACTGTCGCAGCGGCATGGTCGCAGACGAATGGCATAGGTGGACAGGTTGTCGACCGGAATGGCTCCCCCTTGGAGTTTGTCAATGTGGTCTTGCTGTCACTTCCCGACTCGGCTTTCGTGCAGGGAGTGGTGACTGATGCAAAAGGCGAGTTCTCGATGCTGGCCGATGGGAGAGGGGAGCTGCTGAAGGTATCAGGCATGGGCTATGAAACACAATATGCCAAAGCTGAGCGCGACAAGCCCATCCGCATCCAGCTCAGCGAGGACACGCATCTCCTTGGTGAGGTGGTGGTGAGGAGCAAGTTGCCGCGAACTCATGTAAAGGGCGATGCCATGCGCACCACTGTTGCCGGAACTATCCTTGAGAAGGCCGGAACAGTGAGCGATGCACTCTCCAAGGTGCCGTCGCTGGAGTGCGAACGCGACGGCGGAGTGAAGGTCCTGGGGCGCGGAGATGCCGAAGTGTATATCAATGGTCGCCGCGTGCAGGATGTCAAGGAACTCTCTCGCCTGCGGTCCGACCAGATACAGCACGTTGATGTGGTCCACAATCCCGGTGCCCGCTATGCCGCTTCGGTCAAAGCCGTGGTTCGTATCACCCTGAAGAAAGCCCAGGGCGAGGGCTTCAGCTTCCACGACTACGCTACGGCAATGTATCAGTACGGCTACTCGCTGACCAATAACCTCGACCTCAACTACCGCACAGGCGGTCTCGACCTCACAGCTTCGTTCTGGGCAGGCCGCTACGGACACGGAAAGTCGCTGCAGGAAGAGAAAGCAACCTATTACGTAGGCCCCGATCTCATCGAAGCCTACATGGAACAAGAGTCCAAGAGAGTATGGAAAGGTTGGTCGCCGCAGCTGCAAGTGAACTATATGGTGAGCGAAAACCACAGCTTCGGAGCCTTCTACAAGTACGACCGCCATCCCAGTGAGAACCACGAGGCACAGTTCAACACCGACAACTATACCAACGGCATCTTTGGCGAACGCTCGGAGAGTAGGATATGGGGCGACGAACGCTTCCGTAAGCACATCTTCAATGCCTACTACAACGGCAAGATTGGTAAGCTCGGCATAGACCTCAACATCGACGGTCTGTTCGATGCCACCCACTCGCCAGGCGAAACCAACGAGGTCACAACCGACAGCCATGGCTCTGTGGCCGAGCGAAACATGAGGAGCAACACCAACAGCAGCAACAATTTCGTGGCTTCCAAGCTTGTGCTGAGCTATCCTGTGCTGAAAGGCAACCTCTCCGTTGGCGGCGAATATTCCTATAACCACCGCACCGATGCCTACGATTTCACCGCGACCGATGCCGTGCCGGTGAAAACCACCGACACCGAGATCAATGAGAAGTCGGCCTCGGTATTTGTGGAGTACGGTCGCCCGTTCGGCAAGGTCTTTGCCCAGGTGGGCCTGCGCTATGAGCACCTGTCTAACGACTATTTCAACTTTGGCAAACGCGAGGACGAAGTGTGCCGCAACTATGGCGACTGGTTCCCCACAGCCATGCTGTCGGTGCCGGTGGGCAATGTGCAGCTGTCGTTATCCTACCGTCGCGACATACAGCGCCCCAACTATGCCAACCTGACAAGCTCCACAATCTACATCAACCGCTACTCCTATCAGAGCGGCAATCCCTATCTGCGGCCTACCTACACCCACAGCCTCGTGCTCAACGCCGGCTACAAGTGGCTCAACATGACCCTGAACTACAGCCGCATCAAGGATGCCGTGACCATGTCCACCGAACCATATCCCGGTTCCGAGGACCCGCTTGTCAGTCTGGTGCATCCCATCAACTCCGAGGCCGATTACAACCAGTTCAGCCTGATAGCCTCTGCGCGCCCAACGATAGGCTGCTGGCATCCGGCATGGACCCTCGTAGCAATGTTTCAGAACTACCAGTCTCCCACCGCCGAAGGCACTGTCGCTACGCTTGACCGTCCCTGGCTCAATGCAATATGGACCAACACCATAGAGCTGCCGGCCCAGTTCCGCCTCAATGCCGACCTGTTCTGGGTGACGACAGGCGAGTATAACAACTTCCGCATTGTCAAGCCCCAATGCTATGCCAATGTAGGCGTGCAGCGCGACATCAGTCTTCGCCGCCTCGGTTCGCTCACGCTCGACTTGCGGTGCAACGACATCTTCAACACCAACACCACCCATGCCCGCATCTTTGGCTATCGTGAACTGGAGGTACGCAACGTCTCGCGCCGTACATTCACGCTCAACATCGCATGGAAGTTCAACGAAGCCCGCTCCAAGTATCGCGGCACAAGTGCCGGCGACAGGCAGAAAGCCAGAATGTAGAAGCGAGGTCTATAAACGTAGAAATCCCGGCGTTCCTTATCGGAAGCCGGGATTCTATTGTTTGTTTGGAATAAGTTTTTTTTGTTCTCGGGCTATGCCTCAGGGATAACGTTTACGACACTCTTGTCGAACTTTCCCTTGTGGAACTCCACAGTGCCGTCAACGAGAGCATAGAGCGTGTCGTCCTTGCCAAGACCAACGTTCTTGCCAGGATTGTGCTTAGTGCCTCTCTGACGCACGATGATGTTACCTGCAATCACCTTCTGGCCACCGAATATCTTTATACCCAGTCGCTGCGATGCCGACTCACGGCCGTTCTTAGAACTACCAACACCTTTCTTATGTGCCATTTCTGTTTCCTCCTAAGTTTTAAGCGATTACTGATTTAACTTCAATCTGAGTGTACTGCTGGCGATGACCGTTCTTCTTGCGGTAATCCTTGCGACGCTTCATCTTGAACACGATTACTTTGTCGCCTTTTACCAGAGGATTAACTACCTCAGCTACTATCTTTGCACCTTCTACGGTTGGTGCTCCCACCGTGACTGTTCCCTCGTTGTCGATGAGCAGAACCTTGTCAAATTCAACAGTCTGACCCTCCTCGGCATCCTTTATCCTGTTGACAAAGAGCTTCTGACCCTGCTGGGTTTTGAACTGCTGACCGTTGATTTCTACAATTGCGTACATTGTTTAATTATTGTATAACGGGTTTTTCCGTCAGGCGTCTGGCTTCGTGCCAGCACTTATCCGAGCCTGTTGCGGACTTCATTCTTCTTTCTTATGTAGCCAATTATGGCTAAATCGGCTGCAAAGTTAGCTATTTTTATTGTCTTATGGTGTGTTTGGTAATTTCCGAACTGCATTTTTAAGATTTAATAACAGTTCGCGCAGGCAATGTAACTATTCCGTGAAGCGGAGATTACCGCCCAGGATGGGGCAATGATATGTCAGCCCCGGCAACGCCCGGGGAGAAGAAGCAGCATGGAGAAGCGCCCTGCATGGGTAATAGCATTGTTCACTGGTAGTTATTTTGGCCTTTCAGACTGAGTGTTGCGCTTTGCGAAACCTATCGCCATTGCAGACAGAGCCTCTATGGTGAGTTCCTCCTCAAAGAGATTCTCATCCATCGGTCTCCTATATACCGTCGTTTTCTTCATGATTACGTCGTTTGGTACTGCAAAGATACAAAATTATATCAAATTGTCGTCAGAAACATCTGACTATCAGTTTGTTTTTTAATTCTATAAAATAGAGTGATTTTAGGCGAAAATAGTACAAAGCTAATATTTTTTTTATTATATTTACACCAAAATTACTCAGTATGACATTACAAATTACCGCCCAGGATGGGGCAATGATATGTCAGCCCCGGTAACGCCCGGGGAGAAGAAGCAGCATGGAGAAGCGCCCTGCATGGGTAAAAGCATTGTTCACTGGTAGTTATTTTGGCCTTTCAGACTGAGTGTTGCGCTTTGCGAACCTATCGCCATTGCAGACAGAGCCTCTATGGTGAGTTTCTCCTCAAAGAGATTCTCATCCATCGGTCTCCTATATATCGTCGTTTTCTTCATGATTACGTCGTTTGGTACTGCAAACGATACAAAATTATATCAAATTATCGTCAGAAACATCTGACTATCAGTTTGTTAATTTTTGGAACATCCCTTAATCAAAGAATTCGGGCGGAAACTTGCAAAATCTCGCAGTTTCCGCCCGAAATTAAATTACAGAACTGAGTTAAATTCTTATGGTTTTGTTATAATATCCCAAAGCTCATCGTAGTTCTTTACCACATCGTATGTGACGTGACTATCAGAGATTGTGGCGAAGTGCCGACTGGCACATTCTATCTTTACGCTTTCTGCACGACGATAGTCTTTCAGGCTATCTTTGTCGTAGCCTTTCGTTTCAGCCACGAAGTAGATATGTTTGATGTCACTACCCTCATGGAATACCACAGCCCAGTCGGGATTGTAGTGTCCCACAGGGGTATTGATATAGAAGCCATTGGGCAGTTTCGTATAGACAGCTACCTCGTTACGTGATTCCAACTGATTAGCGAAATCCATCTCAATGCCTTTTGAGTCTACTACTACAAGGTCGTAGAGAGATTTGTGCGACTCCATAGCGTTCACGCCCAAACGACCTTTCAGAGCCGATGCACTGAAAATGTCGCTATCAAACTCCTGATTGAGTTTGTGGTATTTCACATGCTCAATCACAGCGATAGCCTTACACTCATTTATGATGTTGCCAGCCTTGATAATAAACTCTTCTGGGTTACTTTGGAACTGAAGGAATGTCTTCGGACTTATCTTCTGCAAGATGGTGACGATGGCACGGCGTGTTAAACCAGTGTTCTCGACCAATTTGCCGATAAGGTCATACTTCACCCGACTGCCAATAAGTTCACGAACATTCTGCGTGTGCTTTCCGCTCACCTTCATTGCTTCGCCCTGTTGCAGCCTCTCCTTATTCTTAATCTCATCGCCAAGCGTACCCTCTACCACCTCAATGCGTATCTCTGATACTACAAGGTGGTGGTCAAGTGCAACAACCGCTTTCTCAATCAGCTCGTCTGTCTTGAAATCAACCGTGTAGTATGTCTGTTGGTTAATTTTCTTCCACATATCCTGGAACTGCTTTGAGGAGAATTTCTTCTTGTCAAAGTGAGCCTCCTTTGTCTGGCGGGCATTCTCAGGTTTGACTGCATCAGGATTGAATACGGCATCGAGACGTTTTTCAATATCGTTTCTGTATTCGTTATATTCTCCAAAATCAAGAGAACCTTGCTTTTTGTCATCATGATACTGCTGTGTGAGTTGACCTTGCTTGGTAACATAGTTCTTCATGCGGAGCGTGAAGAGCAAGTCTTGTGCATCGTCGTCGTTGAGTTTCTTCTGTTCTCCACGAGCGTTTGTAACGAGCAATCCCTCGAAGAGCGATGGCGTTACCTTTATTGGGCGGTCTCCAACAGCCTCCGCAATCTCAGTCTGGAGTTTGCCAGCAAAGTTTGAGTACGATTCACTGGCAATGATTGTCAATGCGTTCACCTCGAATACACCACCATGCAGCACGCTCTCATCTTGACGCTCACCTTCCTTATTCACGCATAGACGCATACCACGTCCCACCTCTTGACGTTTCTTTGTGGTATTATCGGAGTCTTTCAGCGTACAGATCTGGAATACGTTAGGGTTATCCCAACCTTCTTTCAGTGCGGAGTGTGAGAAAATAAAGCGTGTCGGCTCCTCGAAAGAAAGTAGACGTTCCTTGTCGCGCATAATCAGGTCGTATGCTTCTGCATCATTACTACCTTCGCGCAGTTCCTTTGCTTTCGGCTGAACGTAGTGGCCTTTTTTATCTTTAGAAAAGTAGCCATTATGCACCTGTTCTGCCGTGAAGCGTTTGAGGTAAGCTATATATTCGGGATCATCTGCAAATTCCAGTTGCAGACTGCCCACGATGTTATTATATTCTTCTTCGAAGATTTGTGCGAACTCACCTTTCGATGTTCCACCACCAGCATTGTAGATACGATAGTTATCCACATGGTCTATGAAGAACAGCGAAAGGCACTTGATGCCACGTTTGAAAAGCTGTCGCTCCTTTTCTATATGTGAAAGGATTGTTTCGCGTATCTGAGTACGACGAACCAAGGCCGTGTTCACTGCACCCACCATGTCATTCTCAGCCAACTCCTGTCCATTCAGCAGACGTATCACACGGCGGAAGCCATCGATGTGCTCAATGCGGTAGCCGTTGCGATATTCCTCCAACTCTCCAGAGTTGGCGTAGATGTCGAACTTCTCATCAACAGACTTCACCACCTGTCTGATGCCAGATTTCGTTTTCTGCTCAAAGCGGATACGTGCACGAGGGTTGCCTGAAGAAAGCTCGATTGCCTCCAAACAGAGATAGCCATTGGTGGCTGTACTTCCTTTTTGCTCTACACCTTTGACGAAGATTTTCTTCACCAACTTTTTGTTGTAGGCATCCATGGCATCCAGGCGATACACCATGTTCACGATGTCATCTGCTCTGTGCGTGGCACTATAGAGCAGTGTGAAGAGCGGGTGGAACTCCTTCAGTCGGTTGCGTGTTGCATTCTTCTTGTCGGCACCCAGCACCGACTGAGGCTCGTCGATGATAAGGATAGGATTGGTGGCAGCAATCACGTCGATAGGCTTACGCGAACGGAAAGCATCCAACTTCATGTAGATGCGACGTGCGTCCTCACCACGGGCTGCGAAAGCCTGTGTGTTGATAATCATGACGTGCATATTGCTGTCACTGGCGAACTGGTCAATCTTTGTCAGCTGCTTGCTGTCGTAGATAAACGACTGAATACGCTTGCCATATTCAGCTGCAAAGTGTTCGCTCATTATCTCGAACGAGCGGCAAACACCCTCACGAATGGCGATGCTCGGTACCACGATGATAAACTTACTCCACCCATAGAGCTTGTTTAACTCATACATCGTCTTGATGTAGGTGTAAGTTTTTCCCGTACCCGTTTCCATTTCGATTGTCAGGCGCAGGTCGTTTGTGTCTATCGTTTCCGATGGGCGCAACTGTGTCGGCATCTGTATCGCTCGTATATTCTCCAGCAACTGCCCAGCCGGGACGGTGACAGGCTGATTGCGGAAGCCCACCACATCGAAGAGGTCCTGAGCACCGTCGGCACTTCGTCCCATGTCATGCGTAAACTCCACCATCGCCTGATTGCGCTGCCCACGGAACACATCCGTCACGGCACGCGCAGCATCCGTCTGGAACTGCTGGTTTTTGAATTTGATTGTTAAACTCTTAGCCATTGCGGTACTTTATTAGATGACACGAACATTATTCTTTACCTCTTCATCCGTCCAGTCGCATTTCTGCTTGAAGAGTTCAAAGAGATTCATCTTATTGGCTGCTTCGTTGAAACTGCTGTCACGGAAAACAACACGCACAGGTGAGAGTGCAGCGATTGCGTCAATCACTGCTTCCGTGACATTGCCATCGAAGCAAGCCACGAGGTCGCCATCATTCACATTGTGTATGGTGCAGCCGTCCACCTTCTGCGAGGACAACGGCATCGACAACTCCACGCCCCAGCGTAGCATACAGTCAAAGAGCAGGTCAAAGTCGGTGCGGTCTTCCTTAATGTTGTCGAGCAAGCCAGTCAACATATCCTGGGTGTAGTCCTTCGGAGCAAAAGCTACGTCTTTATAGTTACTGCTCTCGCACTTGAAGACACGGAAACCTGTATCAAGGCCTGTAGCTTCAGGATGCTCTTCCTTGATTTTCTTTCCCGCTCGGCGGATGCGTTCTTTGCCGATTTCGCAGATGTTCTTGTAGCCTGCTTTGCAAGCCTCGCTGTCGTCTGCTGTCTCTTCAGGTAATTGCACCATAATGAATTTTCGATTGCCTCCTTCTTCGGCATTGAGTTGCATTGTGGCATGGGCTGTAGTAGCAGATCCTGAGAAGAAATCGAGGATTATATCACCTTCCATTGAATTGCAATCAACAGTTTTTATAATTTTCTTAGCTACATAAACCGGCTTCGGATTGTCAAATGGCAATCCAAGCGCATCGTCACTTCCACCAAAATATAATAATGATGATACCGCCTCTAACATGTTTTCTTCAAGATAATATTTCTGTCGAGGTTGTGTTGTTTCATCTTTACCAAATTCTATCTTGTTTTTACTTAATAAAGCATCCATTGCATCATCTTTGTATCTCCATCCCTTAGCAGGTACGGGACATGGTTTTCCTGTGATAGGATGAATTAACGGTCTATGTGATCTTGTTTCTGGCTTGTCAGGTGCCGCCATTGATACTGGTTGATATATTTTACCACTACTATCAATTAGAGAATATGCTTTCTCGCCTCCTGACAACTCTTTTTCCTTTTCTTTTAACCACTTCTTGTATTCTGATTTCGTTTGTTCGGTAACCCCTCCATACGTTTTGATTAATTCTTTAACTTTGGATAACATTGTTGGGGCGTTTTCTTTATCCTTTGCAAATGTTACTTGTGCAAATGCAACCTTATTCTTACAGAATACAAGAATAGTCTCATGCTGGTATGCAACTCCAACTACTGAACCTTTTGGATTTCTCTTATCCCATATGATTGTTCCAAGTTCATTGTATTCTCCAAATACTTCTTTACATAAATGCTGTAATGTATAAACTTCATGTTCGTCTATATGAATAAAAATCACCCCATCCTCCGTCATCAAACTTCTTGCCACCATCAATCTTGCATATATCATAGAACACCAATCCGAGTGGAAGCGGCCATTGCTATCAGTGTTTTTGCGATAACGGTTTCCTTCCTCGTCGCGATTGTTTTCATCATATTCCTCTGCAGATTGAGCAAAGTCATCATGATACACAAAATCATTGCCTGTGTTATATGGCGGGTCAATATAAATCATCTTGACCTTACCCATATAGGAGTTCTGAAGCAGTTTCAGAACTTCGAGGTTGTCGCCCTCGATATAGAGATTTTGTGTATTATCCCAGTCCACACTCTCCTTTGGGTAAGGGCGCAGCGTTTTGTTGATAGGAGCCGCTGCCTCGCGGAGGGCAGCACGCTTGCCCACCCAAGTAAAGTCATAGACTTCCGGGGCATCCTCCACTGTCTGGTCGCCTAAAAGAAGACGGAGTTTGTTGAAATCTACTACGCGGTGCAACTCACCGTCGTCACCCTTTGCTTCTGTGAAGCAAGAGGGAGCAATCTGGTAGAGTGCATCAAGATTGAGCTGTGCGCCGTTAGGCGTTTGCATGTCAATATGTTTTGGATGTTCCATGTTATTTATTATTTAGCAATTTTTCAATTCTTCCATAAGTTTTTTGCATTCCGCAGCTATCTTTATACTGAGTTCCTTATATTTAGGATTGTCTTCAGATTTCAAAAAAGCATTTATTTCTTTAAACATCTTTACATAATCCCCAAACAAGGATGTAATTTTTTCGATCAACTGCATAAATTCTTCTTGTGAATATTTCTCTTTACTATTATATTTATAAAGGGAGATAGCCGAATTCATTTTTTCCTTTGTTTCATCTAAACATCTTAATGTGTTATATACAGTTGCATTAGGATATTCCTCAACAATTTCTTTTGCTTTTGTAAAAATAGCACGCGTAAGGAAGTCTATACTCACAGACTCTCTTGTTTTGCTTCCAGCACCTTCTCTACATGCAGTAATTGAAGTCGTTTCTCTTCCATTCTCATCCTCCATAATGAACGTAGAGAATGAAACACCCCACATAATGTTTATTTTCCCTTTTTTTATTTTCCATTTACCTATAGGCATTCCTTGTTCATTGGATTTATTGACAATTGAAACGTCATAGGTATAATTGTAATTACTACTTTCCTTTAAAGAAACCTGACATATATATTCCGAACTATATAAATCAGAGTTATTAGAGATTGGAGAAAAAATTATTGACTCTCCAAACTTGTTTATCCCATAGATATAATTATTATTCATTGCTTAAGTATTTATTTCAATTCCTCCAGTTTCATTTTGAGATTATCTAATTCCTTGCGCTTCGCCTTCACCTGCTTATTCATGGCAAGCTGGCGGTCAAGCTGTGGTTCCTTACGCATCTTCTTCTGAAGACTCTCCAGCTCTGCTTCAGCTTTTGAGATTTTCGCCTTCAGTGCCACGATGTCAGCCATGGCACCAGCCTTGTGCTCACCGATGCCCGAAACCTGTGCCACGAAGTTGTCATAGATACGAGGCAATGACTGCCCTTGCACCGAAAGTTCAAGGTCGTCCATTGGCACCCAAGGCGAAGCAAACGCCTGTCGTATGCGGAACTTCGGGAGCTGAAGTCGCGCCCCTTGGGACGCAACTTTGCCCGAAGGGAAATCCGTCCAGTCCTTGTAGTTGATGAGCAGCATAGCACTGTCATCATGTACCAAAACAAAGACGATGTGGTGCGGCATATTTATGTCAATGAAGGTGAACAAGTCTGTCGGGCAATCGGGTTGTTTGAGGTTTACCACAAACACCTCGATTTCCTTCATCTCCTCCGTGTCTGTAACATTGAGCGTAGAAGCCGACAACTTGTAGAGCCAAGTGATGTTCACCACATCATTGACGAAGCGCGACTTCATGCGAGGGTTTACCTCCATGAACTTGTAGAACATCGTTTTCGGCACAACACGGCTGACGATGGTGCTCTGTGGATAGTGTAGAATATTATTCATGATAATTATGTAGCGAATCTAAAGAATTGCTTTGTAAGATAATTATAGATGCCCACTTTTTTGTCAACTTTAATTACAACTAATCTGCCATTCAGATAGTCTTGCTTTAGGTAATATAACGCATCAACAAAAAAGTTGCCGCCCCCGTCTCTTTTTGGTGAGTTACATGATATTGCGTATATTTTGCAATTGTCCTCGTCCCAGCTTATAACACAGCATTTGTCTTCCCCCTCTCCAATAGTATTTAGTTCCAAAGAGTCTAAAAGATATTGAGAGCCTGTTTTTACATCGAAATCCATCTCATACTCTTTGGCCTGAATAACATCTACGTTGGCATAGACCAAAATCACCTCATACATTGTCCTCATAAATGATTCTCCAGTCTCAAATTCATTTATTGACATCACATGAGGTATGAAATCTTCAAAATCTATTTCCCAATAGATGCCTTCCTCGCATTCCTCTTTTTTATTTCTGAGCCATGATACTTTGCCCATATAGTTTTCAAAAACTAACCATCTTTCGTTTTCCATCAAATTATCCTTATAGTCATCGTCCCCTCTATTATTCATATAGTAGTCAACGAAATCTTCAGGAATAACTTTTACCATTATAGGATGTTTTATTTTGAAAAATTCTCTGGGTAGATTACCCATTTCAGTGATATAGTACTTCATATTCGTTGGTTATTTTATTACAAGAAAACAAATTAATTCAAAGTCATCCAGCCCCTTGATGTCATCCACGAGAGCCGTTGTTTCTCCGAAAGAGAACAGGCTTTCGAGGTCGCTTTCCTCCTTCTGTTCAACAATCGTACCGACAGCCTTTTGCAGCAGCTCGCTATAGTGCTGCATCTTGCGCCCGTCCTTAGTTTCTTTGTTGAAGGTATGGCACAGCTCCAGTATTGGCTCCGTCTTACCCTTGCATGAAAGGCGCATGATGTCCAGCAACCGCTTCGGTGAAAGATGATTGATGATAGGCTCCCCATCATCAGACAGATACACCATATAGAACGGATGCAGAAGATTCTGCCTCCCGATATTCACGGCATTGTTCCTGTTCTTCAATATAAAGATAACACCTGGCTTGGCCTGTTCGCTGGCAGACACAACGGCACACATGCCATATGGCGTGTGCTCAATATCGGGGTTGTCTTTCATGTAAGCCAACAAGTCCAGACGGAACTCATTCAGACCCAAGTCCATGATGTTGATGCCCGTGTCCATGTCCTCCAAGTCCACGACTTCCTCCTGAAGTCGTTGCAGCTGGCTCTTGCGGTAGTCAAGATCCGCCTGCTCCTCGTCGGACAGCAGAACATTGCTGTTACCTGCGCCAGTGATGTTCACGCCTGTCATACGTGCTTCCACACGACCCTTCAGGCGAAGGTAGTCATCCAGTTCAATGTCAGGCCAATAGTTCACCAACTGAATCACCTCATTGCGTGAGCCGATACGATCGACACGACCGAATCGTTGAATGATGCGCACTGGGTTCCAGTGAATATCATAGTTGATGAGGTAGTCGCAATCCTGCAAGTTCTGACCTTCAGAGATGCAGTCCGTAGCTATCAGCACGTCAATCTCCTGTTTCTCTTTTGGCAGCAACTTGTCAGCCTCCTTTGATATAGGAGAGAAAAGTGTGAGAATTGTATTGAACTCAGCAGGTACGCCCTTGATGGTGGAAGCAACGCCATTGCCTGTAACAAGTCCTGTGTGCAGTCCAGCCTTCTCCATGATGGCAGGGGCGAGGTACTTGTAAAGGTATTCAGCCGTATCAGAGAAAGCCGTAAAGATGATAACCTTCTTGTTTGTTCCATTGATAGGATGGGCAAACTTATCACGAAGGTTATCCACGAGCATCTGCAGTTTGCTATCGTGCTCAGGGGTGATGTCGCGGAGCATGACCAACAGCAGACCGATGATTTCCTGGTCGGCTTTCAAGTCGCGCTTCCATGAGCGGCAATCCATGTCGGCAAGAGCTACACGAGTTTTCTTTCCACCCACGAGGAAGTCATTCTCGCTCTCATCACCGTCCAGCATACTCTCCAAAGTTTGCAGGGAAAGGTTAGCGTTCTGCCTTGTTTCGAGGAAAAGGTCAATCGCTTGCAGCGTTTCATCAATCTGCTCCTTGATGCGTGTGAGCGTCAAACGGAAAGAATTGACGGAAGACTCCAGTCGCTTCAGCAGATTGATAGCCATGAGCTTTTTCAGACCTTTCTCACGTCCAGACATTCCAAGGTGTGTGCCTTCGCCATCCTTGTCAATTTCATAGTTAGAGCGCATCGACGGCAAGATATAGTCCGAAGGTGCATATACACCCAAATTCAGGTCGTCCAACTGACCCGAAATCTCCTTGTAGGTGATAGCCTCGTCGAGGTCGGTCAGTTTGGGACGCTTGGATATGGGGCGCAGACGTGTCGGGAACTTCCCGATGTCTGCCGTATCGTAGTATTTCTCAATATGCTTTCTGCTTCGTGCGATGGTGACAGCATCGAGCACCTGGAAGAAGTCAAACGAAAGCATATCCAACAATCGCTCAGCCGTGCGCTCCTTCGGGTCATCTATCTTCGCCCAGGCATTGTATTGAGCCTGAGCAGAGCGGAAGATGTCCTCGATAGGACGGTCCACATCCAGTTTGTCGTTTATCAGCTCTTGTCTGCCCTCGTAGGCAAGCTGGAGTTGGTTCTTCAGGTCATTGAAGCGATTGTTGACCGGTGTGGCCGACAACATAAGTACTTTTGTCCTCACACCTGCACGGATGACTTTATTCATCAGCCGTAGATAGCGGTTCTCGCGAGGGTTCTCATCGTCTTCATCCGTTGTAATCTTTCCACCATTGCGGAAGTTATGGCTTTCGTCAATCACGATAAGGTCATAGTTTCCCCAGTTCAGCAGTGCGAGGTCAAGGCCATTGCTCTTGCCCTGCTCACGGCTGAGGTCGGTGTGGAAAAGCACATCATAACGAAGACGGTCTTTCTCCAGAGGATTGTTCTTGTAGTTACTCTTGTAAGTATTCCAGTTGTCGTACAACTTCTTCGGGCACAAGACGAGCACCGACTTATTACGGTTCTCGTAATACTTGATGACTGAGAGGGCGGTGAATGTCTTACCGAGACCCACACTGTCGGCAAGGATGCAGCCGTTGTATGTCTCCAGTTTGTTGATGATGGCCAGTGCTGCGTCCTTCTGGAAGTTGTAGAGCTTATTCCAAATCTGTGAGGACTTGAAACCCGTTGCTTCATTCGGCAGCACATCTTCGCTGATGTCCTCCAAGAACTCATTGAAAATGTTGTAGAGCGTGACAAAATAGATAAAGTCTGGCGCATTCTCCTTGTACACATTTTCGATGTTCTCAATGATGGTCTCTGTCACGTCGGCGAAGTTCTCTTTGTCCTGCCAGAAATCATTGAAGTTCTTCAGGTAGGCATCGCTGATTGGCGACGGCAGACGTTGGATAAGCTGGAAAATATTGTTGCCACGTTCACAGCCAAGTTCCGTTGTCGTGAACTCGTTGAACGGCATGTAGGTCATTAACTCGCCGTCAGTTTTCACATTCAGGAAACCCGGCATCTGCATCTGCGATACATTCGTCTTGAAGCGTACCTTCTGACGAATCCAATCAGCACACTCTTTGGCAATGGCACGTTGCGTAAGGTTGTTACGCAGTTTTATTTCAAAGTCAGAGCCATACAGCGTGCGTTCACGGTTCAGTTTTGGGATATAGAACTCCCGCTTCTGCTTCTTTGCCCGTTCCTTGTTGAACGTGGGGGAGGTGAAGATAAACCGCAATTCGTCAACCTTCTCCAATTCCTTTTGCAGTGCCTCAAAAGCGTAGATAGAAAACGAGGCAGCAGCCATTGAAACTTTAGAGCCGTTTTTTAGTGTGGCTTTCAAGTCATCAATGACCCTTAGAGTTATATTGTCGAATTGCTTTGGTAGTTCCATCTTTAACGTAGAAACTCACTGTGCAGTGTCTCGACAGGCGACCAAACCTTTTGTTACACTACGAGGGAGTTCTATTATGTTTTTGCCTATCGGCTTCTGGGTCTTTGTCGAGCAATATCCATTCGTCTCTTACTAAGAGACGGATATTTGAGTACAAAGATACTAATATTTGGTCAAAATACACATTATTTAATATTGAGTTCTAAAAATTAATATTTGTGAGTGGAAGCCGTACCTTCTGAATCAGTTCAGTTGGTTTCAGTGCCTCAAAGGGCATCGTTGGCTCGCGAAAGAGTTCGTTTATCCACTCATTTGACTTGATTATTTGACGTTAAGACACGGCTATCCCATAGAGGCGAAAAACTCGGCTGGTATTTGTTGATTTGCACATATCTGAATTCTCCTCACGGGTGTTGCGCTGCCTGGGAGCTTCCACAAAAGAGGCATCGATAATCTTGCCTTCATT
>Ga0256407_10007044_pt1 | contig 17128 bp, 15 predicted proteins | sample RumenRJG_04DNA_FD_193489 | JGI IMG/M metagenome (GOLD analysis project Ga0256407, IMG submission 193489) | Bovine rumen microbial communities from Lethbridge, Alberta, Canada - RJG_04 | ecosystem: Host-associated > Mammals > Digestive system > Stomach > Rumen | place: Canada: Alberta...
CCGCTAAGGTCGACGCGATGGTGGAATGGTAGACACGAGGGACTTAAAATCCCTTGGCCATAAAGGCTGTGCGGGTTCGAGTCCCGCTCGCGGCACAAGTTTTTTTTAAAAGGCCATCTAAGCGATAGCAGGGGCTGGTCTTTTCGTTTTATTATCACCCTGCTTTTCGGACTGAGCCCTAAATTATATGAGTAGTTTCACGCGGAAACCACGCTTGGTGGGCTCCTCTTTTACCTCACGGCACTGAGTGGAGAGTTCGCGACGGTAGTCATCGGTGAGCGGCGTGGCAGTCATCTGCTCCACCATGAAGTCGAGGGCGGTGACGAGCGTCTGCTCGCTGTGGGTGATGCGTACGGTGATGGGCCGATACGGGGCCATTGCTCCGTCGAGCATCTTGTCTATCAGGCGGTGGGCCGTCTCCTCCTTCTCGCTGATGCCGTACTTGTGGCAGAAGGCGCTGATGGCAGAGTGCATACCGAGGAAGTCGAAGTCGGGTCCGTCGATTTCGAACACTTCTTTGCGTATGCGCTGTATGAAGGCCTTGGTGGCACTGTGTATGGGGTGGTCGAAGATTTGCTCGGGCGAGCCGTCCTCGTGGATATAGCCGTCGTACATGAAGAAAAGGCGCGTCGAGACGTCGTGGGCAAACTTCATCTCGTGGGTGACGATGAGCATCGTCATGCCCTCCTGGGCCAGCTGGCGGATGACGCTGAGCACCTCGCCCACCATCGTCGGGTCGAGGGCCGACGTGGGTTCGTCGAAGAGGATGACCTCGGGCTTCATGGCCAGGGCTCGGGCGATGGCTACTCGCTGCTTCTGTCCGCCCGAGAGGCTTGAGGGGTAGACATCGGCCTTCTCGGCCAGTCCTACCTTGCGCAGCAGGGCCAGTCCCTCGCGGCGTGCTTCTTTCTCCGGCTGGTGGAGCAGCTGGCAGGATGCGAAGATGACGTTCTCTAATACCGTCTTATGCCCGAAGAGGTTGAACGACTGGAACACCATGCCCATCTTCTGGCGCAGCCGGTTGACGGGGTAGTCCTTGGCGAGGATGTCCTCGCCGTTGATGGCGATGCTGCCGCCAGTGGGTTGCTCCAGCAGGTTCAGGCATCGCAGGAGCGTGCTCTTTCCCGTGCCCGAGGGTCCGATGATGGATATGACCTCTCCTCGGTGGATGTCAGCCGTGATGTCACGCAGCACGTCGAGTTTGTCGAAACTCTTGCGGAGGTGAGAAATGGAGAGTAGAAGCTGCGGTCCCTCAAGCTCCTCTCCCTGTCTCTCCGCTGCCGGGAAGGGGGTAGTCTGTAAGGTTGGGCGGCGCTTGCGGCGGCAGATGAGCCACGTGCCGCCACCTATTATAATAATAAGGAGTACAGCAGCCCAAGGCCAGACGGTGCCGCTGGGCTCTGCGTCTGTAGGTTGCGACGGACTGGTGAGTATCCCCGCCTCCCCTTTGCGTGTGATCAGCACGATGTGCGAATCGATGTAGCCGTCGGAGAAGAGCACCTGCTTCTGTCGCTCCTCGGTGATGCTGATGGCTCCCATTGCCAGGTCGGCCTTGCCCGTCTGCACGGCAGGTATCTGGGCAGCGAAGTCCATCACGAGGAACTCCAGTTTCCAGTTGCGGCGGTTGGCCCATTCCGTCAGGATGGCCGGCTCCAGTCCGGACATCTTGCCGGAATTGATGAAGTTGAACGGTGGCATGGCCGGATAGGTGGCCACGCGCAGGGTGCGCCCCGTGCCGCGCTGTTCGGGTACGGCCATGGCCGAGGGGTCTTCCGACTTCTGCCAGCGGTCGTATATCTTCTGGTAGGTACCGTCACGTCGTATTTCGGCCAGAAAGCTGTTGAAGTCCTGCTGCAGTGCGGTGTTGCCATGCTTGAAGATGGCACCGATGGGAATAGACTCCAGTCCGGCCCCCACGGAGTCCACCTTATCGGCTATCTCCCTATTGAAGTTCAGCGTCAGGCTCTCGCTGCCCGCTGCGTCCGCCTTGCCGTTCTCCAAAGCAGCCAGCAGGTCGGTAGTGGTTGCCATGCGCAGGATGTCGGCATCGGGGGCCAGGTCGGTGACGGCTATGTCCTGGATGCTGCCGATGATAACTGCCACGTGCTTGCCCTTCAGCGCCTTGAATACGGGGGGAATCTCAGCATCGGCAACGGCCTTCACAGGCTCCTGTGACGAATGATAGCCTGCCATCCCCATCATCAGCAGCATCACTGCTGCCACGGCGGCTTTCAGGCGCTGACGATTTACCAGCGACTGCAGTAGCTGTCCGATGAGCCAGGCGGCGACGAAGTAGATGATGGCCGTCAGGATGAGCGGGAAGAAGGCATCGAACGTGCGCGAGCGTATCAGGTCTGAGGCGCGCGTCATGTCGGCCACGGCAATGTATCCCACGACGCTCGTACCCTTCAGCAGGCTGATGACCTCGCCCTGGTAGACGGGCATGACGGCCTTGACCACCTGTGGCAGCACAATGCGGAAGAACGTCTGCCGCCGGGTGAAGCCCAGTGCCAGTCCGGCCTCCGTCTGTCCGCGGTCGATGCCCTGGATGGTGGTGCGCAGCATTTCGCTGATGTATGCCGCCGTGTTCATGGCGAAGGTGACGATGGCCACCACGATGCCCGTAGCATCTATCGGCGCCATCACGACATAGTACATCAGCATGAGCAGCACCAGCACGGGTGTGCCTCTCATGAGCTCGATATACACCTTGGCCGTCTGTTGCAGCCATGCGTGCCGGCTCATGCGCATCCAGCACACTAGTCCGCCCAGCAGCGTCCCTAAGACGACGGCGAAGAGCGTGATGAGCAGCGTCACATGCAGGCCGTCGAGAATCATCTGGTAGCGGTCCTCCACGATCAAGTTGTTGCGAAAACTCTCCGTCAGGGTGGTCCAGCCATTCATTGCTATAGTCATTTTCACGATGTTTTTCCGGGTTGTGACCTGAAAGTCCCCTTATCCTCTCTCTTACTCCAGCGGAATCTCTGGATGCTGGACGGCCAGTGGCAGGTCTTTCTGTGAGAGGTAGAACATATAGAGGATGACGGGCTTCGAGCCGCGGTTCTCGCCGTGGTGGATGGTGTTCACCATTTCCACGACGGGCTCGCCCTCATGGACGGTCTTCTCCTGTCCGTCCTGTCCGATGATGGTCAGCTCGCCCTGCACCAGTATGCCGTAGTTCATCACGGGATGATGGTGCCAGCCCAGCTTCTGCCCGGCGGGGAACACATACTTCATGGCCACCAACTCCGGGCGGCCCTGCAGATAGTCGGGCAGCTCCACGCCGTCCCAGCTCTGCGAGGTGCGAATCAGCTCGGTTGACACCACCTGCTGTACGGGGTTGTCCTCCTGTGCCTTGGCCTCCTTACAAGATGTCAAACAAAATGTTGTGCCGTAGATGGTAAGGGTGACGGCGAGCACCCAATTCATAATCTTCATAGTCTTCATCTTAATTTTATAGATAATCTGTTATCTCGTTGCTGCAAAGATACAACTATTTCCCCTAATATCCAAGGATATCCGAGATTATTTATCCGTTTGTGTCAGTAACCACACCTTGTGCGAATGGGTGCCTCGGGTGGTGATGCCCGAGGTGGGGTCGGCTACGATTTGGCGCAGGTCCTTCGAGGCAACAGAGCGGCTCTGAAGGGTGGCATTAGCATAGTCGTAGAGCGTCATGAATCCCTTCTGCGCTATGATGGCTCTGGCTCTTGCCACGCGTTCCTCGCGGCTGAGCTTTGTACGCCGAGGCACCTGGATGCCGGCCTCGCCACGCTCGAATTGAGCCTCCTTGTTCATCGCCCGCAACAACTTCTGGTCGGGCTTGAAGTTGATGCCTTTGATGCAGACGTGTCGGTATTTTGTTTTCGGACTGTCATGTGGGTTGTTCTTTTCTGCCTTTTCCGACGGGCTGGACTCATCGAAGCCCAGCGACAGCGAGAACACGCCCAGGCCGTCTATCTTGAGGTTGTGCCCCAGCGGCATCCAGTTTTTCAGCACCGACACCAGTGCATCGAGGACGGCTCTGATTGTGCCTTCGCTGAAATTGCCGGCATAGACGCGCATGTGCTGTATCACTGCCTCGTAGTCGTGTAGCGAGTAGGTCTCCATCTTTGGAAACACGACTTTCTTCCCGTCGGTCATCTCCCCAGGGAGTTCATGCAAAGTGTATTTTGTCATAAGCCATTTTGTTTTTGTTGTTAATACGCTGTGTTTTTGTTTTTCTCTTACTTGCTTTTTTATGTTTCTGCACCGAGAACTTATGTTTCCGCGGCGGGAACTTGTGTTTCTGCACCGCGGACTTATGTACTTCGGCCGAGAACATAGACTTTCCAGTTGCAAAATTACATTTTTTCCTTGATTCTACAAAATTTATCTTATTGTTTTTTCTGTTTTTCGGCGCAACCATCGGACAACAGTGGTAGTTAGAGCGAGGGTAGGCTATGAGAGTGCTTCCTTTTCGGTTTACGAGAGAAAATCAGATGAATATTTGGTACTTACGTGGTTTTTGTGTATCTTTGCCACCAAAATTGTAATTAGTATACTATTATGAAAACTGTAAAGACATTCCTTTTGGCAGCAGCCGCTGGGCTGTTGGCTTCCTGCTCAGGTAAGCTGGGAGCACTCTCGAGTGACAATTTCAAGGTAAGCCCCAATCCGCTGGAGACGGAGGCTGGTCAGGTAACGGCAACCATCAATGGTACGTTCCCTGAGAAGTATATGAACAAGAAGGCTGTGGTGCGTGTGATACCCCAGTTGCAGTATGTCAAGAATGGCTCGCTGCAGGTGGTCCAAGGACAGCCTGCTACATTCCAGGGCGAGAAGGTGCTGGGTAACAACCAGACCATTTCGTATATCTTGGGCGGCCACTACACGATGAAGACCACTTTCCCCTACAATGACGCCATGCGCGAGAGTGACCTCTATCTGACTTTCGACGCCAAGATTGGTAAGAAGCAGGTTCAGGTGCCGTCGGTGAAGGTGGCTGACGGTGTGATTGCTACCAGTGAGCTGTATCATCAGACGCTGTTGCAGTCAAAGGGCTGTCTGGCTCAGGACGGCTTCCAGCGCATAGTCGCCCAGAAGCAGGATGCCAACATCCGCTTCCTTATCCAGCAGGCTGAACTGCGCAAGAGTGAGTTGAAGACGGGCTCTGTACAGGAGTTCGTGGCTCTGCTGAAGCGTATCAGTCAGGAGAAGGAGACCTTGCAGCTGCAGAACGTAGAGGTGTCGGCATACGCTTCTCCGGACGGTGGCTATGAGTTGAACGATAAACTGGCCAACAAGCGCCAGCAGAATGCCGAGGGCTACGTGAAGCAGCAGATGAAGCAGGCCAAGGTGAAAGGAGACATCGAGGCCAGCTATACCGCTCAGGACTGGGAGGGATTCCAGGAGCTGGTGGCTGCATCGAACATTCAGGACAAGGATGTCATCCTTCGTGTGCTCTCCATGTATAAAGACCCTGAGGAGCGTGAGCAGCAGATTAGGAATATGAGCGCTGGTTTCCGCGAGTTGGCTGACGGCATTCTGCCCGAACTGCGCCGCGCCCGTCTGACCATCAACTACGACGTAGTGGGACGTAGCGACCAGCAAATCAAGGACCAGCTGAAGCAGGATGCCAACAAGCTCAGCGTGGAAGAGATGCTCTATGCTGCAACCCTGACCAACGACAATGCTGAAAAGGAGCGTATCTATAAGCAGACCACTCAGCTCTATGCCGACGATGTACGTGCCTACAACAATCTGGCAACCCTCGCTTGGCAGAAGGGTGACTACCAGCTGGTCAGCCAGTATCTGGAGAAGGCAAAGGCGGTCAATCCCAACTGTCCTGAGGTGTATGCCAACCTGGGTATGCTGGCTCTGCAGAAGGGTGATGTCCAGCAGGCAGAGACGCTGATTGGCAAGGCTGCCGGTGCCTACAATCTGGCTGAGGCACTGGGCAATCTGCACTTGGCTCAGGGCAACTACGTGCTGGCTGCTCAAGATTTGAGCAAGACCATCTCGAACAGTGCCGGTCTGGCTCAGCTGCTGACCAAGGACTATGCCAACGCAGCCCAGACGCTGAGAGCCGTCAAGCCCGCTGATGCATGGACGGACTACCTGCAGGCTTTGGTATGTGCTCGTCAGGGCAATGACGGCATGGTAGGCTACTTCCTGCGCCAGGCCGTAGAGAAAGATCCCAAGATGGCTGATTTCTCAAAGAAAGACCTTGAGTTCAAGAACGTGAAGTAAATATGAAGTAAGGAGGCTCTGAAGGTATGAAACGGCTATTCCCCTTTTACCTTTTTACCCTTTTACTTCTATCCTGTGGCGTCGATGGCGATAAGTTCCGGCTGGAAGGCCGTCTGCGCAACATACACATGGGTGAGTTCTGGGTGTATAGCACCGATGGTGCCATCAATGGCATTGACACCATCAGTGTGCGTGAGGGACGTTTTGCCTATGAGATAGAGTTGCGCTCGCCAACGACACTGATTGTCATTTTCCCCAACTACTCTGAGCAGCCTGTCTTTGCAGAGCCAGGTGAAGCAGTGGAAATCAAGGGCGATGCCTCGCACATGAGGGAGATGGTCATCAACGGTACGGACGACAACGAGGAGATGACCAGGTTGCGTCAGGAACTGAACAAGCTGATGCCTCCTGAGATACCTAAGCGTGTAGAGGCTTTCGTCAGGGAGAACCCTCAGTCTGAGGTCAGCGTCTATCTGGTGCAACGCTATTTCATGCAGGAAAATCCTGATTACAAGAAAGCCAACGAGCTGGTGAAGCTGATGATTGCAGCACAGCCCAACAACGGAAGGCTCATCAAGTGGAGAAAGGAACTGCCCGACCTCAGTAGTGGCCAGACGAACAGCCGCTTGAAGAACTTCTCGGCCAAGGATGTCAAGGGGCGCGTGGTCACTCAGCAAGACCTGATGTGCAAGGTCAATGTGGTCACGGCATGGGCTACCTGGAACTACCAGAGCATAGACATGCAGCGACGCCTGCAGAAGCTGAAGGAAGACTATGGCGACAAGTTGGGTGTGGTGAGCATCTGTCTGGACGGCCGTCCTGCTGATGTCAAGCAACGTGTGGAACGCGACTCTGTGCCCTGGAAAACGGTGTGCGACGGTCGCCTGTGGCAGTCGCCCCTGTTGGCCCAGTTCGGAATCGCTGACGTGCCCACCTGTCTGGTCATCAATGGTAGTGGTACGATTGTCGCACGTGATTTGGCACCAGATAAGCTGGAGGAGAAAATCAAACAAATGTTGAAATAGAAATCCAAATAGAAACCCCATGAGTAACGAACGTCAAAACGCTTTTCAGGAGGTCAACGAGAGTTATACGATGGCTGAGGCTATTGCCGAGGCCCAACGCTGTCTGCACTGCAAGGTGCCGCAGTGCAAGAAGGGATGCCCCATCAGCAACGATATTCCCGACTGGATACATGAGTTGAAGAAAGGCAATCTGGGCAATGCCATCAGCATCATCCGTGCCAAGAGCAACTTGCCCGCTGTCTGTGGCCGCGTGTGTGCACATGAGAAACAGTGCGAAGGCAACTGTGTGCTGGGAAAGAAAGGGCAGCCCGTCAACATTGGCAAACTGGAGCGCTTTGTGGCCGATTTCGATTCTGAGAACGGGCTCACTCATGAGGATGTCGTGGAGAAAACCCGTGGCAAGGTGGCTGTCATCGGTGCCGGCCCGTCGGGCATCACGGTGGCTGGCGACTTGTCGCGCATGGGCTTTGCCGTCGAGATATTCGAGATGGAGGCCCAGTGCGGTGGTGTGCTGCGCTATGGCATTCCAGAGTACCGTCTGCCAAAAGAGGTGGTAGCCCGCGAGATACGCTATATTGAGAAGATGGGTGTCGTCATCCATCGTAAGACCCATGTCGGTGTAGAGATAACGGTTGACAGCCTCTTTGCACAGGGCTTTGACGCCGTCTTTATCGGTACGGGACTGAGCAAACCCAAGTCTTTGGAGATTCCCATCTGGCAGAACGGACGCTGTATCTCAGAGGGTGAAGGGGCCGTCAAGTGCGAGCATCTGAAGCGCGTGCGACTGGCCACCCACTTCCTGCGTCGTGTAGAACTGATACAGGAAGGCTTTATGAAGCGCGACGAGTTGCCTGTGGACGAGGGCGCAAAGATATTTGTCATCGGCTGTGGCAATACGGCAATGGATGCCTCACGCACCGCTCTGCGCATCGGTGCCTCAAGGGTGGACGTCGTCTATCATAAAGGTATCGACACCATGTCGGCCCTGCGTGCCGAGTATGACGACGCTGTCAAGGAGGGCGTGAACTTCGACTGGTGGAGTGCCGTCAAGGAAATCCATGTGGACGACCAGATGGACATTACCGAAATAGTGTTGGAGACCCGTGAGCCTGATAAGGAGCCTGTCTGCCAGACACTGCCTGCCAGCAACGTCATCTTTGCCATCGGTGCAACGCCGGCTACCAAGATTGTGCGTACCACATCAGGGTTGGACAATGATGAACATAATTTCCTGATAACCCGCGAGGTGCCCTATGGCATGACCACCCGCAAGGGTGTGTTTGCCGGTGGTGACGTGGTGGGACGTCAGGCTACTGTAGTCCACGCCATGCAGGATGCCAAGCGCGTGGCTGAGGGTATTGCCCAGTATGTGGATGCTGTAAAGCTGATGGAAGCAATTTCTTAACTGTGGTAAAAAATGAGTAAGCTGGTAAAGTGGTTAATAAGGACTGCTTGTGGATTGGTAGGTATAGTTGTGGTTCTGCTGATAGCAGGCTTCTGTGTGCTGAACACCTCGTGGTTGCAAGAAAAGCTGTTGCGCCAGGCTACGACGCTGTTGCAGGAGAAACTGGGAACCAATGTACAAATAGATAGCGTGAGCATTGACCTGCTGACGCTGGATGCCAAGCTCTATGGGCTAAGCGTGGATGACCGCCAGCAGCGCAAGATGCTAAGGCTGGAGTTCCTGCAGGCCGATGTCGATGTCTGGGCTCTGCTGTCCGATAAGATCCGTGTGTCCAAAGCCAGTATCGAGGGCCTCGATGCCCAGCTGTTCAAGGCTCCCAAGGACTCGCTGACACCCGACACCGTAGCTAACTTCCAGTTTGTCATTGATGCCTTTAAGTCTCAGAAGAAGAAGGATGCAACAGCGAAGAAGGTTCCTGCCGACTCTGCACACAAGAAACAGCTTGACTTCGCTATAGACAAGGTGAAGATTGAGCGCATCGGGGTACGTTTCAACAGCGACACCATGTCACTCGGTAAGTTGGAACTTTTGCAGACGCACGACGGACATTATAAAGGTGAGATAGAAGGACTGAGGAGACAATGGGAGCGCAAGAACAAGAAAGGACAGCTGGTAAGCCACGATCTGGCGGTTACCCAGATAGAATACTACGAAGAGGACGGAGAAAGACTGCTGAACCTAAACCGTGTCAACTATAAGACCAACAACCACAGCCCTCGTAAGAATGCCAACAAACCCAAGCGCGGTTTCTTCGACGTGGGACACTTCAATATATGGGCTGACCTGAAGGTAGCCGTTGACCGCATCGAGAATGGTACGGTGCACGGCTGGCTGCGTGAGTGTACGGCTCAAGACACCATTTCCGGCATCGACATCCGTAAGTTGCAGTGTGAGGTGACGGCCAATAAAGAATGCATGAGACTGGAAGACTTCCAGCTTCAGCAGGGTGAGGGCACCAAACTCCATTTTGTGCGTGGCGATATGCACTTCCCCAACAAGAAGACAGGTGCCAAGTTCTCCTTCTTCACCTCTACCATTGGTGGAACGGCCATTCTGAAGGACATCTCGCGCCCCTTTGCTCCCGTGTTGCGCAACTTTACATTGCCCCTGAACCTCAGTGTACGTATGGAGGGTGATGCCGAAGGCTTGCGCTTCCGTAATGTGGTGGTGACACGTCCCAACGGTCTGGTGAACATCAAAGGTTCTGGATTTATCACCGGCTTGAAAAACAAGTACGACCTGAAAGTGCACTTCAATATCCCCAGTGCCGTCGTCAAAGGTGATGAAAAGGAGCGCATCATCAATCAGTTTGTCGTTCGGAAGTTCATGATGAAGCAGCTCAATGCTTTGGGGACGCTCAATATTGTCGGCTCGTTCGACGTGCTCTATAAGCTGGTCAAGTTCCAGGGACGAGTCAACACAAAGGCAGGAAACATCGGTTTCCGCTTTGACATCAATGCGCTGACTAAGTACCTGACCGGTCATGCAGAGGCTGACTATCTCAAGTTAGGCGAGGTCATGGGTATGCCCGACATTGGCCCCGTTACCGCCAAGGCTGACTTTAAGTTCGATATCTCCAAGCCCCGTACGGCTATCATGCGTAAGAAGCTGGGAGGCAAACTGCCCATTGGCGAGGTCAAGGCCCATGTGGACGAAGCCAAGTACAAGTTCATTAAGGTCACCAACCTCGATGCCAGCATTGTCAGCAACGGTGCTATAGCCGAGGGCGAATTGTTCACACCCGGTAAGCTTGCCGACATCAGCTGCACCTTCTCCTTCACCAATACCAACGAGATGCAGAAGACCAAGATCAAACCTCGTCTCAGGTTCAATATCTTCGGTACGAAGAAGACCGTCGCAGAGCGACACCAGGAGGCCAAGGAGAAAGCCGCCCGCAAGGAGCAGGAAGCCAAGGAGAAGGCTGCCCGCAAGGAGCAGAAAGCTGCTGAGAAAGCCGCCCGCAAGGAGCAGGAAGCCAAGGAGAAGGCTGCCCGCAAGGAGCAGAAGGCCAAGGAGAAAGCTGCCCGCAAGGAGCAGAAAGCCAAGGAGAAGGCAGCCAAAAAGGCTGCCAAGGAAGCCGAGAAAGCCGCCAAGGAAGCCGAGAAAGCTGCCAGGAAAGCTGCAAAAGAAGCCGCCAAAAAGGCTACCACACTCGTCGGGTCCGGCTGTCAGCCGACAAAAACACCTTGCTGCGTTGTGGTAGATTATCAACTGGGATGAAATCAACCGTTGTTTAGGATAACTGAGCAATGACGGCAACAGAGATTATTCAGTATATGGAATCGCTGCGCAATGAAGAGCAGCGACGAGTGCTGATGGGATTCTTCAAAACGGCTTCTGGGGATTACGGCTATGGTGATGAGTTTTTGGGCATCAAGGTCCCGCAGACACGGGAAACCGTAAGGGCTGCAGCAAAAGATACGCCCCTGAGCGAGATTCCTGCACTGCTGATGTGCCGATGGCACGAGGTTCGACTCTGTGGAATGCTGATGCTCGTCTGGTATTTCGAGCGGCAGGCCACCAAACGGTTTATCCATGATAGCGAGGCCATCAAGAAGCGCGACGAAATCCTAATGCTCTACCTGAAGTATGCCAAGCAGGCTAATAACTGGGATTTGGTGGATATGTCGGCACCGAAGATTCTTGGACATTGGCTAATGTTGCCATCAGCTCTTGGTGACAGAGACTATAAGATAAGAGTTCTCGACCAATTAGCCACCAGTTTCTGTCTATGGGAACAGCGCATGAGTATCGTCTGCACGTGGAAGACCTCGCAACTGGGCGATGCGTCGTGGTGCCTGCGCTATGCCGAGGTCCATCTGCACCATCCACACGACCTGATGCACAAGGCTGTCGGTTGGATGCTCCGCGAGATGGGCAAGCGGGTGTCAATGGACTTGTTGAGAGACTTTCTGCACCAACATGCCCACGAGATGCCTCGCACTGCTTTGCGCTATGCCATTGAAAGGATGGATGAGCAGGAACGGAAATACTGGATGAGCAGGCATTGAATCTACACAATGCATATGAATACCTGATTCCTACATACCCTAAGCGGTGTGCTGTCCACAAAGCGGTAGCCGGAGTTGTGAAACAGAATCTAATTCGCTCCCATCGTGTTCAGCCACAAGTCTGCCATCTTCTGATGACCTGCTGCTGTAGGGTGTATACCGTCCCAAATCCAGTAGGAAGGATTTTGCTCTGTCAATGGCTCAAACATCTTTTCATAGTCAAGCAGCACTGCATTGTAGTCCTGTGCTATCCTACGGATGACATTGGCGCAGTCTGCAATAAGAGCTTTTCGCTGCGGATAGTTTTCAGCCGAACCGATACGCCCAACCTTAGCCACAAAGGGAGTTCCAAGGGCTATCTTTATGTTAGGGTTTGCAGCACGAAGCTGGTCAAGCAACTGCCTATAGTCATTTCCCCATGCCTTCAAATCCAGTGTCTCCTTACCGCTAACATGCAAGTCTACATCGTTGGTTCCTATAAGCAATGTCACTACATCAGGATTCAGATCAAGGCAATCGTATTGCCAACGTTGCTGAAGGTCGTGGAGCGTGTTGCCAGAGATACCACGATTGAAAAACTGGGTTTCTTGTTCTGGATAGTCACTTTGAATCCTGGCAGCACACAGCATCATGTAACTATGACCATAGATGTGGTTCAAGTCCTTCTGGTTCCGTTCCTCTGCCGGCATCATTTTTCCTCCGCTACGTCCCCAACCGCCATCGGTAATAGAGTCGCCGATAAACAGAAAGCGTACTCCTTTCTTAATGATATTACAGATAGAGGCAATAGAATTACTTGCTTCCACATTTATCCCGATTTTGGGTGAAGCAATGAATAGAATTATCAACAACAGTAGTTTCTTCATACTCACTAACTATTGATTTTGTGGTTCCATATAATTTACTTTCTTACCTGTTTTCTCTGCGTAGGCAATTTCACTCCTGGTACTTTCGCCGATATAGCCACCCACGTTGATGACAAAGATTTCATCTGCCATGTCGATTTTCCGTTTGTGCATGCCCGAAATTTGCAGTTTTCACAATTATGTGCCATAATTCTCTTAAAGTATTGTAATGTTGGCTGCAAAGATACGAATAATAGAGGGAAAATGAGTACCTTTGCAGTGTGTTTTAATAGAATTTGTGAAATGGATTTCTTGCCGAAAGACCCTACAATACAGGTTCCAAGCGTCAACATGCTTCTGAGGGATGAAGAGTTTGACACGCTGGAATCCTTGTGCTATAACTTCGGGACAGAAAACACAGGCTGTAGACCGATTGGAGAGAATGCTATAAACTAGAAACAAATATTAATATGAAGAAGATTGTCATTATTGACGGAGGCCCCAGAAAGAACTTCAATACGGCCTCGATGCTACAGAAATTCGCTGAAGGCGCAAGTTCAGTGAGTAAAGAGATTGAAATAAAAACAGTTCGTCTTTATGGTATGGACTACAAGGGTTGCATGTCGTGTATGGCCTGTAAGATAAAGGGCAAGGCTTCTAATGTCTGCAAGTTCAAGGATTCGCTGACCCCAATTCTGGAGGAAATCTCCCAAGCAGACGGTTTGGTAATGGGATCTCCTATCTACTTCGGCCAAATAACAGGACAATTGCAGGCTTTCTTAGAGCGGCTGGCATTCCCCTGGTTGTCGTATAATGACTATAGTCTGACAGCTCCCAAAAAGATGCCTGTTGTGTTGATGGAAACCATGAATGGCACTACCGACCAGAACAATAGTCAGGGTTATGGTTCAATGGAATACTGCATAGCCAACGCCCTCGGACAGCCCGAACATATCAATGCCTACAACACCTATCAGGTGAAGAACTACGACCGCTTTGAACTGGCAAGCTTTTCCGAAGAGGCTAAACGCCAATATCGTGATAACAATTGGGAAAACGATTTGCATAAAGCCTACGATGCTGGTAAGCGTATGGCAGAAAACATATTAGCATGATAGAGCAATTTGAAGAGTAATTACACCAGGACTTGCACCAGTTCTTTTCCAAAACATTTTCTAAACTCACTTTCAAAGTTCGGAGTCAGGATGCCTTTGCCCATAGCTTCACGAATCTCCTGCATCGTCCAGAATCGACCACCATCCAGTTCTTCCTTAGATGGATGGATCTCTCCATCGTAAGTAGTTCTGTTTACATAGACCAGTTCCCGTTCTCGCTTACTCTCAAAAACATACTTGTCAACGAACTCTGGAAGGAAGTCTGTAATGTCTAATTCTTCACGGACTTCACGACGCAATGCTTTTTCTGGTGTCTCACCATAGTCAATATGACCACCAACTGCTGTGTCCCACTTCCCCGGCTGTATGTCTTTCCACTCAGGTCGTCGCTGTAGATAGATCTCACCCTTGGAATTGAACACATGAAGATGTACTACAGGGTGAAGCAGTTTGATTCCGCTATGGCACTCGCCCCTTGTTGCAGTGCCGATAACCTGCCCGCTTTCGTCTACTATTGGGAATATCTCTTGCTGATTATCCATATGTAAGTATTTGTTTTTTTCTATATCCCCCTTTCTGCCCAGTCGCCTCTGTCTAGGTTGCGATAGCCGATGGCTTCCGCGATGTGCTGGGCTTGCACCTTCTCGCTGCCTTCAAGGTCGGCAATGGTGCGGGAGACTTTGAGGATGCGGCTGTAGGCGCGGGCGGAGAGCTTCAGGCGCTCCATGGCCATGCGTAGCATGTCAAGGCTGGCGGCATCAGGCTCTGCAAACTGATGGAGCATACGCTCGGTCATCTGGGCATTGCAGTGAATACCCTTGAAATCTTTGAAGCGAGCTTCTTGGATTTGCCTTGCCTTGATCACTCTTTCACGTATCTTTTCGCTTGGTTCGCCCGGCTGCATCTGCGAGAGCTGGGCAAAGGGCACGGCTTGTATCTCACAGTGGATGTCAATGCGGTCGAGTAGGGGACCGCTGATTTTGTTCATGTAGCGCTGTATCTGGCCTGGCGTGCACACGCAGTTGTGGGTGGGGTCGCCATAGTAGCCGCAAGGGCATGGGTTCATCGAGGCAATGAGCATGAATGAACAGGGATACTCTACGTTGTACTTGGCACGGCTGATAGTAATCTTACGGTCTTCCAGCGGCTGACGCAGCACCTCAAGCACACTACGCGACAGTTCCGGCATCTCGTCCAGGAAGAGCACGCCATTGTGGGCCAGCGAGATTTCACCTGGTTGCGGATTATTGCCGCCACCCACCAGAGCCACCTGCGAAATGGTATGGTGAGGGGCGCGGAAGGGCCGTTGGCTGATAAGGCTCGTATCACGGCTCAGCTTGCCCGCCACAGAGTGTATCTGAGTCGTCTCTAAACTCTCTGCTAATGACAGCGGAGGAAGGATAGAGGGCAGACGTTTGGCCAACATCGACTTACCGCTGCCCGGCGGACCTATCATGATGAGGTTGTGGCCTCCGGCAGCAGCCACCTCTAAGGCACGCTTGACGCTCTCCTGTCCTTTTACATCGCTGAAATCCAGTTCGTACTGGTTCTGCTGTTCGTAGAACTCGCGTCGTGTGTCTATGACGGTTGGCTGATAACTGGTGTCGCCGTTGACGAAGTTCAGCACGTCCGTCAGTGTTTCCATGCCGTAAACTTCCAGTTGGTTGACAACAGCCGCTTCGCGGATGTTCTGTTTCGGCACGATAAGCCCCTTGAACTTTTCCTTACGTGCCTGAATGGCTATGGGCAAGGCCCCGCGGATGGGTTGCAGCCTGCCGTCAAGTCCCAGTTCACCCACCATCATATAGTGGCTGAGTTTGTCGCTTTCCACCTTGCCGTTAGCCGCCAGGATACCAAGGGCCAGTGGCAGGTCGTAGCCAGAGCCTTCTTTCTTTATGTCGGCAGGCGACAGGTTGGCCGTGATATCCATAGCCGGCATCTTAAAGCCGTTATTGATGAGTGCCGCCTTGATGCGGTCGTAGCTCTCCTTGACGGCCGTGTCGGCCAATCCCGTCAGGTGGAACTGCACACCCCGCGACATACTGATTTCGCACGTTACTGTTGTTACTTCCAGCCCGTTGACTGCTGCACAAAAGGTCTTTACCAGCATAATACTTTATAGTTTTACCTGCAAAGGTACGAAATAATTCTTAATTCTTAATTCCTAATTCTTAACTTTTTTGTACCTTTGCAACTGAATTATGGGAATAGTAAGGTTTTTGAAGGACTGGACGTTGCCTGTGGCGATAGCTGTGGGTACGATATGCTATCTGACGTTTTACTATGTGCCTGCGCTGGATGAACTGGGTGATACGCTGAGACCTGTGTTTGACGTGATATTCCCGTTGTTCGTCTTTCTGACACTGTTTGTCACGTTCTGCAAGGTGGACTTTCACGATATGCGTCCACATCGCTGGCATGTGGGTATCTTGGTGGCCCAGCTGCTGTTGGTGGCGCTGAACATCGGCATCATTCTTTGGATGAAATCTGTCACCTTACATCTCACACCTCTCACCTCTCCTCTATTATGGGAGGCTATGCTGACGTGTATCATCGGACCGGCAGCATCGGCAGCGCCAGTGGTGGTGGGTAAACTGGGAGGTAACATCTCGACTATGACGACGTATGTGCTCATCTCGTCGCTGGCTTCTGCCTTGTTGATACCATTGGTGTTCCCTATGTTGGAACAAACGGTGCATGTGTCGTTTGTCGATGCCTTCCTGATTATATTGGAGAAGGTATCTATCGTCTTGTTGTTGCCGTTGGTGTTAGGATGGATTATGCAACACCATGTGAAGGGGGCTTGTGCGTGGATTGCTGCACAGCCTAACTTGAGTTTTTACTTCTGGGCCGTTTCGCTGAGTATCACCACGGGAATCACGGTGAAGAATATCGTGAATAGCAGTGCCTCGCTGATGTTGTTGGTGATGATTGCCGTTTTTACCTTTGTGCTGTGCTTTGTGCAGTTTGGTATCGGTCGCTTGGTAGGCCGCCACTTGGGCGAGGAGGTGAATGCGGGGCAGGCATTGTTCCAGAAGAATACGGCCTTGAGCATCTGGGTGGCGTATATGTACTTGAATCCTGTGGCCTCGATAGGGGCCGGCTGTTATGTGCTGTGGCAGAACATCATCAACTCGCTGGAACTATGGCAGGACAGGAGAAGAGTAAAAAGGTAAAGAAGAATAGGCAACTAATCAAATAGACGAACTAAAAACAAATCAAGATGAGACAAGCAAACATGAATGTAGTAAGAAAGTGGTTATGGGTAGTTTTACCTTTTTACCTTTTTACTTTTTTACCTTTAACGGCTCAGGCTGTAGAGAATTATCCTTATCGCAGTGACTATCTGTGGGTGACGGTACCTGACCATGCCGACTGGCTCTACCAGTGTGGCGAGAAGGCTTCGGTGGAGGTGCAGTTCTATAAGTATGGTATT
>Ga0256407_10007047_pt1 | contig 17125 bp, 4 predicted proteins | sample RumenRJG_04DNA_FD_193489 | JGI IMG/M metagenome (GOLD analysis project Ga0256407, IMG submission 193489) | Bovine rumen microbial communities from Lethbridge, Alberta, Canada - RJG_04 | ecosystem: Host-associated > Mammals > Digestive system > Stomach > Rumen | place: Canada: Alberta | collected...
ATTATTATTATTATTATTATTATTATTATTATTATTATTATTATTATTATTATTTTTATTATTTAAAAATTTTGAATCATAACTTAAACAACTTCTATGAATATATTTATTATTTGAAAACTTTTTGTATTTTTCAAAAGTAATTTTTTCATCATTTTTAAATTTCATATCATATTCTTTTTTCTTTAACCACAAATTTAATTTAACTTTTAATTTTTTTTTATTTAAATCATTAAAAATTTTTTTTTGTTCTTTATAAAGAGGAATAATACTTTTTTTAAAATTAGGATAAATTTGAGAAATAAAATTAACATTAATTTTAAATAAAAGAGTAAATTTTTTAGAAACAAATAAAGCATTTTCATAATTATTATTATCACTAATACAACTTTCAAATCCTGCAATTCCGCCAATTAAAATTTTAGAAATAATAGTTCTATTATTAGTTTCAATTAAATAATCTTCTTTTTTTTTTGCATTTTCAATTAAAATTAAATTACATTCTCCTTGATAAACTAAATATAAAAATTCTGCTTTATCAAAAGGAGAATAAATTAAAGTTTCTTTTTCATAATAAGTTGGAATAACTTGATTTAATAAATTAGAAGTTTTCATTTCTTTTTTTAATAAAGGGAATTTATCAGCAATAAATCTTATTTTATGTTTATGACTTTTAATAAATGATTTTAAAAGAATTTTTTTAAAGAATTCTTTTTCTAAAATAAAAAAATCTGATTCTTCAACACAATAAATTGGATAATTAATATAATTTTTATTTACTAAATTTAATTCTCCGAAACATTCTCCTGAATTTAATATTAATTCTATATTTTCAAAATCACGAATAAATTTATCTAAAATTTCTTTTGAAAAAGGAGGATTTGGAGTTTGATTTTTTTGAATTGCTTTTATTATTTTTATTGGTTTAAATTTTTTTTTTTCTTTTTTTTTATATTTTATTGTTAAATCTATTTGTTTTATTTTTTCTAATAATATCATTTGATCAATTTGATTATCTAATTCTTCTTCATTTATAAATTTTAAATTTTCTATTGAATCATTTTCATTATCATTATTATCACTATAATAAAATTTGAGTTTAAATTTATTTTTTGGTTTTTTTTTATTTTTTTTATTATTTTTTTCTTTTTTATTTTTTATTTTATTTTTAAATAAATCTGTTTGATTATTTTTATTATCTTCTTTCTCAATTTCATTTTCACTATTTCCATCATCTTCACAATCTGACATAAAATTTTCAAAAGGAATTTCTTCTTTAAAATCAATATTACTAAAATTATCTTTCATTAAATCATTTTTAAAAATATTCATATAATCAATTGAATTAATACTTCTTATTTCAATTTTTCCTTTAATTAATCCATATAAAGCATCATATTTTTCATTATTTCTAAAAATATATTTTCCTTTATTTATTTTTTTATATGTTATATAATGAGAAATTTTTTTTATTTCTTCTTTTTCTATTCCATGATAATTTAAATAACGAATTAATCCTTTAAATTGTAATAAACAATAATATAATAAATCTATTTTTCTTTCAAATAAATTTGTTGTATATTGTATATTTTTTTGATTTATTATTGAATTTTTTTTATATCTAAAATTAAATATATCTATTATTGGTTTTGATGATTCTTTTATTATTATTTCATGCATTTGTGAATCATTATTATATAGATCTTTAATTAATTCTTTTTGATTTAATGATTTTATTACATTTAATAAGAATTTAGTAAAAATTTTTTTTAACCAAAAATTATGTGGAATTATTTTTTCCCATTTTGACATTATTTTTAATTATCATAGAAAAAAAATTTAAATTAAATTTAATTTATAATATTATAAATTATTAATTATTAATATTCTAAACTTATATATTAATTTAAATTTAATAAAAAATTATAAATATTCAAAAAAAATATAAAAACATTGACAAAAAAATTTCAATTTATTATATATGAAGAAGATTAATATGAAAAAAAAATTCTATCTGAAAAAAAATGTTTTTTATATTTATAAAATAATTAAAAAATACCTTTTATAGTATTATTATTTATTTATATATAAATAATTTAATCATATAATTGTGCAAGTGTTTTTGCAAAATATTTATCCATTTTCAATAAACATTTTTCATTTTTAGATAATATTGTTAATTCATCAATTATATTTTCATATGTATTATTACTTATATATATACTTTTTATTTTTTCAGAAATATCACTTTCTGAAATTTTATTATTTAATTTCCTAATATTTTTTAAAATAATTGAAGGATCAGAATTTTCAAAATTTAATATTTTATCTATTTTATCATCTGAAAATTTTTTAAAATATTTAAAAAATAATTTAATCATAAATAAAAGTTTTTTATATTGACCATAATTAACTAAAGAATAAGTAAAATTAAAAAATTCTTCTTCATTTTTAAAGTTTTCAAATTTTAATTTTAAATCATATTCATTATAATTTTCAATTGGTATATTTTTAGTAAATGTTTTTCTTAAAGGACTTAAAATATGAATATTAGTATAATTATTTTTTGTATTAAATTTTTTCTCAACTTTAATAGGAGAAAAATGATTATTATTATTTTTTTTTGTTAAACTATGTAAAGGAAGTTTTTTTATACTAAATTTTGTAATTGGATTTAATTGAGGTAAATTTTTTGTTTTTTTTTTTCTAAATAAAGTATCTGATTGTCTTCTACTTATTTCTATTGGAATTAATTTTGAAAAAATTTGTTTAAATGTTCTTTTATTTCTTTCATTTACTTGTTCTATTTCTAATTCTTCTATATTTTTATTTAAGGATTTTATTTCTTTTAAAAGTTCTTTATCTGATTCATTATAATAATGACGATAATTATTTTCATTATTAAAATTATTATTTTTATTATTTTCATTATTTTTATCATTATTAGTTTTATTTATATTTTTTGTTTGATTATTTTTATTATTAATATTTGTTTGATTATTAGTTTGATTATTTTTATTATTATTTTTATTATTATTATTTTTGTTTGTATTTGTTTGATTATTTTTATCATTATTTTTATTATTATTTTTTCCATCATTATTAGTTAGATTCTTTTCATTATTTTTATTTTTATTTGTTTGATTTTTTGTTTGATTATTTTTATTATTATTATTTTTTGTTTCAATTTCATCTGTTTTAATTTGATTCTTGTTATTTTCTTTAGAATGATTATTTTTTTTTATTTCATCTATATCAAAAGGAAAAAAAGTATTTTCTAAATCTTTTATAATACTAGTTTTAAATTTTTTATCATCTTTCTTTCTTAATTTATTTTTAATTAATTTCATTTCATTTCCAATTTTCTTTTTAATATTATTATTTATTTTAATATTCTCAATACTATTTTTTTGAATTTTATATTTTATTTTTTTATTACTTTTCTTATCATATTTTTCATTAGAATATTGAGATAAAGTTACTGCAGTTATACGACTCATAGAATTCATTCTTTCAGTTAATTGTTTATTATGTAATTTTCTATGAAATAAATTAATATTTTCTTTAATATTTTTCATTGAAGATGAAAAATATTTTTCATAATCTGCATCTAAATATTTATTTTTCTTATTTCTTTCTATTATATTATTTACATAATTTTTTGTATTTGTTAAATAAATTAAATTTTTTTTTGAATTTGGATTTAATCTTATTATATCAATTATCTTTTTAACATTAATACTTTTTGATAATAAAGGTTCTTGTTTAAATATATTATGTTTAATTATATTTAATTTAGGAACTTTTTTATATCCTTTTTCTTTATATTTTAAAATCATATCATCAAATTTTCTATAATCATTAATATTTTCATTACTTTTATAATATTTATTATGATGATGTTTTATACTATTAAATCCATTTAAAAAATCTTCATTTTCTTCTTTTAATTCTTTATTAATATTAAAATTTATTTGAAGAGAATTTAATCTTTCTCTTATATTTCTTAATTGAGATACATTTTTTAATTTTTTACTTTCAAATTCATCTTTTACTAATAAATTATATTCATAACTTGATTTTTCATCATGTTTTATATATGAATGTATTCTTTTTTTTGCTTCAATTCTTGCTTTTGCAAATTTATCAAAAATTCTATTTTTAATTCTTTCTTCTTCATTATCACTTTTCATTAATTTATTTTTTTTTAAATATAATTTTTTTATTATTCTTTAAAATTTCAAAATATTTAAATCATTGTTTTTAAATTTTAAATATAACAATCAAGATATGAATAAAATTATATTTACTGAATTGTCAAATAGTAATGATGAATTAAATGATGAATTGAATAAAAATATTGATTCTTTTGAAAAAAAATTAGATAATGAAAATAAAGAAGAAAATATACAAAATTTACCTATTAACTATAACCAAGAAAAAAAAGGAGAAACAAAAAATAATACAATTGAAAAAAGTGAAAATTTATATAATTTAAATAAAGAAAAGAATGATAATACTTTTAATAATAATAAAATACAAAAAGAATTTGTTAATATAAATGAAAATGATTTATCAAATAATTTCACTTCAAAAATAAATTTAAATGACAAATTTAAGAATGATTATAATATTAATGAAGAAAATTTATTAAATAATAATAAAAGGTTTAGAAAAGGATTTAATCAAAGAAATGATTTTAATTATCCAAAAAGAAGTTATATTAAAAATTATAAAAAAAATTTAAATAAAAATTTAAATTATATGTCTCAAAATTTTTCAGAGAAATTTCCAATTGAAAATTCAGAAAAATTAATAAATAAATCAAATAATAAAAATGATAATTTACAATTAGAAATAAATAAAAGAATAACAAATTTTATTTTAGAAAATAAAAAAGTAATTTTTCATATTAAAAAAGCATATCCTGAATTAACAGAATATGAATGTGGTAATATATTAGATTTAATTCAAAATAAAACTTCTCAAACAATTTTTGAAACAATGAATGACATTTCAGCAGAAAATATAATAAAATTATCTATTCATTTTCATCAAAAAAAAATGAAAATAAAACCATTTATTGATAATTTAGAATTGAATATTTTTGAATTAATAAATTTAAAATATTTAAATCCAATACATAAACAAATTTTATTATATTATAAAATATTTGACATTACAAAAAAAAAAGAATTAAATTTAAATTTACCTGATTATTATTTTTATCAAAATGAAAATGAAAGAAGAAGAGTTTTAAAAAAAAATGAAGATGGTTTATATAATTATCTTCCAATTAAATGTTTAAAATCACATGAAAATCAATCATATGAAATAAAAGAAAAATGTAATTTTGCTCATTCTGATAATGAAATTTATTTTCATTCTTTAATCTATAAAACTAAAAAATGTAAGAAAAAAAATTTTTGTAATTTTGAAAATTTTCCTGAATTATGTTTTAAATCTCATAATTTTAATAATGATTTTAGATTAATTTATAATTATTTAGATGATAAAATAAAAGAATTTATGTTTATTTATGAGAAAAATATGGGAAAAATAAAATCTTATGAAGAATGTTTTAATGATTTAGAAATAGAAAAATTTAATTTAGATACTTTTAAAATATTAGAATGTAAAAATAAAAATATTTTTAATGATAATTGTAAAATTGATAGACATTTATGTTTATTTTATCATAATAATTATGAAAAAAGAAGACCTCAAAATTTATTTAAATACACTAATGAATATTGTAAATATTTAATTTGTGAAAATGGAAATTGTTCTTTTAAAAAATGCCCTTTTGGAAATTATTGTCATTATTGTCATAGTACATATGAATTTTATTATCATGAAAAAAATTTTAGGAAATTAATTCCTTGTTTAAGAGAAAAGAATATTAATAAAGAATGTATTTATAAAGAAACATGTTATGAAATTAATATTAATTTTTATAATGAATATAAGGAAAAAGAAAAAAAAAATCAAATTAAAAATCAATTAATTGAGATTAAAAAAAAATATGAAATTATTAAAAATTGTATTTTAAAGTTTTCTTGTTTAGTTTGTTCTAAAATTCCAAAAAATAATATTTATTATTTAATTCAGAAATATCATAATAAGGATGAATTACATTTTATGTGTAAAGAATGTAAAGAAAAATGTGGAAAAATTTGTCCTTTATGTAATGAAAAAATAAATGAAAATGATTTTATTGAAGTAAATTTAATTAATATTAATAATAATATAAATGATGATTAAATAACATTATTTCATTTATATTTAAAATTATTTAATTATTTAATTAATATTTGTTTTAATTTTTATTTTCAATATTATCAATGAATAAAAAAAACTTTAAAAAAAAAATTACAAAACAAAATTAAATAAAACAGTAAAAATATTTATTAAACAAAAAAAAAAAAAATAAAAAATGGGATGTTCATGTGATACAAACATGTCAACAAAAGATGAAACAAACTCTCAAAATTCATCTTTAAGTAATTTATCAAAAAATCAAAAATTAAAAAATAACGAAGATCTAATAATAATATCAGAAATGTTAGTAGGAGAAAATAAAGGAGATGTCTTAAATTACTATTCAATAATAAAAGTAATAGGAGAAGGTTCATTTGGAAAAGTATTTAAAGTAAAGCAAAAATCAACAGGAAATATTTTTGCAATGAAATTAGTAAGTAAAAATACAAATACACATCAATCAAATAACAAAAATTTTTTAAACGAAATATACATTTTAAAAAAATTAGATCATCCAAATATATTAAAAATATATGAATATTTCACAAATGAAAAAAATTGGTATTTTATATTAGAATATGTATCAGGAGGAGAATTATATGATAAAATATGTGAAATGAATTATTATAATGAAAACAAAGCATCAATTATAATGAAACAAATATTAAGTTGTATATCATATTTACATAAAATGAATATAGTACATCGAGATATTAAACCAGAAAATATGATGTTAAAAGAAAAAGATAATAAAGAAAATAATTTAGAAATAAAATTAATAGATTTTGGTACAGCAATAGAAATAAAGAAAAAAAATAAGAAATTAACTGAAAAAATAGGAAGTCCATATTATATGGCTCCAGAATTAATAAAAGGAAATTATAGTTTCGAATGTGATGTTTGGTCATGTGGTATAATAATGTATATTTTATTAATTGGTTACCCACCTTTCGATGGTAAAAATAATAAAACTTTATATGAAAATATAAAAAATAATGAAGTTGACTTTTCTGGAAGTGATTGGTTAAAAATATCAAAAGAAGCAAAAGATTTAATATTAAAATTATTAGAAAAAAATCCAAATAAGAGAATTTCAGCTTTTGAAGCATTACAACATCCTTGGATAAAAAATAATAATAATACAAAATCAAATAATAATTTTAATAAAATTTCTCTTAAAAATTATTTACAAACTTTTTCATCAAAACAAAAATTACATCAAGCAAGTGTTGCTTTTATTGTTCATCATATGTCAAATACTAAAATTGTTGAAGAATTAACAGAAATTTTTAAAGAATTAGATGAAACTGGAGAAGGTTTATTAACAATAAAAGAATTAAAAAAAGGTTATAAAAAATTTTTTACTGATGATTTAAGTGATAATGAATTTGAAGAAATTATGAAAAATATTGATCAAGATAAAAGTGGTCAAATTTCTATTGAAGAATTTTTAAGAGCTACTATTAATTATGAAAATTTAATTAGTGAGAAAAATTTAAAATATGCTTTTGATTATTTTGATAAAGATCATTCTGGATTTTTATCTAGAGATGAAATTAAAGAAGTTTTAGGATTATATGATGATAGTCATCAAAGTAATAAAATTGTTAATGATATTTTTAAAGAAGTTGATCTTAATGGTGATGGACAAATTAGTTTTGAAGAATTTAAAATTATGATGGAGTCTAATCAAAAGTTAATTTTAGAAAAAGATGCTGAATAAAAATTTAGGTTTTTTTATTTTTTTTTTAGGATTTTATTTTGTTTTTTTTTTATTTTATTTTATTTAGGTTAAGTTTTATTTTTATTTTAGAATAGATTATTGTAATAATGAATTTAAATTATTATTTATGTGATTTAATGATAAAGAATTATATTTATCTTATTATTTATAATTTTTAATATTTATTATTTTTATTTTTTAAAAAGTGAATTTTAAAACTTTTTATATGCTTATTTTTTAAATTATTTGTAATTATGATTATATTTTAAGTAATATACTAATCTATTTTTATCATTATATAAAATTTGATTTTTTTTTTTTTATTATAATAAAATTTAATAATTAAAAAATTAATTATCAATTAAATTATCAAATTCTTTATTAATAATATCTAATAATTTTTTTCAATCAAAGAATTTTTTGCAAAATTATATATTTCATTATCAGGTATTTTATTATCTTTAATGTATTCCAAGTAACTTTAATTAATTGTATCTTGATTATCTAATGATAAAAGATGTTTTGATAAAAATTTTATTATATCAATTTGACTTGAATCTAAAATGATAAATTAAAATTTCTACAATTTGAGTATTTTATAATTTTACTTTGAGGAAGTCTAGTATTGTCTTGTGAAGAAAACTGTTGTCACTATTTTTAAATTCATTTTCAATTTCGGTATTCATTTAAATAAATTTTTATTTTTTTCATTTTATATAAAATTAATTTTAAACGACATTTAATAAAATTTATTATATAAATGAAAAAAAATATTTATTATTTGATTTAAAAATTGAAGTTTTTTAATTGCATTTGTTCATCTTATTCCAGTATTTTCATTAAAAAAGAAGAGAGAATAAATAATTTAAATTCATTTATAAATTATAAAAAAAATAAATATACCTATATAAATAATAATAAATGTAAAAAAATTCTTTTATTTAATTTAAATAAAAAAATTAAAATAAATCAGATTGACAATACTTACATTTCATTTCAGAATATTCAGTTATTTCATTTATTTCACCACAAACATTACAATTAATAACACATTTTTCCATATCAACATCTTTATTTTTTTTTTCTTCATAATTATTAGATTTAACTTGTTTAATTGTTGTTGTTGTATATGTCATAATTTTATTAATATTTAAATTTTTATCATTAATCTTTTCTTTATCTACAATTGAATCTACAATAATAATATCATATATTTTATTTTTTTTTATATTAAAAAACATATCATAATCAATAAAAGGTGGATAAGATAAAATTAATTCACAATTATTATTAGCAATTAAAAAATATCTTGTTAATTTTTTAATGTTATCATTATTTTTAAAAACCAAAGAATCATAATTTTCCATTTTTTTTATGTTTGATACTTTATTGAGATTAAAATTAATATCATTTAAATTTAAATTCCCATTATTTTCATCTATAATATATTCAATATTTGATTTATAAATTATTATTAAATCATTTATATTACAAAATATTTGACGTTTATCATACACAAAATACATTTTTTCATCCATTATTTTTTCATTTAATAAACTATATTTTTTTTTTATTTTTTGTATTATTTCTAAAACTTCTTTTGCGTTTATTATATTTTCATCTTCGTTTTTCTCTTTTAATATTTTTGTTTTTTCTATTATATTTTCTGTTCTATTTATAAAAAATTGAATGAAATTATTATTAAAATTATTTAAACTTGGTAATGATTGTAAATAATTAAAAACATTATTTGATTCTAAGATTAATGATAAAAATATTTTTGCAATAGTAAAATATTCTTTATTATTAGAAAATAAAATAGAAATTTTATAAATTATTGTTTCTATTTCATTACTAAATGCAGATAAAAATTTAATTCCAATCATATTTTCTTCAAAATTTAAAATTGGAATTCCTAAAAAAATTTGGTTAATAATTCTTGAAAATTCTTCATTATCATCATTATTATTTTTTAATATCTCATAAATTAAATTTAATAATTCAATTGCTTCATTTGTAGTAGAAATATTATTTATTTTTTGAATTGAAATATATTTCAAAAGATTATTAATAAATGGATTTTCATATTCAAAAATTAATTTTTTTTCCATTAAATAATGAGAAATAATTTTTCCAAGAGAATAATTATTATAATTATTATCAATTATTTTTTTATAAAATTTCTCACATTCAATACATTTAATATCTTCATCAGATAAATTTGAATTATTATATCTTGAAAATTCATATAAAATTGAAATTATTTCAACTAAAGGTTCAAATTTAACTTTAATATTTTTCATTGATGTTCTTTTATCATCTTTATATATTGGTGACTCTTCTCCTAAAATAAAATCAATACATTTACTTATTAAATTATTTTTTAAACAAAATGATTTTATTTCTTCATTTTCTTTTATTAAATTTAATAAAAATTGATTATAATAAAACATACTATTCCATTTTTTAGATAATTCAACTGGTATAATTGAAAGAAAATAATTTATAATATCAAATATTTTTTCTTGATAAATTTCTTTATTTATTGCTTCAGAAATTGATTTTGATATATAATTACTTATTGAATTATTAATATCTTTATCAAGAATAAGTAAATTATTTAAAATATTTTCTTTTTGTGGTTCTAAATAATTATCAATAAAAGATGATAAAATTTTCTTTGATAATTTATATATTTCTATTAATATATTTGTTATTTTTTCTAAATTTGATTTATAATATGATTTAAATAAAATTGAAAAAATAAATGAATTAATTGTATTAATATAAGTATTAATTTCATTTTCTTTTTTATTATTTTCATCTAAAATAACTTTTAATTCATTTAATATATTTTCAATTAAATCATTAAAAAATTGACTAAATACTCTTTTATCATTACAAAATTTTAAATTATCTTCATTTATTTCTTTAATAAATGAATTATCTAAATTTTGATATTTTTTATCAATATAATCAATAGCATCTTCATAATTAACTAACTTAACATATTCATTATTTTTTTTAATATGAACAATTTCTCCATTTTTTTCAACAATTTTAATATTTTCAAAAACATCTTTTTTATTCTCAAAATCATCAATATCTTCATCATTAAAATCATTAAAATTATTCTTATTTTTTTTATTATTCCTTTTATTATTATTTAAATTTTTATTAATAACATCAATTAAAACAACATTTTTAATTTTCTTTTCATAAATTAACATATAAGCACTTGATTTATATTCATCATCTAAATTATTTTTTTTATTAATTTCACCACCAAACATATCTTTTTCAAAATTACTAATTAAATATTCACTTACATTCATATCATTAAATTTAAACCAAGGCCCATTTTCATTTTTTAATTTTGAATTTATTACTGAATAATAATGACCAAATTGTGCTGTTCCAGAATGTACTATAATTCCTATTAAATTATATTCATAATTTTCATCTTTTTTACTTTTATCATTTTTATCTATTGTATAATTTTTAATATTTAATTTATTTTCAAATTCAATTCTTGAATTTATTTTTTCATTTTGAAAACTTTCATAATTAAATGATATTCTTTTTAAATGAATTATTAAAATATTTGGTAAATTTTCTAATAAAATTGTTTTAACATGTGTTATTTTATTTTTACATTTATCACAAATATAATCTTCAATATTTTCTTCACTTATATATTTATTTAAACAATCATATAAATTATTACAATTTTTAATATCAAGACTTAAATAATAAATATTTTCTTTTTTCTTATTTACATTTTCACAATTAGGATTTTTACATTTTAATCTTTGACAAGTTTCTCCTTCAAAAATACTATTCATTAAATATTTATAATTAGTATTTTTTAAATTATTTTCAATTTGATCAATAAATCTTAATAAAAATTCTTGAGCATCACATTGAATATTTATACTTGTTGGATTTCCATCAGAGTCTTTAAAACTATAAACAAATGATTCTGGAGAATAATATTTTCTATTTGAATAATTTAAGTAATAAAACATTTTTTGTAATTGAAAAAGAATATTATCTTCATTTTCTTTATTTGTTTCTACTGTTAATATTATTTTTTTAAATAATGGTATCATAAAAAATTGTTGTATTACACTAATCATATAACATATTGAACATAAATTATTTATTCCTAAAAAACTATTTGTTGATTTACTTTCTAAATTTGGATTGTAATTTTTTTTGTCTTTATTTAATGATAAATAATTTGTTATATTGTTTATTTTTGGTTGTTGAAAAAATAATTTTATATTATTTTTTGGATTTAAAGAAATTATTATTGTTATAATTTCAAATAGTCTTTTTATATATAAATTTGATTGATATGAAGAAAAATTGTTTTGTTTTTTATCATTTATATCATTTATCAAATAATTATCTATTATAAATGATAATATTTTTTCTGTATTAAAATTTTTAATATTATAATTTTCTTTTTGAAGAATTGAAAGAGTTTCTTTTATTATTGATAAATAATGAATAAATATTTCTTCTGATGGAATGTTTTTTGCATTTAATAATATTTCTATGAATTTATTTAATATTTCATTAAGTTTTATATTATTATATTTTAATCCTATTGATATTAAATTTTCATAAAATGAAAATATAAAATTAATGTTATTCATTTTAGATAATGATTCTATATTTAATATTTCATTCCTTATTTCTTTTTCAAAATTTATTATTTCATTTCTTTTACTCTCTGAGATATGATTTAAAATTAATTTATTTGAAGGTAAAAAATTTTGAAGACAATAAAATTTTTCTTCTTTATTTAAAGAAAGAATATTTTTTAAATATTCATCAAATAAATTTTTTTCATTCTCAATACCAATAAGCATAATAATAGTAATTAATTTTAAAACAATTTTTATAATATTTGTAAATTGATTATAAGTTTTTTCATTTTGTGATAAATTTTGTAATATTTTAAATATTTTTATTAATAATTTACTAAGTGATAAATTACTTAAAATTGTTTTTTGTTTTTCATTAAAATTTAATTCATATTTTTCATAATTTTTTTCTTCATTATTTTCATTATCATTTTCATTATCATTAGTATTATTTTTTAAATAAATAATAAAATTTTCATCATTTATTATTTCAGTTATACAATTATCAATAATTTTAATACAAACAGAAATAAATTGAATAAAGGAATTTGAATAAGTTTCTTCATTATAATTTATGAAATTATTAATTAAAAGATATAATGAATTATTAATAAAATCAATTCTCCAAACTTCATTTTTTTCTTCTTTCTTTTCTAAAATAGATAAAATAATTTGATAAGAATAATTTTTAATATGTATATTACTTTCATTAACAATATCTTCAAATTTTTTTTCTAAAATTTCATTATAAATAACATTATTAGTTTCAATCATTTGAATAATTAAATTAGACTTTTCACTAATTTCATTATTTTTATGATTCATTAAATCAAAAATTTTATCAAAATATTCTTTATTATCACTTAAAAAAAATCTTGGCATAAAATTACTTTTTTCATTTTCAAAATAAAAAATATCAGAATCATTTTCAATAGTAGCATCACATTTTTGTAAATCATATCTATAATCTAAATTTTTAATATGAATCCAAGAAGTTTCTTCATCATTATTAAATAATTCTACATAATACCATATAAATTCTTTAAAACTTAATTTTTCATCTTTATCTTTATCATATTTAAAAAATACTTCTTGAAGTGTTCTTTCTATATTTTTCATATTTAAAGTTGCATTTTGTAAATATTGTCTAAATATATCTTTATCCATATAACCTTTATCACAATATTGATAAAAAATTTCTGTTAAAACTGCATTTGATCTATCACTTAATAAACTATTATTTCCTTTTTCTAAAAGAGGATATTTTTTTATTTTTTCAAATTCTTTATAATTTTTTATTACTTTAAATGTATTATTATTATCTTTTGAAAAATCAATTAAATTTTCATTTATTATTGAATATAATAAATTACCATTTAATTTATTATCTATTTTAATATCTTTTATTTTTTCTAATGAAAATAATATTATTGGAATATTTAATTCTTTTGATATTTCTTTTTTTAAATCATATATTGTTGAATTATTATATAATTTTCCTTTTAATTCTAAATCACTTTTTGGATTATTATAAAATGAATTTATTATTTTAATATTAACTGGTATTTGTTTTATTGTTTCACTTTCATGAGAAATTACATTTGCCGTTCCATAATATTCACTATAATATATTAAACATAAAATAGAATATAAAGTTCCTATAATATTTTTTTCTTTATCTAAATTTAAAAAATTAAATATATATTTAATTAAATCATTCCATATTTTATATCTTTCTTCAAGTTGAAAATTTCTTAAAGAAAAATTAGATATTAAATCATCTATTAAAGAAGTCATTGAAAAATTAATTAAAATATCCCATATTATTCCAAAATGTTTATATTCAAGTGGATTAGATTTTTCATTTGGTTGTAAGTCTTTTGTATTATAATCAATGAATAAATTATAAAAATATTTTATTAATACATTATCAACTATATCTTTATTTTTATTAGATAGACAAAAAATTTCTAATTTTTCCATTAAATTATCAATTGTAGGATAAATGTCTATAAATTTTTTTAAATGTAATTCATTAATCCAATTTAAAAATATTTCTCTATATTTTTTATTTGCTATTTCAAAAATAAAAATATCAAAAAATTCTATAATTCTATTTATGTTAATTAATCCTTTATATTCACTTATATTTAAAATAGTCATTAAATTTTGAAATATTTCTTGATCAAAATTATTATTTGGTTTTAAACTTGTTCTAAAATAATTAATTATTTTTCCTATAAATTTTTTACTACCATCATTTTTAGTAAAAATTTCATTTGATAATTTAAATCTAATTTGATTTTGATATTTTACATCAATTGAAGTAAATAAATAAGTTAAAAATTTAACTAATAAATTAATATCAATATCAGATTCATTTTCATATAAATTATTAATTATTTTATTTGCATAATTTATATATAAATTATTCATAATATTTAAATCTTTTGCATTTTGAATTACAGAAAAAAAATTAATCATTACTGAATTATTATCATTTTTATCATCACTTTTAACTTGAATAATATAATCAAATAAATAATTTAAAACATCAGTTGCTATTTTTTTAAATGTTGAAAAACCATTTAATTTTGAAGTAATACTTGTTAATAAAACTATATCTTGTTCAGTTAATTGTTCATAATTAATAGTTTTAATTTTATTTATTATACTTGTTGATATTCTATAAGACATTTCATTTGAATTTTGTTCTAAAATTAAATATAAAGAATTTAAAATATCTTTATTACTATTTTTATTTAATAGAATATAATTATATATTTTATCAATATCTTTTTGATCTATTAAATTAAATTGAAATAAATATTTAAAAATCTCTTCTCCTTTTTTTAATAATTCAACATGAATATTCATATCATTAAATAATAAATCAATAATATCATTTCCAATATTAATAGTATCATTTTTATCATTATGACTTAATAAAAATTTAGACATTTGTATTTTTTTTTCTTTTGAAATATCTTGATTTAAATTTGAAATAAGTGAATTTGATATAATATTTAGTCCAATAAGTTTCTTTTCAAAAAAATTACTATTTTTAAAACAATTATATCCAAATTCAATTTCAAAAGGACCAATTATTGTATCAATATCAAAATCATAATATGATAATAACATTAATTCTCTAATTCTTTTAAATAATTTATCAATTTCAACTTTTGAAAATTGTTTTGATTTATCATTTCCAAAATTAGTTATAATTTTAATAAAAGAAGGATATAATTTATTAGGAATAAAATCTTTCATAAAATGAACAGATAAATTCTTAATAAATGAAGATAAAAATTCAATAACTTTTACAAAATATTCAATTGATAAATTTTCATTAATAAAATCATTCTCAACTATTTTTTCCATTAAATAATTACAAATTATAATATATTCAAAAGAATAATTTTTATCTTCACTTACAGGAATAATATAATTTTTATTATTAAAAGGAATATGCATATTATGTGAATTAAAAAAAATATTATCAGAAGGACTTTTTGGATAAATTTGATAACAATTAATATTAAAAGATTCTGTATTAATCATTCTAATTTTAGGAGTATAAATATTAAAAGTTTTATTAAATTTTGTATTATAACCATATGTTTTATTATCTTTTTCAAATTGATAACAAATTATTATATCATTTGTTGATTTTCTTAAAACATAACTTTTCATCCAATTATTTCCTATATCTAAACAATCTAATAAATCATCTTTTTTTATATTATTTCTCCATTCAATTTCTTCATCTTTTGAAAAAGTATTTTTTGGTTTTATTTTAAAAGAATTTTGATTTAATGTTATTTTTTTATTATCTAATAATTTAATTTGAACTTGATTATTATTTATTGATATTATTTCTCCTTGAGTCCAATTATAATAATTATCTTCTTCATTTAAATAATCAATAATGTCATTTTTTTCAAATTGTTTTTTTTCTTCTTCAATTGGGAAAAAGAAATTATAATATTTTTCTAGAAGTGAGTTTAATGAATTAATTGAAGTTGATTGAGTATAAAAATTTGATTTTTGAGAAAAAATATTTGATAAAAAATCTAATTTTAATAAATCTTCTGGTTTAAATTTCATTGATATAAATAAATCAATAAAATATTTATAAAAATCTATTTGAGTTTGTTTTGATATATTATTGTTTTGTAAAAAAAAAAATAATTCATCTAATAATTTATATGATAATATTTTATTTTGGGTAAATTTTTCTATATTTGATTTTATATATTCAATTATATTTTCTAATGATATTAAAGTTTTTTCATTTCTAAGATTATTCATTAAAGTATTAAATTCAATTTCTTCTTTTGATATTCTACTTGAATCCATTTTTTTTTTATATGGTAATTAATTTTTTAACAATAATATTATTTTGTTTTATTAAAAAAATTAATCTGTTAAAAAAAGAATTTTTATTATTAAATAATAACAATATTTATTAAAAGACTAATGT
>Ga0256407_10007051_pt1 | contig 17114 bp, 11 predicted proteins | sample RumenRJG_04DNA_FD_193489 | JGI IMG/M metagenome (GOLD analysis project Ga0256407, IMG submission 193489) | Bovine rumen microbial communities from Lethbridge, Alberta, Canada - RJG_04 | ecosystem: Host-associated > Mammals > Digestive system > Stomach > Rumen | place: Canada: Alberta...
AAAAAAAAAAAAAAAAAAATAAAAAAAAAAAAAAAAAATAATAAAAAAAAAAATAACTACTCAAAAAAAAAATGTTACAACAAGAATCAATATACAATATCCTTCCAAAGGGAAAAATGTCAGGTCACGATGGAATAAGTTACAAATCTAAATTCCCTCACTGGATAGCTCCCACAGCATCAACTTTCAAACTTCATAACTCATCCTACCCAGATGTATCTAATTGTTCAGGTGAATTCAAGTTACCTAGAGGAGCCCATCCCTTAGATCAAGAAAATGCAACATTTGGTTTACCAGAAGGTTCCTATGCTGCAGATCCTCAAAATTTTCATAAAAAAGGAGAAACTTTCAAAATATTACCACCATTAGAAAAATTACATCCAACATGGTCAATTAGAAAACCAAAAGTTCCAACAATTAATGACTATCCAATTTATGGTTTGAAAACTGAAAAAAATTTCGTTATTGCAAATGCAGTTGATAATATTTTAATGCAACCTAAACAATTACCTCCTGAAGAAGAAAGATTTCATAAATATTTTGGTAAAGTTCCTGATTATATTAAGAGATATAGATTAAAACATGAAAATGAATTAAATGAAATTAGAGAAGCTAAAAGAAGACATCAAGAAGAAGAAGATGCTAAACAAAGACTTTTAAGTGAAGGAGAAGTTAGTGAATTGAGAGAAGGTTTGAGGAAAAAATGGCAAATGTATAATTTGAAATATGGAAAAATGACTCATAAGAAAGTGTTTGATAATTTAGTCTTATTGAGAAAGTAAGTTTTATTTTTTTTAATTTTTTTTTAGTAAGGAAGATTTAGAAAGAGAATTGAATCAAATTGAAAATGATCTAAAGAAACTTGCTCCTAAACATGTTATTGTGGATATGACTAAGTAAAAAGGTTATTTTTAAAGACGTTTTTTTTGGGATTTTTTTATGTTGATTAAATAAGAATTAAATAATATTGATTTTGATTATAAAATTTTTAGACTTTATTTTATTTTTTAAAATTTTGTTTTGACTTTTTTTTCTAAGGTTTTTTTATTTTAAAAAGGAGTTTTTTTGGAATTGGTTTAATTTTTTTTTAAAATATTATTTTGATTAATTATTTTATATAATATATTATAAATATAAGTTATTTAACCAAATAAATCAAATATTGATTTCCCTGGAAGTTGTATTGAACTATGATTTTTCCTTATTTTATTTTCATTTATTTTTTTATCATCTTCACCAAGGAGTTTTGAAAGTTTATCTAAAGTAGAATTATTTATAATAATAGATTGTTCTTTTTCATTTTTTAATTCAGTAAAAGCATCATTACCAATATTTAAGTAATTAGGACTTAAAGGATCATATAAATTTACTCTTGTTATATTATCAATGTCTACTAAAGGCATTAAAAATCTATCAATTAATTTATTTATTTTATTAGTTTGAATATCATTTGAAATATCTTTTATATTTAATTTAAATTTATCATTTGGGAAATTAATTTGAAAGCATTCTTGAATATTTTTTATAAATGATTTTTCTTCTTTTTCTATATTTGCACCTGCTTTTCCTATTCTTTTTAATAATGTATTTATATCTTCTTCTTCATATTTATAAAATATAATTTCAATTGAATAATTTTGGAAACATGTTGGACAAATAACTTTTTTTTTGTTAATAAATGTATAATAATTTATTAATTCCTTATGACATTCATTACAATTTATAATATCTTTATGATAATATTTACAGAATTTTTTTTCATTAAAATAATCTTTTAATAATTTATTTTCTTCAATAATTACTTTCTGAAGATAATATTGAATATTTTTAATAGAAGAAAGACTCAATTGTAATAAATTTTCATTAACCATTTTAATTATAGTTGAAATTAATGGAAATACATTTTTTTCATTATTCAATTCAAGTACATAATTTAAATCTTTATAATTATCATAAATTGAATTAGACCAATAAACAATTTGAGCATTAATTAAATCATCTTTATTTTTATTTTTAACATAAGAAATATGTATTGAACCTGGTTCAATTATTAATGTTTCTCCTGGTTTTTGAATAAAATTATAAAAAGGAATATTTAATGATTTAAAATATTCAATATTATTAACTTTTTTAATTGAAGAAATTTTACTTGCATAATTTTTTTCAATAATTATATTATATATATCAACATCATTAGATATATTTAATATAAATCTTCTAAATTGATTTTGGTAATTTTTCACTTTAAATAAATTATATAATTTTGTTAATTCGATTCCTTCATTTATATTACATTCAATATTCATTATTTTTGGTAAATTTAATCCAGGTATTTCTAAAGGACAATATTTTAATAAATCTTTTTCTCCTTTTGGATAACTTTCTAATTCTAATTTAGTTAATTTACTTTTTACTTTTTCAATTTCTTCATTATTTAAATACATTTCAATAATTGATTTTTTATTTGTTGTTGTATCAATATTATTGTTTATTATATTATCTATTTTATTGAAAGCTATTTTTTTAATGTGTTCAAATCCAGGAAAATTTGATATTATTTTACATAAATTACTTGGTCTTTGATAATAATCATCTGGAATTTTATCAATTTTTTCTATTTCATAAATTAATTTCTCATTCATTTTTTCATCTTTAATTGACTCTTTTTTATTAATAATCGGAATTGGTTTTGAACTCATTAAAAAATCATCTGTTATATTATCTTCTACAATTAATTTTTTTTTTACTAAATTATTTTTATTTTCCTCTTCTGCTATAGGTTTTTTTATATTATTTAATAATGATTTTTTAACTATTTCTAGTTTTTTTTTTGCTTTTAAAACCCTAATCATTTCCATATCTCTTTTAAATTCTTCATTACTTATTTCCGAATAATCAAAGGAAATTGTAATTTCTATTTCTTTTAAATTATTCATATTTATATAAATTACCAAATATTAAAAATATTATATATACCATTAATTAAATATATTTTAAAATTTGAAATATAATTTTTAAAAATTAAATATTATTTTTTCATTAGAAATATTCTAACTTTTTTATTTATCTTTTCTTTTTAATGATTATATATATATTTTTATATGAAAAAGAAATATTATTTTAATTCATAAAATAATATCTTTGAAATTTTTTTATTTTTTATAATTAAATATTGTGTCAATTCTTTTTTCTTCAACTTGAAAAAATTATTAAAACATTATTTCTTAATATGAATTTTAATCTTTTGTTATTTATAATTTTTTTTACATATAAATGTAATTTATTTAAAATTATTTTTTTCTTTTTTTTATTCAAGATATTAATAATTGAACTCAAAAAAAAATAAAATAAAATAAATTTGATTTAACAGATTTAATCTAAAATATTAATAACCTAAACATTTTAATTTTAAATTTAAAGATAAATAATAATAAATATAAAAAAAATAAAAAAATGGAAAATTTATTAAATAAGACAGAAGAAACCAACTCACCAAAATCATCCGATTACAAAAGTAAAAATAAATAAAATAACCTTTATAAAAAACATTGAATAGTAAACAAAAACAACTTTAATTTCATGTTTGTAATAGGAAAAGGTGGTTTTGGCAAAGTATGGAAAGTGCAATATAAAAAAACAAAAGAAATATATGCATTAAAAGAAATGTCAAAATTAAAAATAATAGATAAAAAAAGTGAAAAATCAATAAACAGCGAACGTGAATTTTTATCAAAACTCCACAACCCATTCATAGTAAATATGCATTACGCATTTCAAGATCAAGACAATTTATTTTTAGTAATGGATTTTTTAAGTGGAGGTGACTTAAGATATCATATAAGTCGTCATAGAAAATTTTCAGAAGAACAAACTCGTTTTTTCATAGGTGGAATAATTTTAGCATTAGAATATATTCATAGTAATAATGTAATACATCGAGATATAAAACCAGAAAATTTAGTATTAGATAATAATGGTTATGTTAGATTAACTGATTTTGGTATTGCTAAAGAAAATTTACCTGATAATTCAAGTGAAACAAGTGGAACTCCTGGTTACATGTCACCTGAAGTTATTAATAGTGGTAATCATTCTTTCCCAGTTGATTTTTTTGCTATTGGTGTTATTGGATATGAATTTATGAAAGGTATTAGACCTTATATTGGGAGAAATAGAAAAGAAATTAAAGAACAAATGATTGCTAAACAAGCTAAAATTAATTTAGATGAGTTAAATTCTTCTTGGAGTTTTGAAAGTGCTGATTTTATTAATAAATTACTTATTAGAAGACCTGAAAATAGATTGGGTTTTAATGGAATTTTTGAATTGAAGGAACATCCTTGGTTTAAATATTATCCTTGGGATGATTTAGAAAATAAAAGCTTACCTTCTCCTTTTGTTCCTGAGAAAAGAGATAATTTTGATAAAAGATATTGTGAAAGTGTTGATAGAATTGGTGAAGAAACTAAAATTAGATATGAGGAAATTTTTCTTGATGGAGAATATCAGAAAATTTTTACTAAATTTTTTTATAATAAAGATATTGAAGAAAGGAAAAAAATTAAAAAAATCAATCAGGATAAATTAAATTTTAATACTATTAAAAAAAGTAGTAATAATAAGTTAAAAGAAAATATATCTCCAAAAACAAAAAAAAATAATTTTAATACTATTAATATAAGTAATGTTAGTAATAGTAATATTGAAAATAGTGAAAATCAATTAAATAAAAAAAAAATTAATAAATCTTCTTTACATTCAAAATATAATAGACCACTATCACATTCATATAGTACAAAAGATGTTAATGATTCAAAGAAAAAAGAATATGAAAATTTACTTGGTAAAAAACCAATAAATAATAAAGTCAATAATAATAATCATAATAATAATAATCCTAAACAAAATCAACATTTATTTAGTTTTCTTGTTCATAATAATCACAATAGTAATAATAATATTATGTTAAATTATAATCCAGGTAAAATTAATAGTATGAGATCAACATCTTTGTTAAGTCCTTCACAAAGAAATAATAAGAAATATTTAAGTAATTATAATACAAATGATAGTTCAAAAAAAATTGATAAAATTAAAAAGGGGAAATTTTGTAGAGTTAGTAGCACATCATCTTTATTTAATAGGAATTATAATCAATATTTATTCAATCATATTAAATCAATCTCAATATCTAATAATAAAGGAATTAAAAAACCGAAACAATTTTATAGTATATATAATCATAAAATTTAAGGTTTTTTTCTTTATATTTTATATGTATATTGATTAAATTATTAGATATTTATTTTATATAACAATATGATAATTTAAAAATATTTTTTTTAAGAAATATTTAAAAAAAAAATAAAAAAATAATTAGCAAAAAAAGATAAATGACATCTATATTTAATAAATATTTGAAACATTCAACAAAGTCGAAAGTAAAATTAGAATTATCAACAGGTGTTCATTATGATTCAAAAATTCAAAATTTATTAGAATTAATACATAAAAATAAAAGAGAATCATATAAACTTTTTAATGATAATAAAACTTTAGAAATAATAGGATATATTTTAAATAAAAGTCAAAGAAATGAAAATGAATTAAAAATAGTATATTCATATTTAGAAACTTTAAAAAGATTTATATCATTGATAGGTGTAAATCAACAAAATTTAAAACTTTTACTAAAAAATATATCAATTCATTTAAAATGTGAAAAATATCAAATGGGTAAATTATTATTTCGTTTTGGTGAAAAAGGACAAAAATTTTATATAATATTAAAAGGAAGTGTACATATAATGTTATTAAAAGAAAATAAAATTCGTTTAACATTTTATGAATATATACTTCATTTAATAAGATTATATGCAATTGGTGAAATTGGTTTAATGCAAAAGATAATAAAATCAAATAGATATTCATATGAAATAAGTGAAAAAGAAATTATTGAATTTGTTGATAGATATAATGATAAATTAGAAAAGTCATTAAATCAAAAAAAAAATACTTTATTAAATTTTGATGATTATGATATAAAAAAATTAACTAAATCATTACAAGAAATTTATTCTCAAATAACTCAAATAAATTTGAATGTATCAAATTATATTCAATTAACATTTCCATTTAATATAAGTGAAAAAGAGTATCTTAATTTTAATGAAAAAAAATTAATAATTTATTCTTATTTTGAAGTAACTAAAACAAATCAAGGAGATTTTTTTGGAGAAATTGCTTTAGAAAAATCAAATTTAAGAAGATCTGGCTCAATAATTTGTGCTGAAGATTGTATATTTGGAACTCTATCAAAAGAAGCATATAATAATAGTATTAGAGAAATTCAAATTAAAGAAAGAAGAAATAATGTTAAAACACTTTTATCTTTTAAAATATTTAGTGATTTAAATTGGGATATTTTCCAAAATCATTTTTTTAATTTATTTAAAATTATTCATGTTTATAGAAATGAAAATATTGTTGAACAAGGAAATCCTATTAAACAAATATATTTTGTTAAAGAAGGAGAATATGAAATAATATCTGAATTATCAAATTTCCAAATTGATAAATTAATTTTACATTTAAAAAATAAATATAATGATAAAAAAATTAAAGAAAATGAATATGATAATGATAAAAAAAGATTGTTAAAAATATGTATATTAAAAGGTAAAGATGTTATAGGATTATATGATATATTTGATTTAGATAATATTAATAGTGCAATGACTGTAAGATGTATTTCTGTTGTCGGTACTTTATATTGTATTGAAAAAAAAATTTTTGAAGATATTACTACAAAAATAAAAAATGTTGAAATTAATTTTATTAAATTTACAAATCAAAGAAGAATAATTATGATAAATAGATTAAATCTTTTAAGAAAAACAAATGCAATTGAACATATTGAAACAAAGGAAGAAACTTTATTTGATAAATTAAATAAAATTTTTATTAAGAATAATGAAAAGTATAATTTAAAATTTAGAGTATGTTCAGCAAATGCTAAATGTAAAAAAGTTAAAAAATTCAGTTTAAAAAATATACCTAAATCATTACAAAAAACATCATCTTTGTTTAATATAAAAAATGAAAAAGAAAAAAAAAAATTCCAATTAATTGAAAATCAAAATATAAAAAATTCTTATTTTAAAAAAACTTATAATTCTATTCTTTCAAATAATGATAAAAATGCAATATTTGGTAAAAATTTTAGTTATGCAATAAATACTGATTCTTTTTCTAAGTATAGTAGAAATTATTTTTCAAGGAATTTAAATAATAATTTAACAGGAATTTCTTTTAAAACAACTAATATAATTCCACAAAAAATTATTAATTTAAGGAATAAATTAACATCACAACAAAGTGAAAAAATACTTAAAAGTATTGTTGGTAGTTCATATAAGAAAAAAAGTAATTCTTTAAATTTTAAACCTAAATCAAAAGGTGATATTTATATTAATAAAATGAAAAAAATTGCAAATTCAAATTCAAATTTATTTGTTGATATGTTACAATATGATAGTTTATATTCTATTGAAAGTAAAAATAATTTAACTGTAAATTCTATGGATGATGGAAAAAATTATTATTCTAAAAATGCTATAAATCATAAAAAAAAAGGAAGAAAAATAAAATTAACTAATATATAATATTTAATTGCCATTTTAATATATTCTATATTTATTATAGTATCATTGTAAATAGGAAATGTGAATTAATAAATTTATTGTTTTTATTAATTTATAAAATTTTGAATAATTAAAATAAATTATTATTTTTTGAATTTATTAATTAATCTCTTTTTATTATGTCATTAAAAAATAATTTTACATATCAAAAAAATTTTTGGCAAAATTATAAAGTTATTTCACAACATTTTATGAATAAACAAAAAGAATTAACAAATATTTATTATATATTTAATAAATTATCTGATATATTATCTGATTTTTCAAATGGATTAAATTTTATATCATCTTATCCATTTGATTTCGAAATAGATTCAACTTTTGGAAAAGCAATGAAAATATTTATAGATTTAATAAAAAAAGAATCAGATTTAACAATAAATTTTACAAAAAATATATTAGAATCAATAATGCTAGATATAAGTTCTGAAATAGATAATATTGTAGCAATAAATAATGATATAATAACTGGAAGATCAAAATCTCTTAATGAATTTATTAATTCATTATTTCAAACTGAAATAATAAAAAAAGAATATCATGCAAAAGTTGCAAAAGCATTACAAAAAAAATTAGAAATAACAAAAAAAAAAGGTAAAGAATCAAAAGATTTAATAAAATTAATAAATGAAGCAGTTAAATCAAGAGATGAATACAAAAAAACTTTAAATGAATGTAATAAATATAGATTAGAATATATAAATAAATCAAATGATACTTTTATAATATTTGAAAAAAGAGAAAAAAGAATAATCGATTCATCAAAAAATCAAATAATAAAATATTGTAAAGAAAAGATGAAAATTTTTGAAAATTTAACAAATGAAATAAAAAAAGATTTAGAAGAAAGTTTTGAAAAAATAAATTCTCAATTAGATACAAATCTATTTGTAGAAAAAAATAAAAGTCTTGGTTCACAACCATTAGAAGTTTCTTTTATGGAATATAGTCCTGATATTGCAGTTGATAGTTCTAATATTCAAGAAAAAAATTTATTAATTAAAACAATGAAAGAATTTATTGATAATAAATTTAGAAATTTAGATGAAAAAGAAGAAATAATTCAAGAAACTAGAAATTTTTGTGATGGTATTTGGACTGGAACTATTGATGAAAAAAATTTAAATATTTTAATTAAACATTTTTCAAAAGAAGAAAATGGAAAAAAAATAATGGAAAAAAAAATTTGTTTATATTTTTTAAATTATTTTAATAAAAAAAGAACAACTGGAGAATTTGCAATTGATGATAAAACATTTATTCCTTTAAATAAATGTTTGAATAATATTTTAGATTTAAATAATAATGATATTTGTGATTATGAAGTTTGTTCTTTAATAATAATTTTAAGTTTAACTTTTTTTAAATATGATGTAAATAAAGGAAAAGAATATTTAGAAAATAAAATTGAAGGTCATAATATTTTCAAAAAAAAAGAATTTTGGTTTGATTTAACAAGTTATTATATACAAGAAAATTATCAAGATCAAGAAAAAGGAACAATTGGTTTTATTGAAGAATTAGATGAAGAAAATAATAAAAAAATTAAATCTGTAATTGATGCTAAAATTTCTACTATTTTATATAATATGAAACAATTTCATGTTCCTATACCTTTAGTCAAGGAATTATCTATTATTTTATGCAATAAATTTAATATTGATAAAAATTTAATTAATGTTGTTTGGAGTTTATTTAAAGATGATAAAAATAATAGAGAAAATGAAGAAGATTCTTATCAAATTTTTGTAGAACAAGAAGAAATTAAAAACGACAATCCAATTAATTTTAATAATGTATTAAATGAATTTAAAAATAATACTAATAATAATATAGAAAATAATAATATTAATAATCATAATAATAATAATATAGAGAATAGTAATATTATTAATACAGACAAGAAAAATGATTAATATTGTTTTTATCTAAATATTAAATTATATAAATATATATAATTCAATTCATTTAGTCTTTTTTTAAATAATAGAAAAAAAATCTAAATATTTTTAAAAAAAAAAATTAAATAAAATTTTAAACTAGCTTTCTTTCAATATTATTTGAGATATAATTCATCAAATCTTGGAAATTTTTATGAAAAGTATCACTTTGTTTTTGTATATCACCAACATTTTTCGCCAAATTATTCATAACACCATTATTATTAATAACATTATTAACAAAAGGAAGATTTTGTTGTTCAACTAAATCCAATTTTTCTTTTTGTAAATTAGGTACAATTTCACTTAAATATTTATTATCAGTATAAAATTTATCTAAAATACCTAAAAGATATTGTAATCTATTTACAGTTTTATCTTGATTAGAACAATTATTCATTTCAATTCTTGAGGAATTATCCCCTTGATAAAATTTATCATATGATTCATTTATCCAACTACTAATTTTATCTAATGCTAAATTTGTTGAATCATTTTGTTTTCTTAAATTTATTAAATCATTTTCAACATAACATAATCTATCTAATTCACATTTTAATTTTTGTAATTCATTTTCATAACAATTTTTCATATTTTCAATTTTATTTTCATAATCACATGTCATTTGATTTAAATAAGATGAAGATTTTTTAATTAAATCATCACATTTTGAAAATAAATCACAAATTTTTTGTTCTTGGATTTTTGTTTCACAATCAATTTCATCAATGGATTTATTTTGAAAAGGAATATTAAAAATATTATTTAATGAAGTAATATAACTATTACAATTTGAATCAGGAAGTTTTGAAATAAAATCCATTAATAAATCAATTAACATTGTTTTTTTCATTGATTGAAAATATAAAACTTGTAATAAATTATCTTGATTTGATATTTGATTATCCATTTGAATCGTTGTTGCTCTTTTTATTAATGGTGTAAAACTTATATTTAATTTTTCAAATGTCATTTGTTTTAATTGATTATATTTAGAAATAGCAGTATCTGATAAATTTATTAAACTCAAAATTTTCTCAGCTTTTTCTAATAAACTCAACAAAAGACACAAATCTTCATCACTTCGATTCATTTATTATATTAAAAATTAAAAATAAAATTAAAAATTTATAAAATAAATATAAAAAAATTTTTTTTTAAATATATCTTAAAAACAATTTAAATTCTAAATTGAAAATCACCAGCTTTAGTTACATATCTAATCCATTTCATAGGTTTATAATTAGCTTTCTCAACAACATGGAAATACCTAACTCTCAATCCACTAGAAGTAAACATAGGAATACTAAACTCCATACTAATAGGAGCTCTAACCCAAGGTTTAGGATCACTAACAGGAATTAATGGTATCTCACATTTTAACTTATAATCCTTTTCTCCAAAAATTTTCTTCAATCTCCACATAATAGAACTTTTATCAACTTCATGTTTCCCTTTCCCAGTATTAGTATGAGTTTTAACATTAGTAGAATTTTTAGGTATTTGAATTTTAACAACAACATTTTCAGCAAATAATTCTTTATCAAAAAGTGCTTTTACAGTTAAATCTAAATCAATAGCTTGAGGAATTGATGGATTATTTGGAGTAGGAGATTCAATAATATTACAAAATATTTTAAATGGTATAATAACATTTTCACTAACTCGATAAGTCATTAATTCAAAAACTCCATCTGGAGGAATAAAAGTAATAGTTCTATCTTTATTAAAATCAGATAATTTAACACATTGATGAAATCTAATATCTTCAATTGATATTCCTTTAGAATTTGAACTTGCTGTTTTTACATTTGATTTTGTTAATTGTAATTTATCATTCATACCAAATTTACATTCTGGCCAACCACTTAATAAAGCTTTAACACCAACTAAGCCCATAACTTCACTTTTAATAACTTCTCCAGTTTTACTAATTAATAAATTTATACTTTCATTAATATCAATATATACTTCATTATTAGCATATGAAATTCCAGGTTCTCTCCATGAAACACTTCCTGTTAATTGTGTTAATGTACTTGTTAATTTAACTTGAGATAATTGATCTTCTTTTACTTTTCCTTGGAAAATAAATTTTTTTAATAAATCAGTATCTGTTATTTGAGGATATCCATAATCTAAACATTCATCTAATAATTCGTATATTAAAACAAAATTTTCTCTGATTTTTTCTTCTGTAAATTCACCAAAATAACTTTTACATATTTTTATAAAGGAATATAAAAATTGGAACATCATTGCTGTGTTTATATTTGCTTTTGTAGTGGCTAAAAGAACAATTTCACCTTCTTGGGTAAAGATGTATGAAACTCCATTCATATATTTTATTGGCATTTCTTTTGCTTCGTTTGTTGATATTATTTTACGACAAAATTCCATTGTTTCTTGACGACTTACATCATATTTATAACATCTATATATTAATACTTCACCTTTTATGTTTATTAAAACAACAGTGCTTGCCATTTTTAATTTTTATTTTTTTAAATGTTATTTATTAAAGGTTAATGGGATTTTTAATTTTTTTTTATGTTTTTTTTATATTATTTATTATTAATTAAATTTTTTATTTTTTTTATATTTGATTTATTAATTTATTTATTTTATTTATGTAAAATTCAAATTGAGAATTATTAAATGTTAATAACGAGGATTTAAATTTAGATTCTATTGGTATTTTAAATAATGATAAACAATATTCACAAAAATAAATATAATATAAAAGTACATATTTTTCATTCATTATTAATATTATACAATTCCTTTGATTAAAACTTAAATCTTTTTTATTTAAAAGATTTTTATCCTGCTCATAAGTAGTAGGATAATTAGATAAAGTTTGATTTAACAAAGAATGAAAATGTTGTAAAACTTTAATTTCTAATTCCTGATTTATAATATCTATTTCATAATAAGAAAAAGTTTGTTCATCTTCATTAGAACTATCATTAACAATCATAGCATGTTTTAAAATTCGAATATTACCTTCATATAAAGAAAACCTAAGAAAAGATAATATTTTCATTAAATCACTTTTTTCAATAATATTATTCAAATTAAAATTTTTAATACAATCATCATGAGATTTAAAACAATTAATTTTATCAATATACAAAGGATAATTAGAATTAAAAGTAACAGTAAAAACTACTTCCATTATATCATTATCTTCAACAACAAAACCATAATTTAATAAAAATCTAAAATTTGGTTTTATCCCATAAGAATCAAATATTTCATTTCCTTCTTTAATATCTTGTAAAGCTTGAATAACAAAACCTTGTAAAATATTATTATAATACCAATGAGTTTGTCTTGGTCTTCTATGATTTAATAAATCAGCAAATGGAACTAAGATATCTGTTTTTTTATCATTTATTTCTATACCAAAAACTCTACTTGATATTATCATTCTTGTTTCACAAAATTTTTCAAATGAATATTTTTTAAATGATGGTATGTAATTACATATCTTTTCATAATCTTTTTTTAAATCTCTTTTCTTATTTGATATTATATTTAAAAATGGACTTCCTTTTAAATATTCTAATTCTTTATAAGTATAAAAAATTGGAAATGATGAAAAATTTTTTGGTAATAAATCAAAATAAAATTTCCATTTGGGATTATTTTCTTGTGACAAAATAAATGAACTTAATAAAGAATGTTTAGGAGAAGTTAATTCATTTTCAATATATATAAATTTACCAATTTCTTTCCCAATTGGAGTTTCTAAAGCCAATTCTAAAGAAATTAAATTTTTAAAAGGTATGATTAATATAATTTCATCTTTTTGAATATTTGAAGTAGCATAAATTCCTCTATATTCATCAGTAATATATAATATATCAATTTTAGGAAAGAATGCATCATTTTTATATAATTCTTTTATCATATTTAAGAAAAAAGGATATGATTTATATTTTTCAATTTTTTCTTTTATTGCTTTTTTTTTTTGATTGATTAATAACATTACTTTTTGGTTTTTATCATTTTTTGCTATTTTTTCAGCTTTTTCAAACTCATACATTTCTAAATATGATAATGCTGCAAAATAATATCCTTTTTTAAAATCTGGTGATAATTCTATTGTTTTTAAAGAATCTTTTAATGATAAAGAATAGAAACCTTTTGCAAGATGACATGTTGCTCTTTTAATTAACATTTCTGGATTTTTATTATCATTATTTATTTCTTTTGTAAAATATGATATTGCTAAATCATAATTATTTAATTTTTCCTTTTCATTTTCATTTTCACTAATACTTTCATCATCATCATCTTCTTTTAATTTATCATTATTTACAAATTCTAATTTATCCATTTAAAATTTTATATTTCTATTTAAATAAATAATCAATAAAAAAAATAAAACTTAAATGAATGAATACAACTAATTAAAAATAAAAAAATAAATATCTAAAAATAAACAAAATTAACAACATTTTTTCTTTTTCTGAGTAGTTAAGACAGTTCCAGTCAAATCAATTTTATTACTATTTTTTTTTTTTACTTTACTTCCAATATTATTTTGTTTATTAACAAAAGCTCTAGCAGTATCAATAAACAATTGTTCAATATTACTATTATCTTTAGCAGAAGTTTCTAAAAAAGGAATACCATAATGTTCAGCTAATTCTTGTCCCCGTTCAGTACTAATAACTCTCTTATTTACTAAATCACATTTATTTCCAACTAAAATTTTTAAAACATCACTTTTTGCATGTTTATTTATATCATCCATCCAATTTTTAATATGATCAAATGAATTATTATCAGTAACATCATATACTATTACTATTCCTTGTGCTCCTTTATAATATGATGTTGTTATTGTTCTAAATCTTTCTTGTCCTGCTGTGTCCCACTATAAATTTTTTTTGAGTTATTATATAAATTTTTTTACTATTTGCAATTTTATATTTTTACCATCTAAGGTCATTGATTTTAATTTGAAATCTACTCCTATTGAATTCATTAAATTTTGAGTAAAGGTATTATCTATGTAACGAAGGATTATACATGATTTTCCTACTCCACTATCTCCAAGGAGAAGGATTTTGAAAAGAAAGTTGCTATATTTTTTATTTTAAAGTTATTACTAGTCATCATCCATTTTTGAATATTAAATATATTTATTAAAATGTTTTAATAAAAAAAATTCAAAATTTTTTTTACAATTAAAAAATATTAATATTATTTATATCAATATATTTAACATTATATGATATTATTGATAATTTTATGAACAAATATTAAAATTGCTTTTTTTTAATGAAAAACAATTAATTTTTAGACATTTTCTTGTTTGATATATTTTTAATTGAATAAATAAAACAAAATTTGTAAATGATTAAAAATGAAAATTAAATTTTAAAAAAAATTCTAACTCTAAATAAAATAAAAAAAAATAGGAAATTATCTCAAATATATTTAATATATTAATTCATATATTTCAATAAAAATAAAATTTTTTATATTATATTATATTAAAATTAAAATAATTATTTGAAAGGTAATGAACATTTAAATGAATTTAAATAAATTTAAAAATAAAAAATTTAAATATTATATTTAAAAATCAAAAAATGGAAGACATGAAAAATTTAATAATCCAATCCTTAGAAACAAAAGGAGTCCTTGGTCAAATAAGAGCCCAATTACGTAGTTCAGTATTTAAAATTGTAGATGAACAAGATCAACAATTTAACTTTGGATGTGGATTAAAATGGGAAAATCCAACATTATATAAAATATTAGAAACAAGAATAGGAACATTAATAGCAGAAATAATAAGAGATTTTATGGAATATTTTAGAATGGATTATTCACTTTCAATATTTATTCCAGAATGTGGTATTTCACCAGAAAGATTAAAAAAAGAGGAAATTTTAGGAAAGATAGGTTTAGGTAAAAATGAACAAATATTATCAAAATTACAATTACCTCTTTTATATTATATAATGCATTTTTTTATTCAAAATATCAAAGACAATCCAAATAAAGTTTTAGAAAGTATTTTGAATGCTCAAGATGATATAGAAAAAAAAAGTGATGAAATAATTGATAATAATTTAGGAGAATATTTACGTTCACATAGAGAAGAAGATGATATTCCTTTAAGTAATAATTATAGAGAACAAGTTGAACAATCTGAAAATAATACAAATCAAAATAATAATAAAAATCAAAATAATAATATAAATCAAAATAATAATATAAATCAAAATAATAATATAAATAATAATAATAAAGAAATGTTTGATGATGATTATGAAAAAATGATTAAAAAAAAATCATATGAAGATGATGATGTTAGAAGAAGAGGAAAATTTTCATTAGGAAATCCTGATGAAAATAGTAATAATAATATTGATGATAATAATAAAAATGAAGAACCTAAATTTGATGAAAATGTAGATGAGGAAATTATAGTTGAAGATATTAATGAATCAATGAATGATGGTAAAAAATCATCAGGTGCTCAAAATTCACAAAGTTTAAGTGGAACACAATATGATAATACAGTTAATTCAGAGGCATTGGATAATATGAATTATATTGAAAAAGTTGTTAAACCTACTCAATAATATTTTATATTTTGTTTTTTAGCACTTTATTTTTTTTTATTTTTTTTGTTAAAATAATTTGGAAAAAATGAAAATTATTTATCAATAAAATAAAATATTTAAAAAAACCAATTCTAGAACATCTTGAATAAAAAAAATAAATTTAAAAATCTCAAAAAAAAATAAAAAAAAAAATAAAAAAAATATACATTAACCCCAATGAAATAATACATAACTCCAAAAAAATAAAAAAAACTCATATAAAAAAAAAAATAAAATGGCATTAAAAAGAATCCAAAAAGAATTAGTAGACTTCAACAAAGATCCACCTGCAAACTGTAGTGCTGGTCCAGTAAACGAAGGTGACATGTTTCACTGGCAAGCAACAATAATGGGTCCATCAGATTCACCATATCAAGGAGGAGTATTTTTCTTAAATATTCATTTTCCAACAGATTATCCTTTCAAACCACCAAAATGTACTTTCCAAACAAGAATTTATCATCCAAATATTAATTCAAATGGTTCAATTTGTTTGGATATTTTAAAAGATCAATGGAGTCCTGCTTTGACTATTAGTAAAGTTTTATTGAGTATTTCCTCTTTGTTAACTGATGCTAATCCTGATGATCCTTTAGTTCCTGAAATTGCACAAGTTTATAAAACTGATAGAGCTAAGTATGAAGCAACTGCTAAAGAATGGACTAAGAAATATGCTACTTAAATTTTTTTTTTATTTCTGGATTTTTTTTATTTTTTATTTTAGTTTTATTGTTATATAATCTTTTGTTGTTTTAAAAAAAATTTTGAAATGATTAATATTTTATTTTTATATTAAAAATTTTTTTTTTTTTTTTGGTTTTTTTTTGTTTTTTTTTTTT
>Ga0256407_10007052_pt1 | contig 17108 bp, 14 predicted proteins | sample RumenRJG_04DNA_FD_193489 | JGI IMG/M metagenome (GOLD analysis project Ga0256407, IMG submission 193489) | Bovine rumen microbial communities from Lethbridge, Alberta, Canada - RJG_04 | ecosystem: Host-associated > Mammals > Digestive system > Stomach > Rumen | place: Canada: Alberta...
TTTTTGCGAATTTGTTTGTTCCAAATTCTTTTAAAAGTTCGTCCATTTCGGGATATATTGTGAATTCACCGCCGCCTATGTGAAGTTCGACCCCTTCTTTTATTATTCCGTTTTCTTTCATATATCTTAAAAAGGGCATTATTTTATAAACTTCATTTGTTCTTTCTTCCCTTTCGAGATTGTTTGAACAATAGATACAGTCGGCATTACAAACGCTGAAATGAGAAATTGTTATGGAATTTATATACTCTCCTTCGTCCCATTCGTCATTTTTAATGTGGCAGCAGCCTTTGCATTGAGGTGGTGTTTCTCCGCATTTAAACATATTTGAGTATTTTCTTATGTAATCAAACAGTTCTTGTTTATCAATAATTTCTCCGTGATAGTTGTTGGAAATCATCGGAGGTTTTTGATTATCTATTTTGTCAACGGGTGAATAACAACAGGACACAAGGTTGTCCGAAAAAAAACATAAACCGTGAAGTATTAAATTACAACTGTTGTACATGGTTTTATGCTAACATGGATTTTTATACTTTTGCAATAACGATTAATATTCAGAAAAGAGTAATTTTATGTTATATTTTTTTTATGGGTAAAAATGATTTTTTTAATAAAACAAAGAGAATTTTAAAAGCAGTTTTACATATTAAAAGATATGATAATATAATTCCGCTCGGATATAATTGCGAAACAGCATTCAGGTTTTATGTTCATTATAAATTTATAGAATCTTCGCTTTTAACTTGGGTTTATATAGATAATTTCGATATCCTTTTAAATGCTTTACAAAACCTTTCTCCGATTGCAACGGACGATTTCGCCTATGAGATGACTCTATATAAATGTTTAAATTCGGGCATAAGATTTCACGGAAGAACGAGAGATGAAGCGCTTTCAGAGGATAATGAAGAATCAAGAATCCTTATAAGGCAGGATAAAGAAGAGCTTCGTTCAAGAATAAAATATTTAAAAGAAAAATTTGTTAAAACTGCAAATGACGGCAAAAAAAATCTTTACGTCGTGAAAATTTCGGAAGAAGATGCCGAAAATCCTGATATTCGTGAAAAAGTAACAAAACTCTATAATTTTTTAAACGGTTTTTGTAAAAACAAATTTGATTTTTTGATTATTACGGAAGATAAGTTTTTCAACAAATTCTTGTTTAATGAAAAAAATATTTATACAAGAAGCGTTGAAAAATATGCTCCGGATGAAACTGTTACAAATAAAAAAATGGGTGATAAATTCGGCTGGAATGTTCTTTGGACTGAATTCCGCCCTAAAAAACATGTTTGGAAGAAGAAAAAATTAAAATTTGAGCAAATATAAAGGTTTTATCTGATGTTTGTTATGTAAAACTAACAACTTACGAGAAATTAACCCTTGCAAAATTTTGTTTTACAAATTTATTAACAATAAGTATAATATTTTTTATGAAATATATTTGTGAATGTATTAATTCTTTATTTTTTGACGTTGATTCCGCTAAATGCGGTTGTTCTAATACGTACGGAGTCCAGTTTATAAACCCGTTCGATGGTAAAAATTTTGATATTGACCTGATTAATAAAAAGAGAATGGAAATAGTTGAAAATTTTCGTTCAGGGATACTTCCGGAAAGATGTAACGGTTGTTATATGCTGAAAGAAGATTTAACAGGTGAAATTGATAAAGCTTTACCTAAAGAACTTGACCATGTTTTTGTTTCTAATTGGTATCATTGTAATTGCGGTTGTATTTATTGCACAAACAGAAGAGCAACAAAATTAAAAATTACTAACAAATGCAAAAAAAGTGATTTCTATGATTTATTTCCGACCATAAAAAAATTGTGTTCAGAAGGTTACATAGGCGAAAACACAAGAATTACTTCTATCGGTGGTGAACCTACAATGCTTAAAGAATATGATAAAATAATGTCCCATCTTTTAAAATATACAAAAGGACATGTAATTATTTTATCAAACGGTATTAAATTCTCTAATACTATTTATAAAATTCTTAAAAAAGGTAATGCTGAATTAATCATATCTATTGATTCGGGTACTCGTGATATGTACAAACGTATTAAAAGAGTCGATAAATTTAAAGATGTTCTTAACAATGCCAAAAAATACCTTAAAGCAAATCCCAATAATAAAAATTCTGTGTATTTCAAATACATCATGGTAAAAGGTCTGAATGACAATTGGGATGAATTGAGTGCTTGTTTGAATGTTTCGAGAGAAATAGGGATTAATAAGTTATATCTTGATGTTGATTCTAATAAAGCAAATTTTGATAATCCGATACCTGAGCATTGGTATGAATTGTTTGATAAATTCTTATCAGTGCCTGATTTGGAAACTTATATACATGATTATTGCAAACAAATTTTAGAGAAAAAACATATTTTCTAACTATAAGTTTATATAAATTTTTGTCTGCAATTTTTTATTAATCTTCAAAAGGTAAATTGATTACTAATCTGTTACCTTTTTTAGTTTTTGTAACTTTTTCTTTATCAAATTTGTTCGGAAATAATACGCTTTGAACAAAAGAAGACTCTTTAATTTCTCCTTTATTTTCTTTCTTTACTTTTCCGTCAATTTTAATTCCGTTATCTTCAATTGTTATGTTTACATTGTTTTCATCGTTATCAAAATGTTTTAAATCAACCGTTACAACAACACCGTTTTCTTTTTGTTCAATTTTTACGGGTGTTGGAGAATTTTTTTCTATAAAGCCTGCCTCTTTATCAAACAGTTTTTGTGCCTGCTCCATAGTAACGACGAAAGGCATATAACCTAGTCTGTGCATATTCATATCAACAACAACATAAGTTGCAGCAAATATTCCTAAAAATACTGCAATAACTATTAACGAATATTTTAAAAGCGGTGAAAGGGTTTTCGTTTCCTCTTTAACATTTTCGGTTTCTTTTTGTTCGTTATTTTCTATCGGTTGTTGATTATTTTCGTCAGACATAAGTTCTCCTTTTTTCATTTAATATAAGACAATTTTGGAAAAAAAACAATTAATAGACAGAATAGTTTATAACTCAAAAGGTAACCGTACTAATTTGTACGATTACCTTTCTTCGCCCGAAATACAAGCACTGTACTCACAGTGTTTTAAATGGTAAATCAGGCAGTCATGCAACCTTTGAGATATTCGATGGTTTTAACTTTGTTTTCAAACAAATACTTTAAAAAGTTCAGATAGTTTACATCGTACGAAGACACCACCATGTTTATCTCAAAGCCGTCAGAACAAAAAGGCTCATAGTCATAAACAACGTAACTGTTATATTTGCTTTTCCATTCTTTTCGGTCAACTCTGCAATTATTTTCCAGAGAAGTCCTTTCAAGCCAATCAACAAGTTCTTTGTTTATGTTTTTAAATTCCGTTGAGAATCTTTCATTAATATATCCGGAATATTGAACAGGCATTAGTTTGTTCCCCCTTTCTCCGACATTTAAAGTTTAACCTCTTTGTAAAAGGCATGAAATAGACTTTTGTATAATATTCAAATGGGACATTCGTATTGTTTTTCATCTGTTTGAATGAGAAAAAATGATAATAAAAAGCAAATAATATTTACCTAAAAATATTGAAAATAAAGAGTTTGGAGCATGATATAAAGATTATATTAAAATTCCGAGAAATCAAAATATTTAGTTTATAATCCAAACATAAAGAAACAGATTGAAAGGAAAAATCATGACAAGTTCAATAGAAAATATATTATCACAACTCGAAAATGCAGATAACAAGAGCAAAAATGCTTTGGAAAATAAATTGGTTGCAATAGGAAATGAAGCAATTCCCGAACTCGTTGAAAAACTTTCATCAGTAAAAGGTACTGTAAGAGGAGTTGTTGCAATGACTCTTATCAGAATCGGCGAAGCATCTGTAGATTGCTTAAAGAAAGCAGCATCAATTAATAAAGACTTAAAATGGATTGCTGATTATCTTATTACAGAAATACATCTCGCTGCATAGAAAAATTTTTAACAGTAAAAAAACCGACCTTTATGAGGTCGGTTTTTTAGTTTGTAAAAACAATTCAAAATATTTAAAGGCAAAAAGTCTTTCATCATGCTGTTTTATAACTGTGTTTTGTGTCAATACATTAAGAATAATGTCGAATGATTAAATTTTGCTTAATTATTTTTAATTTATGCTTTAAAAACAGGTATTTTTGTGATAGTTTTTTATCATAAATTAGTAAGAAATGCATGTAAGAAATGCAGAAAAGGAGAAAAATTATGGCAGAAAAAAGAGTATGGCTTTTCAGAGAAGGAAATGCCGACATGCGTAATCTCCTCGGTGGTAAGGGTGCAAATTTGGCAGAAATGACAAATTTGGGATTACCTGTTCCTCCGGGATTAACAATTACGACAGAAACTTGTATGGATTATATTAATCATGGCAACAAAATGCCTGATAAATTAATGGACGAAGTAAAATACGCCCTCAAAGAAGTTGAAGAACAAGCAGGAAAGAAATTCGGCGATACTACAAATCCTTTGTTGGTATCAGTTCGTTCAGGCGCAAGAATTTCAATGCCCGGTATGATGGAAACTATTTTGAACCTCGGTTTAAATGATGAAACAGTAGAAGCAATGGTTAAATTAACAAACAACCCGAGATTCTGCTACGATTCATATCGTCGTTTCCTCACAATGTTCGGTTCTGTTGCTTGGGAAATGGACAGACAAAAATACTTCGAATCAGAAGTTGAAAAAGTTAAGGAAAGAGAAGGCGTAACTTCTGATACTGAAGTTTCAGCTGAAGGTTGGAAATCTCTTATTCCTGTTTACAAGAGAGTAATCAAAGAAGTTACAGGAAAAGACTTCCCTCAAGATCCTTATGTACAATTAGAAGAAGCAATTGAAGCAGTATTCCGTTCATGGAATATCCCCAGAGCAGTTGCTTACAGAAATATGAACAAAATCGACCACAATTACGGAACTGCCGTTAACGTTCAAACAATGGTATTCGGTAATATGGGTGATGACTGTGCAACAGGTGTTTCATTTACAAGAAACCCTGCAACAGGTGAAAACAAGTTCTACGGTGAATACCTCGTTAACGCTCAAGGTGAAGACGTTGTTGCAGGTATCAGAACTCCTAAACAAATCGCTGAACTCGAATCAGATATGCCTGAAATTTATCAACAATATGTTGCAATCGCAAAACAACTCGAAAAAGGCTATCACGATGTTCAAGATATGGAATTCACAATTGAAAGAGGTAAACTCTGGATTCTTCAAACAAGAAACGGTAAGAGAACTGCAAAAGCAGCTATCAAAATCGCAGTAGATATGTACGAAGAAGGAATTATCACAAAAGAACAAGCAATCAAATTGGTTGATCCTTATTCAGTTTACCAAGTATTACTTCCTTGCTTCAACCCGGCAGCAGTTAAACACTCACACAAAATTGCTAAAGGTGTAAACGCATCTCCCGGAGCTGCAGTAGGTAAAATCGTATTTGATACTGAAGAAGCTGCAGAACGTGGCGGAAAAGGCGAAAAAGTTATTCTCGTAAGAATTGAAACTTGTCCTGATGATATCCACGGTATGGCAGTTGCTCAAGGTGTATTAACACTTAGAGGCGGTGCTACATCTCACGCAGCAGTTGTTGCTAAAGGTATGGGAAAACCTTGTGTTTCAGGTTGTGAAGACTTGAAAATCAACCTCGATAACGAAACAGTTACTTGCTCAGACGGAACAGTATTACACAAAAATGATGTAATATCTCTCGACGGCGGTACCGGTGAAGTTATGGAAGGTGCTATCGAACTCGTTGAAGCAGGTATCGATTCAGATTTTGAAAAATTCTTCGGCTGGGTAAATGAAATCAAAACTATGAAAGTTGAAGCAAACGCTGATACTCCTAAAGATATTGAAAACGCATTGAAATTCGGTGCTGAAGGTGTTGGCCTTTGCAGAACGGAACACATGTTCATGGATCCTGACAGATTGCCTTGGGTACAAAAAATGATTATTGCAGGTACTTCAGAAGCAAGAAAAGAAGCTCTTGATCACCTTCTTCCTATGCAATATTCAGACTTCTATTCAATGTTCAAAGCATTGGGCAACAAACCTTTAACAGTAAGACTTTTAGACCCACCGCTTCACGAATTCTTACCTTCTAAGGTTGAATTAATTGAAAAAGTTGCAACAAAGAAAGCATTACATCAAGATTATGCAGAAGATGAAAAAATGCTCGAAATCGTTGAAAACTTATCAGAATCCAACCCGATGATGGGCTTAAGAGGATGCAGACTCGGTTTAACTTACCCTGAAATCAACGAAATGCAAGTAAGAGCAATCTTCGAAGCATGCTGTGATTTGAAGAAAGAAGGACACGACGTTCAACCTTGGGTAATGGTTCCTCTTATAGGTCACGTAAACGAACTTAAAGTTGCAAAAGAAACTCTCGTTCACGTTGCTCACCAAGTAATGGAAGAAAAAGGTGTTGAAGTTGCTTACAAGTTCGGTACAATGATAGAAATTCCCCGTGCAGCATTAACAGCTGACGAAATTGCAGAACACGCAGAATTCTTCTCATTCGGTACAAACGACCTTACTCAAATGACATTCGGATACTCAAGAGATGACGCAGAAGGCAAATTCTTGAAGAAATATGTTGAAGACAAAATCTTGCCTGCAAATCCTTTTGAAACATTAGATACAAAAGGTGTTGGTCAATTGGTTGAAATGTCAATGACAAAAGGCCACGAAGTAAATCATCACCTCGTTGGCGGTGTTTGCGGTGAACACGGTGGTGACCCCGATTCAGTTAAATTCTGCCACAGAATAGGTTTGAACTATGTTTCATGTTCACCTTTCAGAGTACCTCAAGCAAGACTTGCGGCTGCTCAAGCAGTAATTGAAAGCAAACATACTTGTTGCTGCAAATAATTAATTTGTAACGGCTAAGATATAAGGCGGTTCATTTGAACCGCCTTTTTATTATAAATATTTTGTTCAATCTGATTTTGCCGTGTTATAATCTAAAAATGTTATTTAATTCAGTAAATTTTATCTTTTTGTTTTTGCCGATAACGGTTATAATTTACTATTTTTTGCTCAAAAAACATTTTGTATTGGTCGGTAAAACATTTTTAGTATTTGCTTCTTTAATTTTTTATTCTGCTTGGAATCCGAAGTATTTGGCAATTTTAATTGTATCAATTTTTGTGAATTTTACTATTGGTTCAAGTTTAAATAATGATTTTAAACAGAAAATAGTTTCTAAAGCCGTTTTAATATTTGGAATTTTATTTAATTTGGGTGTTTTGGGGTATTACAAATATACAAATTTTGTTATAGATAATTTTAATTTATTCTTTCATATGAATATTTCCGATAAAAATATAGTTCTTCCTCTTGCAATAAGTTTTTTCACTTTTCAACAAATTGCATATCTTGTTGATAGTTATAAAAAACAGACCAAACAATATGATTTTTTAAATTATTCGTTATTTGTTACTTTTTTCCCGCAATTAATAGCAGGTCCGATAGTTCGTCATTATGAAACGATACCTCAATTCAACAATTTAAAAACAAAAGTTTTATCTTATAAAAATCTGTTTATAGGGTTAGGAATATTTTTATTCGGTTTATCTAAAAAAGTTATATTTGCAGATACTTTTGCGATATTTGCAAATTACGGATTTGGCAATTCTGCACACTTATCATTTTTAGAAGGTTGGATTACAAGTTTATCATATACTTTTCAAATTTATTTTGACTTTTCGGGATATTCGGATATGGCAATCGGTCTTGCCCTGATGTTTAATATTGTCCTTCCTTTTAACTTTAATAATCCTTATATTTCTTCAAATATCAAAGATTTTTGGAGAAGATGGCATATTACATTAAGCAGATTTTTAAGGGATTATATCTATATTCCTCTTGGAGGAAACAGAAAAGGCAAAATCGAAACACTTTTAAATATTATTATAACTTTCTTCCTTGTAGGCTTGTGGCATGGAGCAGGTTGGACTTTTATTGTTTGGGGCTTAGTTCACGGTGTTGCTCTTTGTGTATTTAATTTATGGTCAAAATTGAATATCAAATTAAATAAATTTTTGTCTTGGATAATTACTTTTAATTTTATAAATGTTGCATGGGTATTTTTTAGGGCAGAAAATTTTAAAAATGCTTTAGAAATAATTAAATCGATGTTAGGTTTCTATGGTTTTATTCTCCCCGAATTCAAAGATTTCCATTTTTCTTTCAACAATAATAACATTAGTGATATTATTCTAAAATTTCTTGTTTTAAGTTTTGTTTTAATTGCATTGTTTAAAAATATTGATAACATAAAACCTTTATTAAGACCGTCAAAATATATGTTTATTATTTATGTTTTTATTATGATTTTAAATATATTTTTAATAATCAAAAATACTCAAACACCGTTTTTATACTTTGATTTCTAAGGAGTTTAATTTGTTTAATTATAAAAAATTTATAAAATTTTATATTTTGTTTTTCATAATAATTTTTTCTATATATGCTTTTTTATTTTTGTTTTCAACTATTTTTGTCATAAAAACAAAAGAAAATCTTTCAATAAAAGAAGTAATAAAACTTCAAAAAACGGGAAATTATGTATATTCTCAGATTACCGACAGTCCGTTTTATACTTATATGTGTGAATTATTTAAATTAAGAGAGCCTGAAATTATTGCAATAGGTTCATCAAGAGTTATGCAATTCAAGCAGGATATGTTTAAGAAGAAATTTTTTACCGCAGGCGGAATTGCTCCTAATATGCATGTTGCGAAATGTTATACAGAAGAAATACTTAAATCACATAAACCTGCCAAAATTTTATTAGCACTTGATTTCTGGTGGTTTAATCCCAATTACACTAACGGAATTTATTTTGAAAATATTGAAGAAAATCTTGAAAAATCTTTATATGATACAAATATACAAATTATAAAATATCTTTTCAGCGGAAAAATAACTTTTTCTGAATTTATTTTCCCTGAAAAATATAAAAATACTTCCATAAAATATAATCCGATAGGCTTTGATGCTTATAAGAACGGTACAGGAACAATGTTTGACGGTTACCGCACATTTTACATAGAAGAAATACAAACAAATTCAAATTATTTTGATGAGAAATTTAAAGATACATTAGACCGAATAAATAAAAAAATAAAAAGATTTGAAGACGGCGACAAACTCGACAAGAGAGCTTTATCGGATTTAAATAGTATAGTAAAGATTTGCAAAGAGAAAAATATAGAATTAATCTTATTTTTCCCTCCTTTTGCACAAAGGGTTTTTGATGAACTTGAAAGACAAAAGGCTGAATATAAATATATTGATAATCTCAAAAAATATTTGAATAAAAACGGTATTAGATATTTTGATTTGTCTAATCCGTCTTCTTTAAAGTCAAATAATTGCGAATTTATTGACGGTTTTCACGGAGGAGATGTCGTATATTCAAGGATAGCAAAAAAACTCCTTCCAAATGATGTAAGAGATGATATAGACAAAATAATAAATGACAATAAAAATCATGTATTAATAAAATTTCACCCCGAAGATTATGATTTAAAAGAAGCAGATTTCTTAAATATCGGTTGTAAAAAATAATTAATTATTCAATTTATCAATCACGGCAGTAGATATTTTTTCGGAATCTCTAGCAAAACACATGTCTTTTTCTGTCATTGCGGCTTCTGCAATTTTTTCAAAAATCATTGTAATATCATTAATGGATTTTCCGTTTCTTATAATATCTATGAATATTTTTTTGAATGCGGGAACGGGAATTATTCGGTTTAAATACATAATAAGCCCGCTATTTCTTTCATTTACGTGGTCTATATATTTTTCCACCAATTCGTTGGAAAAAATATCTTCTAAGTATTCAAAACAAATTATTTCCAAATTTTTTGTTATTTCATCACAAAAATTCTCTTCCGTTGGAATAAGAAAGTCCGTATATACCGTATTATTTCTGACATTTATTCTTATTTCATTTTCTTGTAAATCGGATTTATCTAAAATACGAACAGACGGCATAATAAAGCCTGTTTGCTTTTTTATTTTAATCCTTAAATCCCAGATTTTGTCGCATAATTCATCTGCGAATTCCCAAAAATCTTCACCGCAATAAATACTTAATTCATCAACCCCTAATTCATCAAATAAATCATCCGTATTTCTAAAAAATTTAGGATCTATTTCTATTTTTTCTTCTTCTTCGGTTTTTGATTTTATATGAAGTAATTTTTTTATTTTTTCAACTATCTCAATCATAATTTATATATAATTCTATATTTTTTTAAGTCAATAAAATTTAGTTTTTTCAGAAAAAACAGATATAATTTGTTCTTTGCTAAGAATAACTTAACAAAAGTAGAAAAAAGACTTAATTTTACTTGAAAAAATTTTTTCAGCAGAGATAATTAAGTAATCACGGCACGGTAGCTCAGCTGGTGAGAGCGTACGGCTCATACCCGTGAGGTCGTCAGTTCGATTCTGACCCGTGCTATTTTTGGGATTTAATGTTAATTATACCGCTTTCAGATATGAGGCGGTTTTCTTTTTTTATGGCAAAAAACAGGTATCAAAATAAAAAGACTTTTATATAAATATCTGCAGGCAATATACAAATTATTGTTATTTTTTATATTGCTTTTCCCAGATTTTGTTTTCTATGTATTTTTTATCATCATAAAATTCTTTAGGAACTTTTCTATAATCAAAAAATGCATCTTCTTTTTCATGATGTAGTGTATAATAATAGACATATTCTTTATTATTCTTTATAAAGTTCTTTAAAAGAACTTCCTCTTTTTTGAGTTGTTGTTCAATATTCTTTTTATTAAGAACGAGATAAATATCTTTATCTGCATCTTCTCTAAAGAACAAAAATTTGAATAATTTATAACCAAAAAATTTATTTGGGTGATCAACGAGATAGTATATATAATTTGAACCATCAAGCATGTTTGTTGAAGTTAATCTGTTAACAAAGGCAAAATCGTACACAATACCGACTCTGTTGACGAAATATCTTTTTATTTTTTCAAATCTTTTTGTTTGATTTTTAATATCTAATATTGCCAGATATACGGCATTATATTGAGGAATAATTATTTCATATTTTATTTTCTTTTCTTCAAATAACGTTAATATTTTTTCAATATATTCAAAATTTTCTTTTTCAAGCTCGTCAAGTTCCTCTTCTGTTTTGCTTATTGAAGGCATAGAGTTTGGAACATATGAATTTAAAAATTCTTTGTCTTTTTCTTCTTCAGTTAAAAATTTGCCAAATATTTTATAATATATCCATCTGTTTCTCCAATAAAAATTGTTATAATTTGCAATTGTCATTTCCTTTGAAAAAAGCAAATAAAAAATTTTATCAAAATACCCGGATTTATTAAAAGGATTTTCAACGTTATAATAAAATAAGAAAGAATTATAAGAAATAAAAAATTTTACATATTTGGTTTCAGGATGCAAATCTAAATATTGTTCAAGATATTCATATATTCTTTTATAATTGTTAAAAAGAAAAAACATTTGGTTAAAATATTCTTTATTGAAACGGCGTTCTGCAAGATTCAATTGAGGTTCTGAAAAACCCAGAAGCAATGTTTCATTTTTAACATCTTTTGTATGTTCAATAATAAAAGGAATCATTTTGTGTGGTCTGTCAAATAATTCCATATAGTCATTATGTCTGAATACTCGGTTTGAATCAACAAAATAATTAAAGCCACCGATTAATAATATAAAAACGAATACAATAGTTAAAAATGTAATAATTCTCTTTTTATACTTTTTCATAAAAAAACCATTCCGATAAAAATATTTTGTATTTATTATAACCTAAAAATTATTATTTTTATTATTTTTTACAAAAAATTAAAAAAGGAGAATATTATAAATACTCCCCTTTTTTGTAACCAAAATCTAATTATTCGTGATGTTTAGCGTAGCAGTCTTTACAGTATACTTCTTTGCCCGGAATTGGCTTAAAAGGTACTTTTGTTTGACATCCGCAATCTGAACAAGTTACTTCGTACAATCTTCTTTTTGATTTTTGACGACGATTTTTACGGCATTCGGGACATCTTTTCGGTTTGTTAACCAAGCCCTTTTCCGCATAAAATTCTTGTTCTCCGGCAGTGAATACAAATTCGCTTCCGCAATCTTCACAGATTAATTTTTCGTCTTCGTACATTTTTTGGTTCTCTCCTTGGGTAAGTTTGTTAAAAAATACGTTTTATATACCCGAATAAAACGTGTAAGTCTATTGTAACCTTTATTTTTGAATTTGGCAATATGCAAAGATTTTTGTATAATGTATCAATGGATAAAAGAAATATAAAGCCAATAAAAGGCAAAATTAAAATCAAAGTTCAATCACAAATTTCTCCTATTGTTTTAATTTTTGCTTTATTTGTTATTTTTGCAATTCTTGCAGGTCTTGTTTATTTAATGTTTCATTCCTCTTCTTCAAGAAGCGGACATGGAGTAGGTGAGTTAGTTGCTGTATTGGTATTACTTATTCCTCTTTTAGTACAAAATGCTGTAAATAAAGAAGAATATGTATCCGATATAGAGATTTCAAACAAAGATTTAACACTAATTTATAAGCAAAAAAGAAAATTCATCGGAAAAGAAGTTATTCCTATTAAGGATATTCAATCTTTTAACGTTGTTGTAACTTCTAACATATCAAGTGTCGGAAGAACAAGATATACAAATACAAGTACATTTGTCGTTATTAAGACGGTTAACGGTGAAATTGAGTTTGAGGAAGATTCAAGTGCAAAATTTTCTTTTTGCGGTTATTCTTTTATTTTGAATTTATTGAAAATATCATATTACCTTCCAAATTTTTCATATAAATTTCGAGGAAATGCAATAGATGTAAAAGATGATATAGATTATTTTGCAATTCACGGCAGAAGAATTCCGTTTATAAAAAAATTCAAAGATAAATGGAAAAAAATGGATTTTGGCGGAAAGTTTGCCACTTGTTTCTTTTTCTTTTTCATATTCTTATCTCTTGGCGGATTAGGTTTTATCGCATATTTGAATATGCCGCCGATTTTGAGCCAAAAAGAAAAACAGTTCATGTATTATTTTAACAATGGTTACAATGCCCGTCAAAACGAAGATTATAAGACCGCTCTCGAAATGTTTAATAAGGCCGAAGAATTATATGATAAAGACCCCGAAATATTTTACGAGAAAGCCTATTGTTATGAAGAGACGGGAGATTATTACAAGGCGATTTCCGTTGCAAAAGAAGGCTTAAATTATCTTAATTCAAAATCAATATATAAAAAGGCAAATAAATATAATTTTAATCTGCATTTTGATTTGTATTTGTATAGTGTTATAGCAGACAGCAATTATAAAATCGGAAACTATAAGGAAGCAAAAGATGCCTATTCTTATATAATTTCAAACGGTACAAATAAATATTACTATTATAAACGAGGAAAAAGCGAATATTATCTTGGGGAATATAAAGAAGCCATGAGTGACTTTTTAACTTATAAAGCAGAAATTGAGGATAAGACGGCAAGGGGTTATCAATGGTACAGCGCAAAAGATTTTGAAAAAGTTCAAAAATGGATTGACAGCACAACTGAAATGATGAAAAGCGAAGACAAAATATAGCATAAAAGAGAGGATAAAAATGAACAAAACAAGCATAGCAAAGATAAAATTAAAAAATTTATATTCGCCTGTCAATATAATTTTGTTGACGATTATCTTTTACGGAATTTTATTTGCATTGGATTATTTTTTTCCTTCGGAGTCAAAAATAAGTGCTGCAAAAATAATGGCTATACTTTATGCTCCATATATGTTTTTGGTGCTTAAGGATAGATTTTCGTCTAAAGGAGAATATTTATCTCTTGTAGAAATTACAAGTTTGGGTGTACTTTTGACATACAGAAAAATAATGGTTACAAAAAAAAAGTTTATACCTTTTGAAGATATTGAATCTTTTAACGTTTCTATGGATATTAGCAAAGACTTCAAGAAACGTACTTTTTATGAACTTACGGTAAGAATTAAAAAAACGAACAAAGAATGTATAACGTTTAAAGAGAACACTTTATTTAACTATTCTAATTTCTTAAAATTTGCCTCGGTATCAGGTCTTTTACCGAATTTTAGTTACAAAATCAGCAGTTCAAATATTTTTAGAACAGGCTTTAATATGCAGAAAGAAATAGATTATATCCAAAAAGACGTAGAGTATGTTTTAAGTCACGGAAAAGAAATGTCGAAGTTAGAGAGATTTTCGTCACTTTTTAACAAAATGGATATGGAAGATAAACTAAAGTGGATTATGCTTTTTGTGGGAATATTTATGTTTGTAGGATTAATATTAATGCGCTTTTTTATTTGAATTATCAATAATTTGTTTCCAATATTGAACTAAGAATAAAAAATTTAAAAAGGAAAAAATTATGAAAAATAACGACATAACACGAATAAAATTGAGAGATGGCAAAATGGAATGGTATGTGTTTGTAATTCTCATTCTTTTGTTGGGTTTGTCGATGTTTAGTTTGTTTATTTACGGCTGGAGTAGTGATGATTTTTCAAAAATAGAAAAAGTGGAAATTATTGCTTTGGCTATGATGTTTTTTGGATATCTGCTTTATGAATTGAAAAATTTTTTTATTGACAAAAGAGAAAGAATATCCTACATAGATATTACAAATTCCGAGATAATACTTGTATATAAAGGGATGAAAATTTTAAGAAGAGATATTATTCCCTTCTATGAGATAAAAGATTTTTTTGCCTATTTGAAAATAGAAGAATATGATTGCTTGGGAAATATCTATTATCGTTATAAAACTACAATAACAATAAAAACGGATAAGGAAGATATAACGTTTGAAGAGTCCGACGGAAGTGTTTCTTTTCTGTCTGAATTAATTTCGGAATCAAAGCGAATTCCCTGTTTCAGTTACAAAATCGGAGGTAAATATCCGAACATACACAAAGATATAGATTATTATTTACAGCATAAAAAGAAAATTTTATCTTCATTGATGCTTTATTTTCCTTGGCTGAGATTGAATTCATTCGGTTTATATACCATCTTGATTATTGCTCTTTTGTTTTTCATAGGATTGGTATCCTGGTGTTTATATTATGTTTTCCAAAACATGAAGTAAGAGCGGAATCAGTTCTTATTATAAAAATGATAAAAATTATGCAAAAAATATAAATACTGATAAAATAATAAAAATATTAATTTAGCCACAAGGGTGAACAAATTAATAAAAAACCCTGTTATAAGTAATGTAACTTTCAAAATAAAGAGGGATTATGAAGAAAATAATATTAACGATTTTAGCAGTAATTATACTTAATCCGTGCGTATTTGCCGGAGAATTGATTAAAACAAAATTACCGAGCGGTCAGACAGTTATTGTAAAAGAGGTTCATGAAAATCCGACGGTAATTGTGGATACTTGGATAAGAACAGGTTCAATAGACGAAAATGATGAAAATAACGGAGTTGCACATTTTTTAGAACATTTGTTCTTTAAAGGCTCAAAAAATTATCCGGATAAAGAATTTGACCAAATTCTTGAATCGAAAGGTGCGCTCACTAATGCCGCAACAAGCAGAGATTTTACTCATTACTATATACTAATTCCGTCTAAAGACTTTGAAACTGCGGTGAAACTTCAGGCAGATATGCTCACAAAACCCTTAATTCCCCCAAAAGAAATGGAACAGGAAAGAAGTGTCGTAATTCGTGAAATTGAAAGAGGAAACGACAATCCCTCAAGAATGTTGTTTAAAAATTTTGAAAAAACATTTTATAAAAACAGTCCTTACAAAAGAGAGGTAATAGGCACAAAAGAAATAATTTCAACTATTCCGAGAGAAAAAATATTGGAGTTTTACAAATCAAATTACATGCCGTCAAATATGTACACAGTAATTGTCGGAGATGTTGACGGAAAAAAAGCCGTAGAACTCGTTAAAAAATATTTTTCAGACAATTCTAAAAAACCATGCTCTTGCAAGAACAAAAAGTATCCGCAAGACGTAAAACCCGAAGGAAGGATTGAAGTTATTGATAATGCTGATGTTAAGACGACATATTTGTTAACGGGATTTAAAGGCCCTAAATCAGCAAAAGACAAAGATTCTTTTGCTCTTGATATTGCAGGAAACATTCTCGGCGGCGGTAAATCTTCAAGATTGTATAAAGTTTTACAAGACAAACAAGACCTTGTTCAGAGTATCGCTTCTTCAAATTCGGCTTACAGAGAAGATACTGTTTTCTTCATAAGTGCAAATTTTGAACCGAGAAATATAGACCTTGTTAAAAAATCAATTGAAAAAGAAGTTGAAAGACTAAAACAGGGAGTATCGGAAGAAGAGGTTGAAAAATCAAAAAGACAGGCAGAAAGAGATACTTTGTATTCAAGAGAAACAATTTCGGGGATTGCTTCTGAAATCGGCTATTGCACAATCCTTACTAACGATTGGAATTTTTATGATGAATATTTGAATGAACTAAAAAAAGTAACCGTAAATGATGTAAATAAGGCGATAAACACTTATCTTGACCTTAATCATTCGGTAACTTCGGTTATTGAACCGAAAGAGTATGTTAAGAGTACAAAAAAATTAAAAACCGTAAAAGAAGAAAAGTCTTTTAAATCATCTGTTCCTGATAATTTTACAAAATATTCGGAACACCTTCCTAAATATTCTGAAAAGGTAGGAAAAGTTAACCGATATATTTTGGATAACAATTCTGTTCTCATAACAAACAAACACGATAATAACGAAATTATAGCCGTTTCAATCAAAGTTAAGGGCGGAAATTATACAGAACCTAAAAAAGGGATAAATTCCGTTTTGAGTTACTCAATTACACAGGGTACAAAAAAATATCCCAAAGAATTGTATAACAAGATTATTGATGAAAACGGAATTTATATCATTCCGAGTTCAGGGAGAGAGTCGTTTTCCCTATATGCAAAATGTGTAAAAAGTGATTTACCTTTAATGCTTGATATGCTTGATGAAGTGCTTAATAATGCAATTTTGGATAATTTA
>Ga0256407_10007053_pt1 | contig 17106 bp, 10 predicted proteins | sample RumenRJG_04DNA_FD_193489 | JGI IMG/M metagenome (GOLD analysis project Ga0256407, IMG submission 193489) | Bovine rumen microbial communities from Lethbridge, Alberta, Canada - RJG_04 | ecosystem: Host-associated > Mammals > Digestive system > Stomach > Rumen | place: Canada: Alberta...
GGCGGCCTTATGTGGAACGATCCAACGATAAATGTCGATTGGTTTGGCGCCGCGCAAGTCGCCGGTCAAAGCGTCGAACCCATATTGTCCGAAAAGGACAAGAAGCATCCGCTTTTTGATCCAAGCGCCAAGTACTTTAACTTTGACGCTTCGGCATGGCTGGGCGACTGATTTGGGGGCGGAGCGTGAGTAAAGGCGCAAAACAAAAGATCCTTGCAATTAACGGTGAATTTTTTTGCAAAAATCTTACGGGCATCGAGCGCGTGGCCACCGACACTTTGCTGGAATTGGATACGCTTTTGTCGGAAGAGACGGACGCCGGCGCCGGCCTAGGATCTAGCCGCGTTGAGCTGGTTCTGCCCGCCAACGCCCAAAACGTTCCTCAATACAAAAACATTAAATGCGTAACGCTGCCTGTCGCGGCGTCTTTTTTCCCAAAGTGGACGCAAATCCATTTTCAAAAATACGTTTTTTTCAATCGCCGCGTAAGCCTTGATTTTTCAAACACTTGCCCTTACTTTTGTCCCGGCGTGGAATTTTTGCACGACATTTACGCAAAGCTTTATCCTTCCGACTTTAAAAGCCGCCGCGACAAGCTGATTCTTCTTTACAGCAAGGTTATGTACCGCCGCATCGCAAAAAAGGCAAAGAAAATTATCGCCGTAAGCGAATACACAAAAAAAACGATTGTCGACGTTTACAAGGCCGACCCCAAAAAAATCGAAGTAATATACGACGGTCTTGGCTCTTACAAGGACATCGCGCCGGATTCTTCGATTTTTGATCGTCTTCCGCAATTAAAAGAAAAGGAATTTTACTTTACGCTTGGAAGCCTTTCCACCCGAAAAAACTTAAAATGGATCGCCGAGAACGCGCGGCTTTTTCCAAACGCCTTTTTCGCTGTGTCTGGGAAGCCGCTTCCGTCTGTGGTTTCGCCGGAGCTGGAGGCGATGAAGGCCTTGCCAAATGTTCTTATGACCGGCTATCTTTCAGACGCCGAGGTTAAGGCGCTGCTTTCCAAGTGCAAGGCCTTTGTATTTCCGACTTACTTTGAGGGCTTTGGACTTCCGCCGCTTGAGGCCTTGAGCTGCGGCGCGCGGATCGTTGTTTCAAACAGGACGTCGCTTCCTGAAATTTACAAGGATTGCGCGAATTACATCGACCCCGACAATCCGAATGTCGACATAGGCAAATTGCTGGAGGAGCCTGTCGCGACGCCCGCCGCTTTGCTAAAAGAGCTTACGGCGCAAAACTCCGCGAGCCGCTTGTTTGAGGTCATAAAAGAAGTTTTGGACTAGCGGTCGGCTGGCTGGGCCGGGGCCGTTACTTTTTTGAGGCGCTTTTTTTCTCGCCGCAGACTTTGGCCAAGGTTTCTTCGCAGGCGGCCTTGAATTCCTTTATAAAACGGTCGCGGCTAAAGGTCTTGGCGTGGGCCGCGATTTTTTTTGCGTCAAACATTCCCGACGCTTCTAACTTTTCAAAGGCTCGGATTGCGGCGGCGCAAGATTCCGCGGTTTGCTCGGCAAAGAAGACGCCAGTTTTGTTTTCCACGATAGTTTCAGTAGCGCCGCCTTTCCCGAATGCGATGACTGGCGTTCCGCAAGCCTGGGCTTGGACTGGAATGATTCCAAAATCTTCTTCCGCGCAAAAAATAAGCGCCTTGCATTTTTGCAAGTAGTCCCTTACTTTCTCGTCGCTTATTCTTCCCGTGAAAGTTATGTTTGAAAGGCCTTTTGCAAGCGCTTTAAGCGCTTTTGATTCGCTTCCACCGCCGATGACGACAAGTTTTGCGCCAAGTCTAGCGCAGGCTTCTATTGCGATGTCGGCCCTTTTGTAAGGAACAAGGCGCGAAAAGAAAACGTAAAAATCTTCGCGTCTTTCGTTTTTTGCCGGAGTGAAATATTCGACGTTGACAGGGGGGTAAATTACTTGCGCGTCGCGGTTCCAAAATTTTTTTATTCTGCGGGCGATGTATTTTGAATTTGCGGCAAGCGCGTCAATTCTTTGAGAGCTAATGTAATCCCATAGTCTAATTTGCGGCATCCACTTGTTCATAAAAAATCGGGTAAGAGAGCCGCTCCGTCTCTGGTAGTCAAAGAAAAGATCCCAGGCGTATCGCATCGGCGTGTGGACATAAGCCACTTGCGCGGTTGACGGAGGCGTGATGACGCCCTTGGCGCAAGACGAAGACGAGCAAATTACCAAGTCGTAGCCTGTAAAGTCAAAGGCTTCAAAGGCTGACGGCATGAACTTTAAGAGTTTTGTATATAGTTTTGTCGCAAATGGAAGTTTCTGAAGCTTGCTTGTGTAAATCTTGTTGTTTGGAAAATGCTTTTTCATTTTTTTTGGGTCATAAACGAGCGTGTAAATGTCAGCGGTTGGATAAATTTCCAAAATCGTTTTGACAACGTCTTCCGCTCCGCCGTAATTGACGAGCCAATCATGAACCAATGCCACTTTCAATTTTTTTTCCATATTTCCGTTCGCTCCGTTACAAGGAGATATTATTAAGCGCGTCGAGCAGGTTTCCGTTTCGCTCGCAAAGGACGCTTTGCTTCAATCCGGCGGCATCTCCGCACTCAACGTCCTTGTCGCGGTCGCCAATCATGTACGATGCCGAAAGGTCGATGTTAAAGTCGCGCGCCGCCTGCAAAACCATGCCCGCCTTGGGCTTTCTGCATTCGCAGTCGCGCTTGTATTCCGGCCGCTCGCCCTCAAAGCCCTTGTCGGGGTGGTGGGGGCAAAAATAAAGGCCGTCGATGTAGGCGCCCTCGCGGCCCAAAAGGGTTTCGAGCTTTGCGTGTATTTCGTTCAATTGTTGGAGCGTGACTTCGCCGCGCGCGATTACCGGTTGGTTTGTGATTACGATTGCCAAATAGCCCGCCTGGTTTATTTTCTTTATCGCTTCGGCGGCGCCCGGCAAAAGCTCAAGGTCGTCGATGTTTGTCAAAAAGTTCACTTCTTTGTTTAGCGTTCCGTCGCGGTCAAGGAAGATAGCGCGTTGTTTGTTGGAGAGGTTTTTGCCTTGAACAAGGCCGCTTTTAAGGTCGGCCTCAACTTGCTCCAAGCGGTCGGGCGTTCCCATGTCCTTTATGTATTCGGTCGTGTCGTAGACGTAAATGCGGCCGGTTTTTACGGCGGGCTTCAACACGTCGCGGTCCAAGTCAATCTTGTCAGGATTCTCGGGGTGGCGGGGAACGAGCGTCTTTTTTGTGAGGTCCAAAAGCTCTGGGCTTATGATTTGGATTCCCGCGTTGACGCGGTTTTTGTACCACAAGCGCTCGTCTTCTTTGGCAAGCCAAGCCGCGACTTTATGGCTGTCAACGGGCATGCCGCCGCTTCCTTCTTGCGGGTATTCAATCTCGGTGACGATAAGCGAGGAGTCGTAGGGATGGTTGTTTGGGTGCGTCATAAGGCTTGCGAGCGCCTTTTTTTCTTGATGAAAGTTTATGAAGCGGTTAAAGTCTATGTCAAAAATCGTGTCGCCGCACAAGAGCAAAAAGTCTTTGTCCAAGCCTTGCGCTTTGAACAAAAAGCCTGCCGTTCCAAGCGGCTCCTTTTCTTCGTAGTAGGAAATGTCAACGCCGAATTTTTTTCCGTCGCCAAAGTAGTCGCGGATAAAGCTGCCCAAGTGGCCGATTCCTATCAAGATGTCTGTGATTCCGTTTTTTTTGAGGCATTCGATTTGCCATTCCAAAATGGGCTTTCCTAAAACTGGAATCATCGGCTTTGGAATGTCGCTCCGCACGCTTGCGATTCTTGTTCCTTTTCCGCCGGCCATTATGACAGCTTTCATATATTCTCCGTTGGTCTAATCGTTTGCGGCATGGATGCCGCAATTTTGACAGTTTTGCTTGCAAAACTGTGATGCCTAAAAAAAACACGGAAGTTTTTTTTAGGCTAATCTTTCCAAAAATATTCTTCTATCGTCAAGCACAAGGCGTGGTATACGGGAAGATGAAATTCTTGGATTTTAAACGTTTCGTATTCGGGAACGACAATCGAAATGTCGGCAAGCGCCTTGCATTTTCCGCCTGTCTTTCCTGTAAGCGCGACGGTTTTTACGCCAAGAGCCTTTGCGACGGCGAGCGCGTAAATCACGTCTTTGGAATTTCCGCTAGTGCTGATTCCCAAGAAAACGTCCTCTTTTTTTCCAAAGCCCATGACTTGCTGCGCGAACAAAACATTTCCGTCAACGTCGTTCAAGCTTGCCGTCATCAAGGCGGAATTGTTGGTCAGCGCGATGGCGGGAAGGGAGCCTTGCAATTTGTCGCTAAGATACGCTCCTGTGCCCGAGTCGATAGCGGAAAGCGCGTCCAAGAATTTTTGCTCCGGCTTTCTTTTCTTTACGAAAGACTTGAGAAGTTCGCCGGTGATGTGATCGCTGTCAGCGGCGCTTCCGCCGTTTCCGGCGACGATCAATTTTCCGCCTGCCTTGTATGAATTGATTATGGCGTCGGCCGCGGCGCGAATGTCTTTTTCGCAAACCGAAAGGGCCGGGTAGCGTTCGATAAGTTCTTTGATGTAGTCCATTAGATTTCCTCCGCGTTGTAGTAAATGACCTTTGTTCCTTCGTTTTCAAATTTGAACGGAATGTAAAGAAGGTCTTTCATAGCTTCGCGAAGTTCGGCTTGCTTTTCTTTGGGAACGTAGAAAACCAAAAAGCCGCCGCCTCCCGCGCCCAAAAGCTTTCCGCCCAAGGCGCCGGATTTGATTCCTTTTTCGTAAAGCGCGTCGATTCCGCTAGTTGACACGGCGCTTCCTGTTTGTCGTTTTAGCTTCCATGTGTGGTCCAAGAGGCGGCCAAAGTCGTTTAGGTCGGCGCTTGCGTCGACCAAAACTTTTTGCGCGTCGTCAACTAGGCGCAGCATTTCCTTAAGGCGCTCGATTTTGGCGGCCTTTGTTTCGGGCGTGGATTGATTGGCCTTTTGCACGTCCGACGAAAAGCGTGTGAAGCCGGTAAAGAACATCATTAAGTTGTCGTTTAAATGCTTTTTTCGTTCCGGCGAAATTATAAGCGGAGTCACGTCGTAGGAGTTGTCTTTGAATGTTATCTTGTTAAAGCCGCCAAAACTCGCGGCGATTTGGTCTTGCCAACCGCCCGCTTCTTGGCAAAGGTCGCGCTCCAAGTGGATCGCTTGGTCGGCCAAAAGCCTTTTGTCTGCGTACTTTCCCTTAAGGCAGTAAAAGGCGTTAAGCATTCCGACTGCAAAGGAGGAAGACGTTCCCAAGCCGCTTCTGGCCGGAAGGTCCGCCTCGTAGGTCAAGCGGATGTCCTTTGTGTCCAAAAGTTTCATCGCCTCGCGGACGGCGGGGTGGACGATTTTTTCTATTTCTTCCACTCGTTCAATCTTGGAATAAGAAAGCTCGGTTTTATAGTCAAAAAAAGGGGGCAAATGGCGCACCGTCACATAGCAGTATTTGTCGAAAGTTGTTGAAAGAACCGCTCCGCCGTATTCGTTGAAGAATTCTTTCATGTCCGTTCCGCCGCCAAAGAAACTCATGCGGAAAGGCGTTTTTGTGATAATCATTCTTATATTTTAATCGATTCGGCGATTCTTTTCAATACCGCCTGCGCGCTGAAACGGTAGGAGTAAACGCGCTCCACGGGTTCTAACGGCTCCGTTTTTTGGTATTCTTGAACGATTTTTCGCGCCAAGTCGTCCGCGTTGCCGGCCTTAAAAAATGTCACGGGAAGGCGGCCGTGGATTTCCTTGAATACCGGAATGTCGGAAATTACCGCGCGGGTTCCTGAATAAAGCGCCTGCAAGGGAGGAACGCCAAAGCCTTCGTAAAGGGAAGGCTGGACCAAAAGTCGCGCCTGCGCTATCAAGTTTTTTAGCTTTTCGTCAGGCAAAAAGCCCGTGAACTCGATTCCGTTTTTTTCGGCGTCTTGCATTATCGCGTCCAATTCCGTGTCGCTTGTGCGGAAGTTTTCTTTTGAGCCGACAATTAGCAGTCGGGGAAGCAGGCGCGGCGCGTTTTGGGCTTGCGAGCCGTTTTGTTGGACCAAAATTTCGCGCGCCTTTAGGAAGGCTGGAATCAAGGTCTTGATTCCCTTGTGCGCCTTGATGTTTCCGACAAAGATAATCGTATCGGTCTTTTGAACTTTTTCAAGCGGGGCCTCGTTGTAAAGGGGAACGCCTGAGTAAACTACGGTTATAGGCTTTTTGCATTTTAGGCGCGCAAGGATTCTGCCCTTTGAAAATTCGCTTACGGTAAAGAGTTCGCGCGACTTGTTTATTGCCCTTTGGTAAATGATTTTGCGCAAAAGCGTTCCAAGCTTTCCAGCAAGCGGAAGGTCCAAAAATATCACGTCGTGAATCGTCGTGAAAATCGGAACCTTGATTCCGCGGCTAAAAAGGCGGCCTGGAACGTTGCAGTAGGGCGAAAAGAAAGCGTCGCATTCGTTGATTTTTTTTAGCTCGTCCTTGGGAAAGAAAAACATTTCCTTAAGCGAAAAGGGCTTTATGTCCGGCTTTATTTCAACGACTTCCGCGCCCGCCTTGAGCGTGGGAAGCATGCTGTCGATAAAGGCTCCGATTCCGCTTTTTCCGCTCATGCGGACGTCAACCGCGATTTTCATTACAGGTATTCTTCCATGCCCTTTTCGCGCAGGGCGGCCAAAACTTTCTTTATGTCGCCGCAAGCGTCTTTGGCGCAAAGCAAAAGCGCGTCGTCAGCGTCTACCACAACCGTGTCCTTTAGGCCGACCGCGGCGATCAATTTTTTTCCGCCCAGTATGACATTGCCTGAACAATTTACGGTTACGACTTTTCCTTCTATAGTGGAATTGGTGTCGTCGCTTTCTTTGATTCTTCCGACCGCAAGCCAAGAGCCAACGTCGTCCCAGCCAAAGTCGCCGGGCAAAACCCAAACGTTCTTGGCTTTTTCCATGACGCCGTAATCGATTGACTGCGACTCAAGCGTCGGAAAAACTTCTTCCAAAGTTTTTTGGTAGTCCGCCGTTCCGATTGAAGCCTGGATTTTTTCAAGTCCGTCGGCCATTTGCGGCATGAAACTTTTTATGTTGGAAAGAATCGTAGAAACTTTCCAAATGAACATTCCGCTGTTCCAAAGGTATGAGCCGTCGGCAAGGTATTCCTTGGCTTTTTCGATGTCTGGCTTTTCCACAAAGCGCTCCACCTCAAAGGCCTCGCCGTCTTTTTTTTGCGAGTCGAACTTTATGTAGCCGTAGCCTGTTTCGGGATAGTTGGGCGTGATTCCGAGCGTGCAAAGGTTTGCGCCTTTTTCGGCCACCGCGAGGGCGTTTCGCAAGGTCTCCACGAAAAGCCCGTCGTTTTTGATGAGGCTGTCGCTGGCCAAGACCATCATCAAGGCGTCGCCGTTTTTCTTTTGAATGTGGGCGGCTCCTAGTCCGATGCAGGGAGCTGTGTTGCGGCCGATCGGCTCGCAAAGAATGTTTTCTTCGGGGATTCCGGGAAGCTGCTCTTTTACGAGCGCCTTGTATTTTTGGTTTGTCGCGATGTAAACGTCTTGAATCGCGACCAAGGGCTTTATTCGGTCAACCGTAAGCTGGATCATCGTTCGGCTGTCGTTTGTAAGGCTTAAAAACTGTTTTGGAAGGCTCTGTCGGCTTTTGGGCCAAAAACGCTCTCCGCGTCCGCCCGCCATAATTAACGCTGTTGTTTTCATTCCAACATTATAGCGCGCTTTTCGCTCATTTGCAATCAACTATTTTACTTCAAACTCGACTTGCGCTGACTGGCCGCCGCAGACGACTTTGCAGCTTCTTTTTCCTTTTTCTGTCGGAAGCTTAAAGACAAAGGGCCTTTGCGTTTCAAAAAGCAAAACTCCGTCGTAATAGACTTGCGCGCTGTCTTCCGTTCCGCCGATCGCCTCGACGCTGATCGCCTCCAGCTGGGTCAATGCGCTTGCCGTCCTTGTGTAAAAGACCGAGTTGTTTTTTGGGCTTGTTATTGTGAGCGGAACCGAGGTGTGGTCAACTTGCGCCTCGATGTTTTCGCTCAATAGCCAGCGCTGGTATTCGGGCGGGTAGACTGTGACCCGCTCTCCGCCTTCGTTCTTGTGCCAGTCGCAAGTTTCCAGGGGCTCGTCTTTTTTTACGTACTCAAAGACAAAATTTTTGCAGTCTTTTCCCGCGAGCATTCCGGAAAGCGGGCAGATTTTTTCCTTGACCCAATTTTCTGGAGCGGGAAAAGGCTCATGCTTTGGATTCTTCAGTTCCAAAAAGTCCAGCGTGTTTTTTGCGACCCAAGCGGGCAGGGAGCTTCCGGTTTTTCCCATTACTGTTTGGCCGGAAAAATTTCCCATCCAAACGCCGACCGTGTATTTTTTTGTGGAGCCGAGCGCCGTGATGTTTTGGTATTGATTGGAAGTTCCCGTCTTAAAGATTGAAGGATAGTCGGTTTGAAAAACTTGGTTGTAGCCAAAGCCCAAGGCCCGCGCGTCCTTGTCCGAAAGAATCGAGCAAATAAGGCGGGCGGCGTCCTTGGAATAAATTTGCTTTCCCTTTGCGTCCTTTCCGTCCCGCGTCCAAACGCTAAAGGCGTTGACTAATTCGTAAAGGCTTACTTCGCCCGCTCCAAGCGCGAGTCCCAAGTCCGCTCTCCGTCCTCCGCTCTTAAGGCTTTCAAAGCCCAGCTCCTCCAGCTTTGAAAGGTATGAGTCAACGCCAAGCTTGTTCAATATGTAAACCGCCGGAACGTTCAGCGAGGAGGCGAGAGCGATCCTAAAGCGGACGGGCCCGTTAAAGCGGTTGTTGAAATTCTCTGGGATGTAGATCTTTTGTCCGCCAAATTCTTGCGGAACGTCTGGCAAAACCGTCGCGGGCGTAAAAAAGGGCCGGCCTTCTTGGGCTTTTGTGTCCAGCGCGAGGCCGTACAAAAAGGGCTTCATCGAGCTTCCAGGCTGGATTCTTGAAAGGACGCCGTCGATTTGCCCGCTGTGCGAATAGTCAAACCAGTCGCCGTTTCCGATCCACGCCAAGACTGAGTTGTCCTTGTTGTCGATCAAAAGCAGGGCGGAATTCGCTATTCTGGAGCCTCGCGCGAGCTTTGCCGCTTCCTTTATGTAGCGTTCGGCCGTTTTTTGGACTTCAAGGCTGGCGCTAAGGCGGACTTCAAAGGGCGCCTTTTTTTTGCCTGCCTTGATTTGCCTTTTAACGCGCTCGATGTAGTGGGGCATTTCAAATGGGTAGGAAAAAGCGCCGGCGTCCTTAGCGGTTTTTAACAAGGAATTGTAGTCGCGGCCAAAAACTTCCGCCGCCCGAGAAGCGCAGGCCTCCGGGTTGTGGATCGGGTTGTAGCCGCCGGGCCGCCTTGGAATCACCGCAAGGCAGGCGATCTCGTCGTCGGTCAAGTCGGCCAGCTCTTTTCCAAAAAAAGTCCTGGCGGCGGAGGTGACGCCCTCGCAGTTTTGGCCAAAGGGAACTGAGTTTAGGTAAAGCTCCAAAATTTTATTTTTGGAAAGCCGCGCCTCGATTCTTAGCGCGTTCAACGCCTCGCCGATTTTTTTTTTCATAGAGCGCTGGCCGCCGGGAGAGGCCATCTTTACTAATTGCATCGTGATTGTAGACGCGCCTCGGACAGTTCTCTTTGCGCTTGCGTTTTGGATCGCGGCGGCGGCTGCGGAAATCGGATCGATTCCCGGGTGAAAGTAAAAGCGGCGGTCTTCCGCCTTAAGGAAGGCCTTTTTGACTTTTTTCGGGATTTTTTTTAAGTCAGTCCATTCCCGCCTAAGGCCGTTGTCCACCGCCGTCGCCTGCAAGAGAATGCCGTTCCTGTCGTAAAAGCGGACGCTCCTTTCCTTATTCCTGAATTCCTTGAACTCGGGATAAGGGGAGAGCGCGAAAAGCAAAAAGAGCGCCGCAAGGGCTGCAAGCGCCGCGATGATTTTTTTCATTTAATGACGAACAAGTATCCGTCCGAGCGTCCAAAGACTTCCGGCTCGTACATGCATTCCGCCTGCGCCGGCGGGGTCGGGTAAATTCCGCGGCGGCTGGCCCTAAAGGTAAAGGTGATTTCGCATTCGCCGGTCTTAAAGCTGTCCCAGAAGAATTGAATTTCGTTGTCGCGAACGTTCTTGTTCGAAATCCAATGCCTCCAATCTCCGCTGGTCTTGATTTCCGCCGCGGCGCCGCTTGTGACAAAGGTTGAGTCAAGAATTTCAGCGCCGGAAGGAATCGGGCAGCGCAAGGCCAAGTAGTCGCGGTTCCTTGCCGACGAGACTTTTATCGTAGCCTTGTAAAGCTTTGAGCTTTCCAATTCCACTACGGAAAGGTCGTCGGGAATCTTGTTGACTTGTTCGCCGCCTTCGCTTTCGACAATCTTGTAGTCCAGTTTTATTCCTTCGTCGCGCCTTGTTTGCGCTTCGTCGGGAATCGCGTATTTCATTTCCACCGTGTAGAATAGGCGGCCAGTTCCGCGCTTTTCAAACGACATCGGAAGCTCTTTGTCGCGCGGCAGGCTGGAAATAAAGGCGTCGTCAAAGGGCAGGTTGAGCGTCTCCGGTTTTGCGGCGACTCCCTTGAACTTTTGCGCCATAAGCTCCGTCTTGTTCAAGAAAGCCTTTCCTTCCAAGTCGGTCTTGGCCAAGTCGCGCCTCTTGATGTAATTCGACATCGCTTCAAGAACGGCTGCGGTTGACGAAGTGTTCTTCCAATAGCCCTTTGACTCTTCCTTAAGGAGAGCGAAAATCAGGCGGTCAACCATGTTGTCGTCCGCGTTGAGGTCCGAAAGCAAATCCAAAATCTTCGCAAGGCGCGAAGAGTCCGACTCCCACCAAGAGTAGCCTTTGGAGGAATCTTTTTCCGCGACCGAAACGCTTCTTTGCGAAGCCTGCAAGTAGGGGCGGATTTTAGCCGCGCAAGTTTCCGCGTTGCCCTTGTTTCCTTTGAGCGCCCAAGCCTTTCCGACGTCGGCGATTTGCGACAAGGTCAGCTTGTCCAGCTTTCCTTGGAATTCCAAAAGGAGGCTGTCGAGCGAGCTGTCGCCTAAGGCCGCGAAGACTTTGCAAGCCAAGATTTTTTCCGCGTCGCTTCTTTCCTTTTCTTTTATCTGGCCCTTTATGTATGCTTTGAGCTCGGCAAGGTCAAGCTTTAGGTCCGCTTCTTTAATTCCGGCTTCTTTCGCCGCGGCGCAAACTTGCGCGATTCTAAGCGAGACGTAGAAGCTTTCGTACATCGACTCGGTTGGCCAATAGGGGAAGCCGCCGTTTGAATGTTGGCTCTTTGCCCAAGACTTTATGATTGAAAGCGCGCGTTTCTTTGGATTGGAAACGCTTGAGTCCATTTCAAACGCGTCGATGTATTGGCCGAACAAGAGCAAGGGCAAAACCTTTGAGGCTTGCTGCTCAAGGCAGCCGTAGGGGTAGTCAAAGACGTAGCGGACGGCGGATCCAAGCGGGCCAAGACGGGTCGTGTCCAAGGTTATTTTGATTTCGCCTTGGCCTTCCTTGGCCCAGCTGGGAATCGCGATTCTTTCGTTTTCGCTCGCCTTTTGCTCGTCGTCTGTCGCGCCCGTCATCGTTACGGTTTCGTAGACAAAAGTTTTTTCTATCGCTATCGGCGAGACAAGCTTCTCGTTGAGGACTTCGGACTTGATTTTGTAAATCAATTCCACTGTTCCGCTTTGAACGGCCGCGATGTCAAAGAAGACCACGCTTGAGCCTTCGGGCGCGACGTAAACGGTTTTTTCAGCCGTTCCGTCAACAAAGGCGGCGCCAGGAACTGTGACTCGGCCTTCAAGCTCGTCTTGCGCCGTGTTCTTTGTCGGGATTGCGGCTTCAACGCTTACGGTGACTTTTTGTCCCTTGCTGTCAAGGTTCGTGATCAAAACGCCGCATTCGGCTGTGTCGCGCTCTCTCAAGCGCCTGGGCTGAACTTGCTGGACGTTTATCGGGTTCTGCACTTTCACTTCGTCTTCTTTAAGCGAGAAGGTCTCTCCCTTTACGCCAAAGGCTGTGATTCGGTAGGCGGTCAAGTTGTCGGGCATCGTGAACTCGCAAACGGCCTTTCCTTTTTTGTCGGTGACGATTACCGGCTCAAAGAGCGCCGTCGGCCTAAAGTCCTTTCGCTCCTCTTCCTTTTCGTCGCTTTCGGCCGCCGCGTCGCCTCCAAGCAAATTCTTTACGCTGTAGGTTACGGGATCCATCAGCATGTCGCGCGAGTCTCCGCCCATTACGTGCAGGCGGAAGTTGTACTTGTCGTAGAAAAAGTCTATCGGGTTTGGAACGTGGTAGTTGATCAAGTCCAAGACGCCGCGGTCAACCGCCATTACTGTAAGCTCGGCGCCTTCGACAGGCTTTCCGCCTTTGGTCGCCGTAAGGGTCAGCGTGGCCTTTTCGCCGGGCCTGTAAACCTTTTTGTCGCTTTCGATCTTTACGTTAAAGGACTTGGCCTTTGGGTTGACCATAATCGCGGTCACGCCAAAGTATCCGGCGGGCTTGTCCAAGTCCGGCTCCCCGTACTGGTGGGTCGGCTGCCCGTTCCTGCAAGAGTAGGAAGAGACGGCGACGTAAACGACCGGCGTGTAGTTGATTGAAACCGGAACCTCAATCACGTTGGCCGGGCTGTCAAAATGCTTTATTTCTTCTGTAAAGATTCCTTCGCGCTCGACTGTGATCAAGTAGTCGCCGGCGGGAAGGGGGCTTTCCATAAGGACTTGCGCCTTGTCTCCGGGATTGTAGATTGATTTGTCCGGAGTCAAGTTGATTGAGTGGCTGTTGTAGCGGTCGTACCAAGAGGAAGATCCGCCGGTGACGTAAAAGCCGTACTCCGTCGTTGTCCAGTTGCCGCTTGTGTCGCGGCCCGAAATCGCAAGGGTTCTCCAGCCGGCTTCCTTTAATTCCAAGGAAAGCTTTCCTGCGCTTTGCGGCTGGATTTTTCCGCTGGCCTCGACTTCTTCCGTCTTTTCCCAGCGGGTGTAAATTGAGTCGTCAACGCTCTGCTCGTTGGCCATCGTCCAAACTTCGCGCGTCAACTTGTATTCAAGCGAGGCGACGATGTTCGTCTTTGTCACGATTTCGCCGTCAGGAGTCGCGAGGATGAACGGAAAGTCAAGCTTGCTTCCTTTTTTTGCAAAGCCGTTAAGGTCGGCGGGCTTTTTGATTCCAATGTAAAACTTGGCCGGGTGGACAAGAATGTTTGACTGCGCCGAGATTCTTTGGTTTGAAATGTCGGTGACGTTTGCCTCAACGTGGTAAATGTAAGGCATTCCGTCTGTGATCTTTTCGGACGAGCAAGAAAGGCCCGCCTCGCCGTTGGAGGAAAGAACGCCTTTTTCGTTGGCGAAAAGGGTTCGGCCGGAATACGAGTCCGCGGGACCGAACGAGCAGCCTTTAGTTTCGGGCGTTGTCGGCTTGAACCTGGTCGATTGCTTGAACCAGCTGGACTCGTAGTCCGCTCCGGCAAGGCTTCCGCCGGCAAGGTAAGAGGCCTTTAAGGCGGCCGAAAGCTTGTCGCCTCCAATATATTTTATGTCGGGAGCTGTGACCGAGGCCTCAAACTTTAGCCGCTCAAAGTTTGCGACTGTAAATGTGACGTAAGGATCGTCCCATTCGTATTTTCCGGCCTTGTAGCGGATTTTGTAATTGCCGGAATCAAGCTCGTCGGGCAATTTAAATGAGCCGTAAAAGCCGCCGCTTTCCGAAAGCGTTCCGTTGATTTGCGGAAGGATTTCCTTTCCTTCCCAAACGCTCTCGCTGACCGCCAGCGTGTAAGGCTCGTTTGAGCGGGGAACAAGCTGTCCGAGGCTTTGGTTCCTTACGATTCCCCTAAACGAAACTGTTTCGCCGGGCTTGTAAATGCCGCGGTCGGTAAAGATAAAGGCGCGGATATGCGACTTTCTTGCCGTGTCCAAGTCGGCTGTCGGAACGTTTTCGCGCCAAGTGTTGTGCGTGTTCGGATAAAAGAGCGCCTTGTCCTCTCCCTTTTGCGCAAGGATGCGGAGGTTGGAGCAAGAAACGTCTCTTCCGATTTCCTCGATTTTTTTGACTTGGCTTTCCGTAAAGTTGATTACCGCCAAGCCGTTTTTGTCGGTCTTTCCCTTTCCGAGCAAGTCCTTGTCCAAGTCAAGCGCTTCCGTGTCGGAATAGCAAGGCGTCAAAACGCTGATCTCCGCGTCTTGAATCGGGCTGTTGTCCTTAAGGCTTCGCGCCATTACGACGGCGCGGTTGATTCCGATTCTTGCGGTCACGCCAAAGTCGGTTACTTGAATCGTGATTTTTCTTGAGGTTGCGTTTTCGTAAAATTTTTCGTCCCAGCGGTCCCACTGGTTGCAAACGACCCGCGCCTCAAAGTCAATCCAGCCGTAGCCGGCGCCGTTCAAAAACTTGGACAAGTCGATTTCCTCAAACTGGCGGACGTTCCTTTGCTTGTTTTTAAGCTCTATCGCGCCGGGCGGAAGCTCGTTCCATTCCTCGTAAAGCCTGGAAGTGAAAAGGGGATTGCTTGTGGCGCCCACTTTGTAAAACGAAAGCGGAAGGATGTTCTGCGACTCGATCAAAAGCTTTGGCTTGAATTGCGCCTCCAAAAGGCGGGCGCCGTAGTCGGTGAACTTTACGTAGCTCAGCGGCGGAAGGAGCGCAATCTTCGCAGACCGCTTGTCGGAGTCTATGACAAGCTTTTGTCCGTAAACGTCCTTGATTCCGTCCCTAAAATAAATTCTAAAGCTGTTGTCGTCCTTGTCCTCGTTGTATGAAACAGGCAAGTTGAATAGGGTAAGGGAGCGGCCCTGGACTTCGTAATTCTTTTGCGTCAGCGTAAAGTCAAAGTCAAAGGCGATGTTTCCCGCCACCGTTGCCGGGTCGATTTTTTGCGTGAACTTTATCGTTACGGGATTTCCCTTGTCGCCTTGGGCGTAGTCCGCGTTATTCGGAAGCGAGTCAATCTTAAAGGGCTTTAGTGAATGGTAGCTTCGCTTTTCGTTGGTTCCCTTTAGAGAAAGGACGATGTCGGCGTCGTATGGAATCTGGCTTGCTATCGTAACGACAAAACTGTTTGCCTTTCCAGTCGCTTGGTCAAAGGCCATCCTTGTTCCCCAAGCGTAAGCCTTTTTGTTGTCGTCGGCCTTGACCGTAAAATCAACCGGGCGGCCGTTTACCGTAACGTCAAGCATTTCGGAAAGGCGTTTTTCGCTTACCATATAATTTAGGCGCATGTAGGAACGGGCCGCGTATTTTGGCAGGGCTCCGCTCCTTGAATCGCATTCGTCAATGCTGTCCTTTACGTAGCCGCCGTAAAAGCGGATGAACTTTAACGGAACAGCCTTTGTCGTAAACTCTGTCATTCCCTCAAGTTTTTTTCCGCTCAAAGAACGCAAGCCTTTTTTAATCGAGACTTTGTATTCAACAGAAGGATCGGCGGCTTCGCTTGCGTCAAAGCTTAAGTGGCGGCTTCCAAGCCAGCGGTAAACGCCGGGCAGGGCGGGCTCGATTTTCATCGCGTCGCATTCGGCCATCGGCTCGCCAAGCGCGGAAAGGCTTTTTACCGGCTGCGAGAACACGACAAAGAAAGAAGGATTTCTGTCTTCGGCCACTACCTCTCCCTGCGGGCCGTACTCTTCTATTACAAAGGGCTTTGAGGAGTCTATTTTTTCGTCCGCTTCCTCGATTTTGGGAAAGGACATCTTTTGCCTTTTTTCGGAGTACTTTGTCTTGTACTTTGAAAGCTCGCGGATTCCGGGAATCGCGGATTCGCTCTTTTCTTTTTTGGAGGATTTTTTTCCTTCAGTTTGAACGGCTTCCTCGTCTTCGTCTTCCTCGACGTACTTGTATGAAAAGTCGGGATTGAAGACGGTTTTCATCGCGTCAAACGAAGCGTACTCCTCTCCGTCTTCCTTTACGATTTTAACATGGGAGTCAAAGTCCGTTTTTTTCGCGGAACTGGAATTCTTTCCATTTTTGGAACAGCCAACAAGAACAAGCGCGGCCAACGCCGCCAGAGCGAATTTTGATGCTTTCATAGCGCCATTGTATAACAAAAAATGTCTATGCTCAATAGAAAAAATTTGCCAAATCGCAATTCCCGTGATAGAATGGAAGAATGAGCATACACATTAACGCGCCCCAAGGCGCCATCGCTCCGGCGGTACTGCTGCCGGGAGACCCCCTAAGGGCCAAATTCATAGCCGAAAACTTTTTGGAAAATCCCAAATGCTACAACGAAGTCCGCGGAATGCTGGGCTTTACGGGAACCTACAAGGGCGTTCCCGTAAGCGTGCAGGGCACCGGAATGGGCCAGCCTTCGCTTTCCATCTATGTAAATGAGCTTTTTGAGTCCTACGGCGTTCAAAAGGCCATTCGAGTCGGTACTTGCGGCGGCTTGCATAAAAACATAAAGGTTCGCGACACGATAATCGCCAGCGCCGCCTGTTCCGAGTCGGCCATGCAAACGTCGCGCTTTGGCCACTTGCACTACGCTCCGGCCGCCGACTTTGGACTTTTAAAGAGCGCCTATGACGCGGCCCAAAAATTGCAGATTCCGGTTCACGTGGGCCTTTGCGCTTCCAGCGACGCCTTTTACGACGAAAACGACTATTGGAAGCTTTGGGCGAAATACGGAGTTTTGGGCTTGGAAATGGAGGCGGCCGAACTTTACACGCTGGCGGCCAAGTTTGAGCGCAAGGCCCTGGCGATTCTTACCGTCAGCGACCACCTTGTGACTCACGAGCTTACCACCGCGGAGGAGCGCCAGACTACGTTCACCAATATGATGAAAATCGCCTTGGAAGCCATTGTGGCCAATTGATTTTGAAAAAAAAATATTGGTAAACCCAAAAAGCGGTAAAAATTGCGGGACGCAGGCAAGAAAAGTTTGGAGGGACCCGCCAGCGAAGCGGCTTGGCCGCAGGCGTAAAGACGCAAGCGGACGGCGGGTGGCGCCAAATCTTTTTTGCCGTCGCTGGGACCCGCCATTTTTAATCGCTTTTTTTGCTTCCACGACATTTTTTTGATTTTTGTCAAGAATTTGCTTGACAAAACAAATATTTTCGTTTAATATATTGACATAACAAGCAGGTTTGCGGTATATTTGACCGATACATCTGTAATAATAATTAAGTGAGGTTGAATATATGGCAGTACCAAGAGCGAAAACGTCAAAAGCGGTGACCAGAAGGCGCAGAA
>Ga0256407_10007054_pt1 | contig 17105 bp, 18 predicted proteins | sample RumenRJG_04DNA_FD_193489 | JGI IMG/M metagenome (GOLD analysis project Ga0256407, IMG submission 193489) | Bovine rumen microbial communities from Lethbridge, Alberta, Canada - RJG_04 | ecosystem: Host-associated > Mammals > Digestive system > Stomach > Rumen | place: Canada: Alberta...
TTGACAGCCGGGAAAGTGATCGAATTGTACCGTGCGAGGAATCAGGTGGAGGGTGCTTTCAGGGACCTGAAGCACGGGATAGACTGGAGACCGGCCAGATGCACCAACGAGAAGGCCATAAACCGAAATTCTGCGCGTGTAAGTAACTCAACCCTTGGGAGTTGCGAGACATCTCAGATCGCATACCTCGATGCCCAAGACGGGTTCATTGGGTACTTCCACTCCGAACATTCCGAAGATGTTCCTGCAGTTCTTGGATATCTCCGAAAGAGCGGACGAAGAACCGTAGCTCAGGCAGTTGATCGTGTTCAGGTACCCCAGGGTCTGACCGACGGACATCTCCCGTTTGCCGGATTCCCTTATCTCAGCACACAGTTCGCATTTCATTATCAGCGAAACGAACTTTATCAGCGAACGTCCGATCATCGTGTATTTGTCGGGAGTTCTGTGCCTCCTGTCATCCGTTTTGCTGAAATCGAACGCCTGTTCGGTAAGTCTCCTTGCGTCATATGCCGTCATAACCGTCGACCAGTCCAGATCCGATGACGATAGCATTACGAACACTCCAGCACGGTTCTCAGCGAAGCTTACGGAATTCTGCTTCTCCTTGATGATCACTTTCTTCCCGTCGGCCTGTACATCGAAGTGCTTTATCGCTTTGCCAGCGATCTTCTTGAACCTGGCAACAGGGTCCCTGCATTCTATCTCCGCGGCCTTCCTCTTCAGATCGTTGAGCATCATCTTGTGGTTCTGGACCTCGTCGGAGTACTTCTTGGAATCGAAACATACGTATGCGTTGATCATACCCTCATCCCCGTGTCCGGCATCGCCGGACACCGTGAAGGAGTATGCCTGCGATCCGTCCACGGATAGCCTGTCTGCTTCCGTGATTCCGATATGTGTCTTCCATACCTTGTACGCATGTCCGTCGTGAATCATATCCAAAGATTCGTTGGTCCTCACGAATCTGGACATCAGTGTTTTGATCGCTTTGGAAGAGGTGTTCGCCGGAACGGTGAATCTTATTTTCCTGCTGAGAAGATGCTTTATGTTCGCTCCGGAAACGAATCCCCTGTCGAATACGAACAAAGCATCCTTCTTCCCGTATCTTTCTATGTCGGACACCATCCTGTCCACGGTAGCTATATCGGAGATCGTACCCGGATAATGGCGGAACATGAGGGGGATGCCCCTCATGTCAGTGGCGAAGCCGGTCTTCGTCTGCTTGATATCCTCTCCGTCCTTGTTGTTCACCACATATTCGGCCATCTGGTCCAGTTCCGAATAAGTGCCGTTGGTGGTCGTATCCCAGGCCACCAGCCCATTGGATCCCTTAACCCTGAGTTCGAAGAAACGGTCGATGTTCATCGCCTTCTCTCCGAGGTTCCTGGTGAAGTCCGAAAGCGTTCCCGAATCCATCGATGCTCTGAGATCGTAGAATTCGCGGATGTATGTCCTCTCCAAAGTGGAATCTATGTTCCTGAATGCACCGGGTTCCATAAGATAGGCCATCGCAGCTGCGAGAATGGTCTTCCCCGAATTGCCGAACGCCCTCATGAGGTCCTCGCCGAGGGACATCCTCAGCTGCACTTCGTGCAGCAGGTATGTCGCCCCATACTCCTTTGACGACACACCTTTGAGAATCGCGATCTCCTTCTCTTTCGCGATTTTTCTGCGGTTCTCCGCAGATTTTTCGGGAATCTTGGGAAGCAGCTCCTTGGTGTCGGGATCCACCCTGCCCAAGTAGGTGGAAACGGTCCTTTTCTTCCCGTTTTCCATCACGGATGTGATCTCATAGGCGTAGAATCTGTCCCCTCTTTTGACGATCGTGCGTTTGATTCCGTCTCCATCCCTCGGTCTGACCATGGTATTACCTAACATAAACTGTATGTAAGTAATAGCATATAAAACCTCTTACCGTACCCTAGCCAGCATATGAAAAATTGATCAGAAAACAGGATTGCGATTACTTAGCACGCGCAGAATTTGGGCTCGGGACAGCCTGGGCGCAGGCGCACCCCGTAGAGCTCCTCCGGTCCGATGAGGATCACGCCGGTTTCCGCTGCGAATTCGGAGAATTCCTCATCGAATCCCGATGCGGATAGTATCATCAGCCTGTTGTTTGCGGACGGGTAGAACCTGGCGGACCTCCTGGTCAGCGCGTTGTACTCGTGGAATCCGGCTGGATTCGAGGTTAACTTGCATTCCCCGAGCATTGTGCCAGGATGTACAATTCCTTCTCGCGTCCGATGATGTCCATGGTCCCGTGTACGTGGTCATGGATATTAATTCAAGAAAAATTATTTTTTTATAATTTAGTTTCAAAATTATTCTTTCAGTAATTTTCCGATTCGGAACATCTTGTCCTTCTTGGACTCCTCGGACAGGTAGCCGTAATCGGCCATCTTCCTGCCTATGAGGAATATGGCCGCGAATTCCGGCACCTCGGTCTCGCCGCTGAGCTGGAAATGCTGGCCCAGCATGTCCAGGCCGGCATCCCTCCTCATGGTGATCTTCACCGGTTCGTCGGTGTACTCCTTCGGGACCGCCATCTGCAGCGGGTCGAAGTCGGTGAGCTCCTGCCTGGTGATCGGGGTGACCCTCAGCCCGCTCTTGCCGTGGACCGATCCAGGCAGCCTTATCAGCCTCTTGATGTCGGCGGTGACGGGCTCGTCGACCTCTCCGGACAGAGTGTGGGCGACGTCCTCCTTCATGATCTTGACCAGGATGTTCTGGGTGCTCTTCGAGAGCATGACCATGGTGTCCTTCTCGAACATGACAGACCCGTTCTTCGTGACCTCCTTCTTCGCCAGGTCGAGGAACGCGCCCTTGGTCCCCTTGAGGCTGGGGTACCTGGCCTTGATCTCCGGCAGGTCGTTCTCGGAGATGAATTGGACGACGTCCTTCAGCCCGTTCCTCATCCTGAGCCTCCATCCGCCGGAGTCGGCGGGGGGTATGAGGCGGTCCTCGTTGACGTTGGCCTTCACACCCGATGCGGTTGATGTGGATGCACCGGCGGTCCTCTTGATCGGGAAGATCCAATCGATGTTCATGCCCGAGCATGTGATGTAGTCGACCAGCTCCCTCCTCTCGTGGGTGCCCAGGGTCATGATGTCCGGGGTGCGCACGTGGGCGTGGTATCCCCTGCCGCCGGAGAACGTTATGTGCACCTGGTCCTCCGAGAATCCAAGGTCCCCCAGCAGGAACGAGTCGACCAGGTTGATCATCTCCGAGCGGATCTGGAGCAGCATCTCGGCGTACGTCATCTCCGCCGCGCCCTCCAGGTGGTCGGCGTCCAGGTCGAAGATGAGCTCCGCGCCCAGCCATTCCTTCTCGTCCATCGTGGGAGCCGCGGGCTTCCTGTAGTACGACGTGGAGTAGTACGAGTGCGCCGGGACGTTCCCGATCATGTACCTGCGCAGGTCGTCCTGGTTGGCGAATCCAAGGTGCCTCTGTACGAAGGACTTGTCGAAGAACATGAATCCGAACTCCCTGCGGGTGAACCTGTCCGGCAGGATGGGCGTGTTGGCCCGGTAGTACTTCCTGAAGGATTTCAGGAGGAAGCGCTGGTTCGAATCCATCGCTCCGCCCATCGACGAATCAGATAATATAGGTACCTTCACCTTCGGCAAAACATGGCCGGCAAGTTCCCCGCGTACGACAACCACTTCCACATGAGCCCCTCGGGTAGGAACATCGAGGCCCTGAGGGAGTTCGAGGCCGCAGGCGGCACAGGGATCACCCTGGTCACCCTCCCGTACCCGGAGGTGCCGATCAGGAAGGGTTCGGATTTCGCCGACTCCTTCGACATCACGTACCGCCTGGCGCAGAGGGCCAGGGAGGAGACCTCCGTCGAGGTGAACGTCGCAGTCGGCCCGTACCCGATCATCCTGATCGGCCTGGCCGAGGCCTACGGCCTGGAGAGGGCCGAGGAGATCATGGTCAAGGGCATGGAGATCGCCGCGAAGGCCGTCGAGGAGGGGAGATCGGCGGCCATTGGGGAGATCGGCAGGCCCCACTTCCCAGTGCCCAAGGGGATCTGGGACGCGTCCAACAGGGTCCTCCAGAGGGGCTTCGAGCTGGCCCGCGATGTCGGCTGCCCGGTGATAATCCATTGCGAATCCGATGCCGACACCATGCGCACCCTTGGGGAGATAGCCGACAGTGCCAGGCTGCCGAGGGAGATGGTGATCAAGCACCACTGCGACCCTCTCGTGAGGGACGACGAGGTCCTCGGTCTGATGCCCTCGATACCAGCGTCCAAGTCCCTGCTCAAGGAGGCCCTGCCCAAGGGCGACCGCTTCTTCATCGAGACCGATTTCATAGACGATGCGGAGAAGCCGTCGATCATGATGCCGCCAGCGACCGTCCCCAAGAAGGTCGCCTCATGGGCCTCATCCGGGGTCCCCGAGGAGACCATCTACAGGATAAACAGGGACCTTCCCGAGCGCTATTACGGCCGACCCCGGCTTCCAATCGCCCCGTCCTGCCGACTGACAGTATTAAGGACTTGGACCAGAATCTCGTCGGCATGGCAGTAATCAGGTGCGTCTACGATGAGGGGGCCATAGAGGACACCCCGCTCATCGGCGCCAAGGGAACAGCGTTCGTCATCGAGTCCGAGGGGAAGAGGCTGCTCTTCGACACCGGACTCAGGCACAGGTACCTCATGTACAACATGGAGCACCTGGAGATCCAGCCCGATTCCATCGATGCGATAGCGATATCCCAGGTCCACCCCGACAACTGCCGCGCCCTGAACGGGTTCCTGGACGCCAGGACCCAGCCGGTCCCCATCTACTGCCCCGTGGAGCTCCGCGAGCCGTCCAAGGGCCTCTTCGGCAAGAAGGGAATCTCCGAGGAGAACACCCAGAAGGCCCAGTTCCAGGATTTCTCAGGTTGGACCGAGGTCATACCCAAGGTCTGGCTGTCCCCGCCCATGGCCTACACCAACGGATACTCCGAGATGTTCCTCGCCATCGCCTCCAGGAAGCTCGCCATCGTCAGCGGCCGGGGGGTCGCCGGCCCGGACGGCATCCTGGCGGAGGCCGAGAGGAGGTTCGAGAGGAAGCCCGGCGTCTTTGTAGGGTCCCTGCTGCTCGCCAAGAAGATGAAGCAGGAGGCCGCCCGCTACGCAACCGACCTGGAGTCCATGGGGGTCACCGACATCTACCTCAACCACTGCACTTCGCCCGAGGGCATGACCCAGCTAAGGCTGAAGCTCGGTCTGAAGGGCGTCAAGGAGTTCTACGTGGGGCAGACCCTGGAAGTGCGAATCCGGCGGGCAAAAGGGTAATCAACGGCCGCGCCATACTCCCGGTCATGGGTTTCTTCAGCAGCGCCGCTCAGAAGACGGGCTCTACCGAGGAGGAGGTCCGCAGGATCGTCAGGAAGGTCCTGGACGGGGCCAACGTGAAGTACGAGGCGGCCGACGAGCACATCATCACCACGGGATTCATGGGGGACGACCTCCCGATAAGGATGGTCATCACCACGGACAACAACAGGCTCGCGTTCGTGTGCCTGCTGGACCTGGTGGCGGAGAAGTCGGCCTTCCCGAAAGTCACCTGGGAGCTGAACAGGATCAACTCCAGCCTCGCCTTCGGAGCGTTCTACATGAACCCGGACGACGGCCACATCTTCTTCGATTACGCCTTCCCGTACGCGACCTCGCCGGTCACCGAGGAGTTCGTAGTGACCTTCATCAAGCTGGTTGCCCAGATCGTGGACGAGCACGATGGGGACCTCAAGAAGCTGGCGGAGGAGGGGTCCGCCTCCCGCGACCCCATGATCGGCCGATCGCCGGAACCAATCCAATCAAACCTCTTCACGTTATTTTTATATATAGGGTATGTTAGGTATTCATCATGTCTTCCTGGCGCATACGCACGGCCGCGATGTTCGCGGCGATGACGGGGCTCCTGGTGCTGGTCGGCATGCTGGTCGGCTACCTGATGCACAACGTCTACATCGGGATGATCGCCATGCTCTGCATATCGGTCCTCTTCAACGTGTACGCCTACTACGGCTCGAAGGGCATGGCCCTCAGGGCCAACAAGGTGCACCTGATCGAGCGCGACGAGGAGCCCAGGCTGTACGACACGGTCTACAGGCTCTCGCAGAAGGCCGGGCTGCCCATGCCCGAGGTCGGGATCTCCGAGGTCCCCATGCCCAATGCCTTCGCCACCGGCAGGAACCCCCAGAATGCAGCGGTGGTCGCCACCAGGCCCCTCCTGGACCTGCTGAGCGACGACGAGCTCGAGGGGGTCATCGCGCACGAGCTGTCCCACGTCAAGAACAGGGACATCCTCGTCATGTCCGTGGCATCCACCATGGCATCGATACTCTCCTACGCCGTCACGATGGCCATGTGGTCCTCCATGTTCAACAGCAGGGACAACGGCGGGGGCGCGATCATCGCATTGGCGGCGTACATCCTCGTCCCCCTGGCGGCCATGCTGGTCCAGCTCGGCGTGTCCAGGAACCGCGAGTACCTCGCCGACGAGACCGGGGCCAGGCTCACGGGCAAGCCGATGGCGCTGGCCAGCGCGCTCACCAGGATCGAGGGGGGCTGCTCCAGGAGCACCAACGACTACAACAGGACTGCCTACGAGAGCATGTGGATCTCCAATCCCTTCGGCAGCAAGCAGGGAATGATAGTCAGCCTCTTCCGCACCCACCCGTCCACCCCCGACCGCATCGCGAGGCTGGAGGCGCTGGACAGGGAGCTCAACGGATTCCGAATCCCGAAGGGAGGGCCATGGAGGCTACGAAGGATCTCGAGACGATGCTGGGGGACCCCAGGAAGGCCATTCGGTCGATGTCGGTCCCCCTCCTCGTCTCCTTCCTGGTCATCCAGGTCAACATGTTCGTGGACACCGCCTGGTGCTCCGGGCTGGGGTCCGATGCCACCTCCGCGGTCTCATCCATCACCCCCATCTACTGGATAGTTGGCGGCGTCGGCACCGCGATAGGGGTCGGCGCGTCCACCGCGATAGCGAGGTGCCTCGGCAGGCGCGAGAAGGCCCAGGCGGACGTCCTGGCGACCCAGGCGCTGCTGCTGTCCCTGGCGATATCGGTTGTCTCGATCCCGGTGCTCTGGTTCCTGATAGGCCCCATCATCGCGGTGATAGGCGCGTCCGATGTCGCTGACCTCTGCAGGGGCTACATCACCCCCATCGTCCTGATGTCCGTGTTCCTGATGATGGAGGGCGTGGTCGCCGGCATCATGAGGTCGGAGGGGGCGGCCAAGAAGGCCATGGCCATACTCATCGTCTCCGCGACCGTCAACATAGCTATCGACCCGATCCTCATCTACACCCTGGACATGGGCCTGGCGGGAGCCGGATGGGCCACGGGGATAGCTGCGGTGGCCTCGTCCTCGCTGGGATTGTTCTGGCTGCTGACCAGCCACACCTACCTGTCCCCGTCCCTGAGGCACGCCCGCTTCAGGAGGAAGGAGGTCTCCGACATCATGTACGTCGGGACCCCCAAGTCAATCGAGACCATCCTGATAGCGTCCATGTCCCTCGTCCAGAGGATCTTCGTCATAGCCGCCGGCGGGGTCATCGGCGTGATGCTCTACAACGTCCCGTGGAGGTATGTGACCCTGGCCTGCGTGGTGTCCCTGGCGGTGAGCTCCGCGCTGGTTCCCGTATGCTCCGCGGCCATAGGCGCCAAGGACACGGCCAAGGCCGTAGACGGTTATCGCTACTCGGTGAAGATCACGGTGATCGCGATGGCGGCGATAACAGTGGTGACCTTCGTTTTCGCCGAGTACATGCTGATGCCGTTCACGTACTCCCCCACCATGGAGGAGCTGAGGCCGGACCTGGTCCACGTCCTCAGGATATATTCGCTGCTGTTCGTGTTCATGGGCCTCATCGACATCGGGTCGGCGATACTGCAGTCGCTCAGGAAGGCACAGATATCGCTGTGGTCCTCGCTGGTCAGGAACGTATTCCTGATAGGCCTGCTGTACGTCGCCAGCGGCATATCGCTGGACGCCTGCTTCTGGGCGGTCCTGGCGACCGAGGCATTCGGTGCGTTCATAATGATGTACCCCGCTTTCCTCGCCGTGAGGAACTTCAAGAGGATGAACCCGGGGGTGAAGGATGCGGTACGATCCCGGCATATCGATTGCGACCGACCCGGACGTGTACCCTCCGTCGGAGGACAGCATCCTGCTGATCGAGTCGCTGGAGGTCTCCCCGGGCGAGAGGATCCTGGAGATAGGGTGCGGGTCAGGCGTCGTCTCGTTGCACTGTGCGGCCAACGGCTGCGAGGTGGTATGCGGGGACATCAACCCGAAAGCAGTGGCTCTAGCACATAGGAACGCGGTCGCTAACGGACTGGATGTCAGCATCGTGGAGACGGATGTCTACAGCGCCGTCGAGGGCAGGTTCGACACGATAGTCTTCAACCTCCCGTACCTCCCCGTGGACGAAGATGGGGATTTGGCAAAGGCCTGGTCCGGAGGGGACGACGGGATGGGGCCTCTGCCGGCCCTGCTGGAGGGCGCGCCCGACCATCTGGATGGGGACGGGAGGGTCATCGTCGTGGTTTCGTCGCTGATGGACCGTGGCACCCTGGCCGATCTGCTGTCGCATTACAGCGTGTCCACTCTGGGCGAGGTCCACATGTTCTTCGAGACGCTCAGCGTGCTGGAGATACGTGGGTTCCGAGCATCGGCGACCCCCATTCCTATCGGGATTCACCACCCATCTCCCATTGCGGTTGTTACCCTCCCTCGATACGATCCCGGACTCCATGAGGGCCCTCAGGTGGGCATACACCTTGCTGCGTCCGACCCCGGATTGTGAGGACAGCCCGTCAACGGTTATGGTGCTGTCCTTCGACATGAGGGCGAGGATGGTGGAATCCAGGTCGCAGGCTTCAGCGGCCCTCAGGCGCAGGGTCACGACCGTCCTGGACGGGAAACGCTCTTGGGTTATCTCCGGTGCCGGCAGCCCTGCCGCCTCCATGGCGGCCTTCGAGCGGAACACCCCGGTGCCGGCGCGCTCGGACCTGCCGATGAGGCCGAACATCCTGAACAGCGTCGGGTTCCTGGGGCTGCTGAGGCCCCCCTCCAGGGCCCTGTCCACGGGTATCCTGAAAAGGCCCGGGTTCGCGATGGTCAGGCTGTCAGTCTTCAGGTCTATGGTCACCCCGGTCTCCCCCGAATAGTCGGCATGCACCAGCGCATTCATCAGTAGTTCGCGTGCGGCTCTCCTCATGCCGTTGTCCTCGACGCGGACCATGGAGCTGTTGAACTCCAAGGGCTCTGGCAGGCTCCTCCGGACCCTTTCGGATACCAGGCTGAAGAAGTCGAACACGTTGTCGCCGTTCCCGGGACGCATGGAGCTGATGCGGTCGCACCAGTCGGGGCCGTCCGTTCTGAATTCTCTGTAATCCAGGAAGAATCCAGGGAAGGTCCTCATCGTGTAGAGGCTGTTTCCGAACATGAGCGCCCCGGCGGCGGTCGGGTGCATCTCGCCCTCGATCTCCCCGACGGCTCCCAGCAGCTCCAGGAATTTCAGGTCGTCCAGGTCGATGAGCTCGCTGTCCGGGTTCTCGCGCTTGAACTCGCGGCGGTAGGCCCTCACCGAATCCATGTTCAGGGCTTCCAGGGGGATCTCGCCCAGCGGGGCATTATCCTTCGGGACGTCCTGGGCGTCCCGGATCATATCTGCGATCTGGGTCATGTCGCAGAGGTGGTCCCCGTCTCCGTATCTGATGTACGTTCCCCCGTCCATGTCGCCATTGATGAAAACGGGCTTGAAGCGCCTGTCAGCCTCCGGCACATCGATAACTATGACGTCGTGCCCCTCCATGGATTCGATGCGCACGTTCCTATCGAGCAGGATGTTCCTGCTCACCTTCTGCTTGTTGCAAACGATGTTCCAGAAATCATCGACAAGTTTCTGAGGCGAGTCCACTCCCGTGACCTCGTATCCGCCGTCTGTTTCGGATACGCCGAGGACTATCCTGCCGCCGGATGTGTTGGCGAAGGAGGAGTATGTCTCCCAGAGGCTGCGGGGGAGCCTTTCGGTTGCCTTCTTGTATTCTATTTCGAAGCCTTCTCTCCCCAATCTCATCATATCGGATGCGGATATCGATTATTCTGTATTTATTTTGTTTTATTCTGTTTTCATTTTTTTGAAAATAATCGGAAAACGATCGATGGGGAGGAAGGGGCTGAGCCCCTTCCCGGGCATCAGCCCAGTAGTTTTTTGATGGATTTAGTCAGGAGCTCGTTGGCGGTCTTGCCGTCGATCTTGCCCCTGAGGGCGCCCATGACGGGGCCCATGAGGCCGCCGATGGCTCCCATGCCCTTCTCCCTGACGAAGGCCTCGCGCTCCTTGACGATCTGGTCGATGATCCTCTCGGCCTCGTCCGTGTCCACGGCCTCGAGCCCGAGCTTCTTCACAGCATCGTCGATGGATGTGCCAGCGGCCATCTCCTTCAGGATAGCCGGCATGGCCTCTTTGGCGAACTTGCCCTGCTTCAGGTGGTCGAACAGCGATAGGATCATCCCGTCGGTGATGACGCTCAGGTCCAGGCCTTCCTTCTCCAGCTCGCTGAAGGTGTTCAGGAACATGGTGGCGGCGATCGGCGCCATGGCCCTGTCCGCGGCGATCCTCTCGAAGAGCTCGTCGTTGGACTGCCTGACGATCTGCTTTGCCTGCTGGGAGTTGATGCCGTACTGGCTGACCAGGCGGGCCTCGATCTGCTCCGGGAACTCCGGCATGGAGTCCCTGATGAGCTGGAGCCTCGCCGCGGTGATCTCGGTCGGCGGGACATCAGTCTCGGGGTACATCCTGGCGGCTCCGGGCAGCGGCCTGGAGTACTTGGTTGTCCCGTCCGGGAGCGGGTCCCTGGTCTCCTCGGGAACGCCCTCGAGGGCCTCGTTGGCCCTCTCGACGGCGGCCTGGAGCGCGTCCTTGGCCTTCTTCTCCCTGGCGGCGCAGATGACGAACGCGTCGTTCTCGCCGGTCATGCCGAGGAACTCCCTCAGCCTATCGACGTAGGACTGCTCTATGCCGTAGTTCGGCAGCTCGTCGGAGTGGAATATCCCCTTGACGCCCTTGGTCCTGGCGCGGCCGGCCATCTCGGATCCCAGCCTTAGGGTCTTATTATCCCCGTTCATGACGCCGGCGAACCCGGGCATCCTGACCGCTATGACGGCGCCCTTGTCGTCCAGGGCGCCCTTGATGACCTTGGACTCGCAGTCCTTGAAGATCTCGGTGGCGTCCACGGGCTCGAAGTCTAGGGGCTTGGCGCCCCTGCCGTTGAGGATCTCCCTGACCCTCAGCAGCATCTTCTGCCTGTTGACCTCGTTCCTGACGTAGTCGGGGATCATCTTCAGGTCCCCCACGCCCTTGAGCTCGATCCTGGCGCCGCCGGGGATGGAGATGTTCAGGTCCTGGCGGATGGTGCCGATGCCCCTCTTGACCCTGCGTGTGGCCCTCAGGAGGGTCCCCAGCCTGTAGGCGACCTCCTGGACCTCCTCGGGGGTCCTCATGTCCGGGCCTGTGGCGACCTCGATGAGCGGTATCCCAAGGCGGTCGAGCCTGTAGAGGATCTCGTCGCTCTTGGCCTCGACCTTCCTGGCGGCGTCCTCCTCCAGGCACACCGAGAGGATGGAGATCTTCCTGTCCCCTACCTCGACGTACCCGTCGGTGGCGACCAGGGCGGTCCTCTGGAAGCCGGAGGTGTTGGATCCGTCCACGACGATCTTCCTCATGAAGTGGATCTCGTCGATGACGTTGGCGTGGAGCATCTCCGAGAATGTCAGGGATATGCCCAGGGCATCGGCGTTGACGCTGTGCGGGGGCTCCTCGTCCAGCTCCACCAGGCAGGACGTGCCGTGGCAGCACTGGTACCTGTAGCCCAGGTGCCTCTGGAACTGGGCCAGGGCGGCCCTGTCGATCTCGCCCATCTCGGAAGTGGTGGGCCTGAGCCTCCTGTAGAACGCGCCGTACCCCTCCTCGCAGAGGCGGCTCTCGCAGTCGCAGAACAGCTTCTTGGTATCGAGCTGCTGGTGGATCTCGATGCCGCACATCATCTCGTAGTCCTCGGACATCGATGACCCTCCTGTCGGACATCTCGTTGGCGAGCGGTTTCATCATGAGCTCCTTGGCCTCCTCGGGCGAGGAGGAGTTGGCGAGGACCCACATCAGCTTGACGTAGGCGGTCTCCGGGAGCATGTCCTCCACGGTGACCACGCCGGCGGACAGCATGTCCCTGCCGGTGTTGTAGACGTTGAGGTTGGTCCTGCCGTTGAGGCACTGGGAGGTGGCCACAACGACGGTGCCCCTGGAGCAGGCCTTCCTGATCAGCGGGATCATGTTCTCGTTCACGTGGCCCAGGCCGGATCCGGAGATTACGACGCCGTCGCATTTCTGGAACACGCCCTCGAAGAGCTCGGGGTCCATGCCGGGGTAGTACTGGAGCAGGGCGCAGGCCCTGTCCATGCCGGTATTCGCCGAGACCTCGCCCTTCGACACGGCGGGGTACTCCTGGTTGACCGTTATCCTCCCGTCCTTGTCGATGTGGGCGACGGGGGCGACGTTGATGCTGTGGAACGCGTCCCTGCGGGAGGTGTGCATCTTCCTGACGCGGGTGCCCGCATGGACGGCGAAGGAGTCGTCGCCGGGGGTGTCGTGCATGATGACGAACACTCCGGCCATGTTGCCCTTGGTGCAGAACCTGGCGCATGCCATGAGGTTGCTGGATGCATCGGAAGAGGGGCGGTCGGAGGAGCGCTGGGCCCCCACGAGCACGACCGGCTTCGTGACGCCCTGGAGCATGAACGAGAGCGCCGCTGCGGTGTACCCCATCGTATCCGTACCGTGGGGGATGATGACCCCGTCCGCGCCGTTGTCGATCTCCTCCTTGACCGCCTTGGCCAGGGCCTGCCAGTGCTCCACGTTCATGTTCTCCGAGAAGATGGAGAAGAGGACGCGGGCGTCGATGTTGGCGATCTCCCTGATCTCCGGGACGGCGTTGACCATGTCGGAGGTGGACAGGGCGGGATGGACGGCCCCGGTCCTGTAGTCGACGTAGGACGCGATGGTGCCGCCGGTTCCGATGAGGACCAGCTTGGGGAGGCCAGCCTTGGGTTCCACGGGCTCCTCGGCCCTGGACCTGGGGACGGCGTCCTCCAGCTTCCCTACGGATGTGTTCTCGTCGATCCTGAGGCCGACGTTGTACCCGCTCTTCATCTTGATGATCAGGACGTCGGGGGCGCTGAACTCGTGGTGCGGCATCAGGGTCCCCGCGTACTCCCTCCCGTCCTTGACCACCAGCAGCCTGGACCCCTCGGTCGCGCCGAGGGACGCCAGCTTCTTGGAAAGTGAATCTGAGTAGCTCATGCTCTTCGGGCGGGGGATGTGCGCGCGCGTATAATGGTTTTTACGTCGGGAGTAGACAACTTTATTGTAGTCGGATGCATCAGCCAACCATGGACGTCCTCACGATGGTCGCGATGAGCATAGGCATCTGCATGGATGCCATGATCGTCTCGATGTGCAAGGGCCTGGCACTGAAGGACATCGCCATCCGTTCGGCCGTCATCGTGGGCCTTTGGTTCGGCATTTTCCACGGGATCATGCCCGTGATCGGGTACCTGATCGGGGAGGAGATCTACGATTTCATATCGAAGATCGATCACTGGATCCTCTTCGCCGTCCTCTGCTACATCGGGATAATGCTGATAAAGGAGGCTGCGAGGGGAGATGACGAGGGCGTAATGAGCTCCAGCCTGTCCATCGAGACGATGCTGCCCATGGCCATCGCGGTCAGCCTGGATGCCCTTGCCGTAGGTGTATCGTTCTCGGCATCCGGCGACGGTCCCGTCTCCGGGCCCCTGATGCTCGGGGTCACGGCCTTCGCGATGAGCGTCATCGGGATGTTCATCGGCGGGAGGTTCGGAATGAGGTTCGGCAGGATAGCCGGCATCGCCGGGGGTATCATGCTCATCGCGCTGGGCACATTCTCCGTGATTCAAGGCGAGATGCTGGTGCACCGATCGGGCAAAAGACTCAGAAGTAAGGGGTTTAAGGGGTTTTGATGGTCCTGCGCAGGGCAGAATCACTCGGAGATAGCGGACGAGGGGCACTCGTCGACGCAGGCTCCGCAGTCGACGCATTTGGATGCATCGATCACGGCGACATCGTCGCAGGTGATAGCGCTCTGGGGGCAGACATCGACGCATGCTCCGCATGCGACGCACTCGGACTCGTTAACAGTAACCATTTGGATACCTCTTGACTTCTGCTAGATTCTAGAACCTATATAAATCTGAGGGTGAAATGCTCAAATTTCAGCCAAACCTAAACATTTTGAGGTATTTTTCGACTGAGTTTTAGGGGCTCATTCATAAATATCCTCAGTCGGATGTTCAATTCGATGGTCAGCGTCATCCCCGGCTGGATCAAGGTGGTAGTGCCCATCTGCATCATCGCGGCGGCCATAGCCGCGGTTCTTTTCGTTGTCCCGCTGGGAGACGATTCGGACGAGCCGTCCGGAGACCAGACGATGACGCTCGTGCTCCTCCGCCACGGAGAGAGCGAATGGAACAGGCTGAACCTATTCACGGGCTGGACGGATGTGGACCTCTCGGATACCGGCAGGTCGGAGGCCGAGATGGCCGGCAAGATCCTGAAGGAGGAGGGGTTCGACTTCGACGTCTGCTATACATCATACCTGAAGCGCGCCATCCACACGCTCGACATCGTGCTGGACGAGATGGACCTCGAATGGCTCCCTGTGACCAAATCGTGGAAGCTCAACGAGAGGCACTACGGAGCCCTGCAGGGACTTGACAAGAAGGAGACGGCGGAAAAGTACGGCGAGGAGCAGGTCAAGATATGGCGCAGGTCCTACGACGTCCCCCCTCCGGCGCTGGATCCTGATGACGATAGGAACCCCGCCAACCAGGAGCAGTACAGGGGGATCCCCGCAGAGGAGCTCCCATTGACGGAGAGCCTCAAGGACACCGTCGCCAGGGCCGTCCCCTACTTCGAGGAAGTCATCAAGCCCCGGATGCTGGCGGGCGACAAGGTGATCATCGTCGCGCACGGGAATTCGCTCCGCGCCATGGTGAAGTACCTCGAGGGCATATCGGACCAGGACATACCGGGGGTCGAGATCCCCAACGGGGTGCCCCTCGTGTACGAGTTCGACAAGGACTTCAACGTCATCTCCAAGAGGTACCTGGACTACCGCGATGCCAATCCCATCCGACTGGTCAGGTCCCGTCGGCGCGGCTCATCCGCATGATCCTCCCCCCATCGCTTGCGTGAAAAGTGGAAACGGTTCCAGACGGGGGCTCCCTAGGGGTTCTCAAGCGGGCTAGTTTTTATCGGGTGAAGGCATTGGGCGGAACCATGCCCTTCTCAGAGGATGAATATGTGTTCCTGGAGGACGCCTCCGGAAAGAGGTACGGCTTCCGCATGTCGTTCGGGATGCTCAAGATCCCATCGCTCGGTGCCATAGACGGCTCCAGGTTCCGCGATGCGGAAGACGGGGACACCGTGTCCATAATGGGGAAGGAGTTCACCATCTTCAGGCCAGGGGCCATGGATATGATGCTGTCCCTCGAGAGGGGGGCCCAGATCATCACCCCCAAGGACGCCGAGACCATCCTCATGCACTGCGACGTGAGGTGCGGGCGCAGCGTCCTTGAGGTGGGCGCCGGATCAGGAGGCCTGACCACAGCGCTGCTCCACGCGGTCGCCCCGGAGGGGCGCGTACACACGCTGGAGCTGAAGGAGGAGAACGCCCAGAGGGCGAAGAGGAACGTCTCCAGGACCGGCCACGATAGGTACTGGTCCTACACCATCGGGGATGCCAGGGAGGCCAAGCCGGACATAGACTGGAAAGCGGACGTCCTGACGATGGACATGCCGGACCCGTGGCTGGCGTTCCCCAACCTGGATCCGTATCTGAAGTCCGGGGGGAGGATCTGCGTGTACGTCCCCAACGCTAACCAGGTGTTCGATTCTGTGAACGCCCTTAGGGAAATGGGCTATGCGGACATCCACTCCCTGGAGAACATACAGCGCGGCATGGATGTTCATCCCGGCGGTGTGAGGCCGTCGTTCGATACCCTCGGGCATACAGGATATCTCGTTTTCGGAAGAAAACGTTCGGGAAAGGTCCTCTGAGCGATTTCAAGATGGATATATAATAGAAATCATTATATACAGGTAAACGAACGTAGTTCTCCCCAAGTTTAACATAAATTCGCTTAAGAGTTTGTGTCGACCGTTGGCTTCGCGCCTTTGGAGACTTGGTTGAGAGCGCATAGCTCTCGTGCACTGCAGCGTCTTTAGCTTGTTATCATGGTGGGTCCATGATGGGCGCCGTACATTCGTACGGAAGCGGGGTTCAAGTCCCCTGCACTGTATAATTAAAGCTTAAGCAGGTCTGGCACCAGGGTCTACGATTCCAGGACTAGATCGCTGACCCGAGGTGTAGGTAATCATAATGTTAGCTCAGCAGGTAGAGCACCCAGCAATGGTTGGGGGGTCGCGGGTTCGAGTGCCGCATGCTGCGTATAAGTGCGTAAGTCCGGGAACCTACCCGTGTAAGCGGGAGAGGGCGGTTCGACTCCGCCAACCCTTTTTTATAAGTTTAGAGCGTCAATTGTTCGTCGGTTTGTTATCTGCTAAGTTGTGTTTCTGCAATCATAGCCGATCGTTAATTGCGTGAAATTGATCATTCGCAATCATAATTTTTGTTAGTTGCGGAAAATGGATTATTCGCAATCAACGGTCTCGGGAAACGAATGGATCATGGAAGATCGTAGCCATGGTGACATCAGAAAGTATGGCGGGCCTGAAGGGATTCGAACCCTTGACCACCTGATTAAAAGTCAGATGCTCTACCTAGCTGAGCTACAGGCCCATGGGAAATACCCACGATGATGCGTAGCCTTGTTCGGTATATAACAGTTTTTTAAGAATGGATCGAAAATGACCAGCAACAAAAACGAGCGGCAAACTCCTCGAGGATGAGTGCAAGGACTGAAAAAGTGCGACATTCATTCTCAATCGCTAAAAGGAGGCGAATGCCGCATGAGATACATTGGGCTAGAT